>Ga0315279_10001264_pt1 | contig 42831 bp, 54 predicted proteins | sample YL17G06_20_MG_FD_203694 | JGI IMG/M metagenome (GOLD analysis project Ga0315279, IMG submission 203694) | Sediment microbial communities from Yellowstone Lake, YNP, Wyoming, USA - YL17G06_20 | ecosystem: Environmental > Aquatic > Freshwater > Lake > Sediment | place: USA: Wyoming | collected...
CTCTTCTCTCCGCGCTGCGATATCTCCCTGACGTACAGGTCGACCAGCTTGTAGGCCATCTCTTCATCTGCTGTCAAACTCATTTCCTTTCCTCCGCATATTTCTTCGGATGAGCACAGCCCGCTCCCTTGTAATGCTTGCATGGCTTGTACTTACCTTTTTCGTAATGCCTGTGTCTGCACACCAAATCGCTCTTGCTCTTTTTATCCTCAGGGCATATTTGGTTAGCCATGGTATAGAAAACGAGAAAAGTATATTTAAGCTTGTTGCCTAATGGGGTTATGGCAATCAGGATAGGGGTAGCTGGAACGCCGTCAGTGTGTGAAAAGACGGAAGACGCTCTGGTCTGGCTGAGCAAGCACGGATTAGAGGAAGAGGTGGAGTTCGTCAGGCAGGTATGGATGAATAAAGAGAGAGCTGAAAGGCTGAAGGAGCTGAACGATAGTCTGAACGTCCAGCTGAGCATCCACGCCCCCTATTATATCAACCTGGCCAACCCAGCGATAGTCAGAGCCAGCATGAAGAGAATTATGGACTGCTGCGACAGGGCGGAAAGAATGGGCGCCTATATAGTCGTGTTTCATGCAGGCTATTATGGCAAAGATAGAGAGAAGGCGCATGAACTAATCTATAAAGCCTGCTCTGAGATGTCGAAGAAGACCTCCGTGCTTCTAGGACTAGAGACAACCGGAAAGCTAACCGCCTGGGGCACGATAGAGGAGATAATGGCCGTCAACCGCGACTATAAGAACTGCGTTCCTGTCATAGATTTCGCCCATCTCTATGCCCGGGCCCAAGGCAAGATAGACTATAATGAAGTCATGGATAAGGTAAAGAAACTCAAGCATCTTCACTCCCACTTTTCCGGAATAGCCTATGGACCCGGTGGAGAGAGGAACCATCTGCCAATACTGTCGGGCAGACCTGACTACAAGAAGATAGCCGGCCTGCTCATCAGAAGAAAAGCGGATATAACCATGATCTGTGAGTCCCCGTATCTGGAAAGGGACGCGCTAGTTATGAAAAAAATAGTCAGTAAAGGTCGAACTTGTGAAGCAGGGCCAATTCTTCCATAGTCACTTTCTTGCCGGACTTGAAGTTAGCGAGTATCTCCTCCGCCCTACTGCGCAATGCCCCTAGGTTCTCTTCTCTGGGCAGCTCAGCGATTTCTTTGGCGTACTCTTTATGGTACTTGTCCGCTTCCTCTCTGGCTTTCTTGACCTCGACATTGAGCTTGTCCAGAGAGTCCTCGACTTTCTCTATCTCCCGCAGGCTCTTCATCATGGTATCGTGGTGCTTCTCGCTCTCTTTCGCCCTGTTAATCAGCAGGCCGTGATAGACATTGGCCTCTGTGTACAGGTCGCGGAGCTTTCTTTGGAGGGTGGTCAGCTTCCTCTTCTTGTCGTAGAGCAATTCGGACTTGGCTATCTCTTTCTCTATCGTGTCCATCTCTTTGACCATCTCTTTCTCCTTCTTGATCGAGTGGACCTCGGTCTGGTACTCCCATTCCATCTGCTTCAGCTCCTCTTTCAGCATGCGATAGGACCCGCCCATGGTGTCCTTGAAGCGCTCCAGGACCCCTATCAGCTCGTCCAGCTCTTTCTTTATCTTGTTGATCTCCTCGAAAGACGCCACTCTCTTTTCTTTCAGCCCCTTTACCTCTTCATTGGCCTTATCCCTGTTTTGGCGCTCTTCCTTGATAACAGAATTCAGTTTATTTATATCTTCGATTAGCCGTCTCTTCTCGTCATTCAGCTCTTTAACCTTAGAATTCAGCTCGTCTCTCTTTTCCCTGAGTTTTTCCAATGTCTCACTTCACGTATTCCATTCCAGCCGGCTTGTACTCCTTTATCTCATGCGGGTATTTCTTCCACCCGACTATAGAAATTACCAGTCCGATCAAGACCACTATCAGATAGAGGAATATGTCTGTCAGCTTCTGGAACTCGAACAGCATCACCAGTTCTCTCATCTGGCTCAGACCATAGAACAGTACTATTATGCCAGCGATCATGAAGACAACCGAGATTAGGACCTCTCCAGTCCTCTTCTTGCCGACGCCAGCCTGCTCTTCCACCGTCTTCAGCCGGGTGTTGACTTCCACTTTCGTGCTGAACAGGTCGCTTTTCAGCGTGTTGACTTCCTGGTTGACTTCCGATATCCTGTCTTCCATGTACTTTCGCTGTTCCGGTGAGTTCATGTCTACCTTTAGTAGCAAGTCTTTCCTGAGCGATTCAACCTTTGAGTCTACGCGCTCCATGAGTTCTTCCTTCTCTTTCGAAAGGAGTTTATCGACGGCTGCGGATAGTGAAGATTGGACTAACGCCTCGTATTTCGCCTTCGCCGCAGAAAGAGTCTGTCGGGCCTCTTCATCGCCCATACCCATCTCTTCGAGCATCGAAAGTATCTTGGCCTCGGGCACGTCGCTAGAGAGCATGTCAAAAATAATGTCCAGTATCTCCCGTGTCTGTAGCTTTCCTTCTTTCTTCTCAAAAATGGGCATGAGTTATTGATGTCTTCTATATTTAAAAGTTTGTTGTTTTAACCGAAAATAACTGGCTATCGTCGCAAAAACGTAATATAGAATCCAGAATGGAAGTTACCATGCGCGGCTTCCTTTCGATAGTGTTGGTTCTGGCCATGGTCCTCTTTTTAGCCAAGGATATGAACATCTATAACGAAGTCTACGCTGGCATTCAAGAGATGAAGAATGATATCGAGTTGGGTCAGAGGATTAACGAAGAGACTTATGATTTGGAGAATGGCTTCAGATTGACTGTCCGAGAGGCGCTCGATGGCCTGCCTAAAGTGCCTCATTCCAAGAAAGGGGAGATGATTGCCAGAGAGTACGTCTGCCAAAAAATCAAAGAATGGTTCGCGGATTATCCTGACTACTCTATCTATATTGGCTATATAGATCCTACTGACTATTCCAAAGCCCCGAACATAGTCAGTGAGATAGAACCATGCCTTAATTTTCTCCATGTCGACCTGAAGGAGAAAAAAGTAATGCTGAAAGATGAAGAGTTGATTAGCTTTCCTTACAGCCTGGTTGGATACAGGATGGCAGTTATGTTCGAAGGGGGGGTCCATGGTGCAGATTTCAAGGTTCTGATTTCCGAGGGCACGGCGATAGAATGAAGGGTCACATCTTCCTGGAGTTCTTGATAGCCTTCTTGACCATGATTTTGATAGTGCAATTTTTGATGGGAAGCCAGGAGAACAGCCTGAAAGAGATTGGCAAAAAAGTGACTCAGACCAATACGAAAATGGAGCTCGAGAAGATGGCCGCAGCCTGCAATCTGGTATATTTCAACTGGAAGAGCGCCAATCTCAGCTTCTATTTCAGTCTGCCGAACCTCAGGATCTCTGGCAATAAGATAATCTCTGAGGAAAATGGAACCAATCTCACCTCTGAATGCCTTTCGAACATGAGCGGCGTTGCTGGCCTTGGGGTGAGCGGGGTGAGAAGATGGTTCTGAAGGGGCAGGCGTTCATGCTGGATGTCACGGTAGCGTTTTTTGTAATCTTGCTGCTGTTCTTTTTCTTCCTCAACGTAAGCGCTCTCTCGAACAGGACTATGTCCGAAAACTATCGCGAGTTCGTCAGAGAGAAAAGGCTGTTAGACGCCAGCGAGAAACTGATAGCGATAGAACTAGCGGACTATTCGGAAAACACGCTAGAGCACCATGTCCTTTCGATGGATAAGATAGCGGGCTTTAGCCGATTGCCTCTAAAGGAGATGAAACAGTCTCTCCTGCTCGAGGATTACGATATCCATCTGAGCCTGAAGAGGGGGAATGAGGAACTTTTGAACGCTGGAGATAGCTCTGGCGGGACTTTGGTGAGGAGGGTTGCTCTATGCGGAAGCGAGGTGTGCGTGCTTGAGATCCGGGCTAAATAGGGGATTTGTTTTTACTATTGACGCTCTATTGTCGTTCATTATAGCGATAGGCCTCAGCAATGTATTAGTCCTTTTTCTCGACCAGGACAATAGTCTAGCGCAAGAGTATCTCTATCAATTGTCGCAGGATGTGATGGAGGTATGCTCTAAAAAAGCGGATTTTTCCAACGACTGCTTCGGACTGCTTGATAGTCTTGGCGTTCATTACTCTTTCTTTAAGAATGGTGCCAAGGAATTCGGAGAGATCGGGACAGAAAGCGTCAAAATAACAAGGCATTTTTCAGATGACGAAATAGAGTTAAGGACTTGGGTTTAGCGTCAGGCTGTTTTTTCCTTTAGACAAGTTTTGGGTTATAGAACAGCCGAAGCCCTGCCGCGATAGATTTTTGTTTCCAAATTTAATGGTGAGAGAATCTCCTGTGTTCTTCAGCGAGTAGTTAGACACGGCGTTAACTATCGCGCTCTGGCTCTCTCCCGATATCTGGGCCCTCTCGCAGGAATAATAGAGTTTGTCTAGTATCAGCTGAGCGTTGCGAGAGGCTAGCGCGTAGTCGCTCAGGTCTTTTATTTTCTGCACCTGGGGCAATAGGAAAGAGAGCAGGACTATCGACGTTAGAATCACTAGCAATAGCTCCAGAGAAAGCTGGCCTCTCATTTTATCAGTTTCTCTATGTCGTCGAGCACAGAATCCGTGTCTTTTCCTAGTCTTTCGGAGGCGTTGCTGGCATTACCCGACAGCGCCTTGAACATGATCAGGGCTATGGCGATTATAGCGGCTATGATTATAATCAGCTCCAAGGACAGTTGCGCTCTGTTCTTCATGATGTCTTTCTATTTGGGATTATATAAAACGATTTTGCGATATGGCCTGGTTAGAAAAAGTGAAAAGTATTTAATCCAGCTCGGGCAAAAATAGGCTATGACTTTCTATAAATCAGAAATAGTGCAGATGATAATCTCAGTTGTAACCATCTCGCTGGCCTTCTCTCTAGGCTTTTTGCTGAGCTTTCCGCTGATTCTCCTGACCGTGGGGCTTGGCTTCATCCTGCACGAGATAGCACACAAGCTGGTGGCCATCCGCTTCGGCTGCAAGGCGTTCTACAAGATGTGGGTCGAAGGGCTGGTGCTGGCATTGATATTCGCGATAGCCACTGGAGGCAGGTTCGTTTTCGCTGCGCCCGGCGCCGTCTACATCTACAAGCAGAACCTGACCAGGCGCGAGAACGGCCTGATAAGCGTTGCTGGGCCGTTGACTAACATCCTGCTGGCATTCCTCTTTTTCCCGCTGGCGTTAGGGTCGCAGACATTCCTGCAAGAGTTGGGCACGTGGGGATTTCAGATAAACCTTTTCCTGGCGATGTTCAATCTTCTGCCCGTTCCGCCTCTGGACGGGTCGAAGGTCATCGGATGGAACCCTACCATATGGTTTTTGGTGATAGGCACTGCTGCAGTTCTTTTCTTCTTCCCACAGGTCCTGCTCGGCCTTTTCTAGAATAAGTTAAGCAAATTCCGCCCCTATGACCTCGGTCTTGAAATTGTTGTATCCCTTCAGGAGGTTGGGCTCTAAGCTGGGCTTTACCTCTTTCAAGGCTTTGTCGAAGTGTTTCTGCTCGACTATCTTGGCCTGCTTGTTCTCGCGCAAGGCGTTGAGTGCGGCCTCTCTAACCACTGCTTCTATGTCCGCTCCGGAATAGCCCTCAGTTGCTTTAGCCAGTTTGTCCGGATCAATGTCTTTGGTTATCGGCACGCGCTTGGTATGGACCTCGAATATCTTCTTTCTAGTCTCTAAGTCGGGCGCAGGAATCATGACCAGCTTGTCGAATCTCCCGGGCCTCAAGAGAGCTGAATCGACCATATCAGGCCTGTTAGTGGCGGCTATAACGACCACCTCTTTCAACTCCTCGAGTCCGTCCATCTCGGCGAGCAACTGGTTGACCACAGTCTCGGTCACATGAGAACCAACATCCATTCCCCTGCGCGGGGCGACTGCATCTATCTCATCGAAAAATATTATGCAGGGGGCGGCTTGTCTCGCTTTTCTGAATGTCTCGCGGATAGCCTTTTCGCTTTCGCCCACCCATTTAGAGAATATCTCCGGTCCTTTTACGGATATGAAGTTAGCTTCTGATTCGGTAGCCACCGCTTTGGCCAATAGAGTCTTGCCAGTGCCAGGCGGGCCGTAAAGGAAAATGCCTCTCGGCGGCTTTATGCCCATCCTCTTGAACATCTCCGGATATTTAAGCGGCCACTCGATAGCCTCTTTCAGTTCCTTCTTGACGGATTCCAGACCTCCAACGTCGTCCCACTTGATGTTAGGTATTTCAATCATCACCTCACGCATGGCAGTCGGCTGGACCTCTTTATAGCCGTCCATGAAATCCTTTCTCGTGACCCTCAGAGTCTCCAATATCTCTACAGGTATCGTCTCATCCTCGAGATTAATCTTCGGCAATATCCGCCTGAGCGTTTTCATCGCAGCCTCTCTACCAAGGGCGGCAAGGTCAGCTCCGACATAACCGTGGGTCATGTTGGCCAGCTCTTCCAATAACACTTCTTTTAATTTATTTCTAACAACTTCATAGAAATCTGAATCAAAAACTTCGAGCACAGATTCTATCTCTTCGCCATCTTTTTCTTTTTGAATCTTCTCGATAATATTATTTATTTCCTCTTTGAATCGTTCATCGCCGATGCGCTTTTTTAGTGTTCTTACTGCTTCATCTTTTATCTCTTCTGTCTTAAATTTTTTAAGTATTTTTATGACATCCTCTTTGTTAAAATCTGGCTCAATTGGCATTCCTCTTGTGTGGATCTGCAATATTTCTTTTCGTCCTTTCTTGTCCGGCACTCCCAGCTCTATTTCACGATCGAAACGTCCGGGCCTTCTGAGAGCGGGATCGAGGGCGTTAGGTCTGTTGGTCGCGCCTATAACGACTACTTTTCCTCTGCCTTTCAGTCCATCCATCAGAGTCAGCAGTTGGGCGACTATCCTCTTTTCAACCTCGCCTACAACTTCTTCCCTTTTCGGGGCGATAGCATCAAGTTCATCGATGAATATTATAGAGGGCGCGTTCTCCGCCGCCTTCGTGAATATATCTCTGAGTCTCTCCTCCGCCTCGCCAACAAATTTGGAGACTATCTCTGGTCCCTGTATCGAGGTGAAATTGGCTTCGGATTCGTTGGCCACGGCTTTCGCCAATAGTGTTTTTCCTGTCCCTGGCGGGCCGTATAACAGAACGCCTTTGGGTGCGTCTATTCCTAACTGAGTAAACAGCTCAGGATGGCGGAGAGGGAGTTCTATGATCTCTCGTACCTTCTTGACCTGGTCGCCCAAGCCACCGATATCCTCATAAGTGATGGAAGAGATGCCCTCCGACTCTTTCGTCGGCTCTTCCTGGAGAGAGACCGCGGTCTGCTCCGTTATCTGGGTTATGCCCGGCGGTGTGACCTTGATCGCCTGGAGAATGAGCGGGGAACCGAAACCCCCCACAACGACGTTATCGCCTTTGGTTATCGGCATGTTGATGAGCCTTCGCTTGACATAGTCGGCGAACTCCTGAGTGAACCTCGTTGCCTGTATCGGGGCGAATAGGACCTTCTTCGCTTCCTTGACTGTCTTCGCTTTAGCGACCTTCACGAAGTCCCCGACTCCGACGCCCGAATTCTGCCTCAGTAGGCCGTCCATCCTGATTATGCCCAAGTTCTCGTCCTGCGGATAGGATTGCCAGACTATAGCGCCTGTGGTCTTCTTCCCCTGTATCTCGACGATATCACCAGAGGTCACGCCCAACTCCTTCCGCGCCTTGGTATCCAGCCTGACTATCCCTCGTCCAACATCGTTCTGCAGAGCCTCGGTCACCTTAAGGTCGATAGTATTTTTTGATTCGGGCATATTATCACGGGATTAATAATAGAACTAACATACATTTAAAGCTGATTATGCAAAGCCGAACTTCTTTCTTGCCTCGTTGGATATGCGTTCAGGCGTCCATTGCGGCTCGAACACCAGGTCTATAGCCGCCTCTTTGACCCCCTTCATGCTCTCGACTTTCTCTCGCACCATCTGGGTTATGATAGCGCTCATGGGACAGCCCGGATTGGTGAGGGTCATCTTTATGCTGACCTTGTCTTTTGCTATCTTCACGCCATAAATGAGGCCCAGATCGACCACGCTGATTGGGAATTCTGGATCATAGACCTCTTTTAGAGCTTTCAGAACTTGAACTTTAGTCACCATTGTGCTGCCTCCGATATAACGGTGTTATAATTTCGGCTTTGTTCCTTAAATACCTTAGCTTTTTATCGGTTTAGAGCCGCCGTTCGGCAATATCTGCAGCACCCAGTCAAGGTCTATCTGACTATCGGGAAACATCTCCTTTAGCAGATGCAGCACTTTCTTCGCCGATTCCCCTTTGCTCTCTCTCGCCGGCTTCAGGACAAGATACTGGTTAGACCTGTTCCTGATAGTCTCGACCGGGGCTATGAGCAGCTTTCCAGCGAGGCAGGTGATGGCCAGCTCTACGAGGACTTTCTTGAACTGCCTCTTTTCGCCGGTTATCACAAAACTTCCTTTCGCCAGATACTCTCCGGACTTGGCGGCGGTGTGTACCTGCTCCGGCTTGACACAGAAAACGTCGACAGCGCCCAGCTCGTTCTTCCAGGCAGATGAGAAGGCGCCTGCGAACCTGGCCGCCTCTTTCAAGTCGTCTTCCGGCGCGCTCTGGCCGTTCTTCAGTACGACGGAAGGAGCGCCGGCTATGTCCGCGTGGAAGTATAAATCGTTATTGTCCATGTGCTTCTTCACTATGATCTCGTTGCTCTTGGCATCTTTTCCGCCCAACGCCAAAAAGCTATTGGGGGTCACAAAATAGTGGAACTTCTCGAACCAGTCCTTATCGCGCAAGACCTTCTTTTCAGGGAGTTCCGCGCACTTACGCTCTTCGGCATCAATCAGTTTCTTGGTGACCTCGATAGCATTCTTTAGGCTACCGATCTTTGCCCGCATCTTCTTCGATTTGTCGTAATATGAAGCGGCGTTCTCATGGATTGACTTTCTTGGGTCCAGCTCTATTCTCATCTTTCTTCGCCTTCTTCTTGCCCCAGTCCGCCTTTGAGGCACATTTATGGTTGATGCACATGCGGAACGGCCTGCGATTGAAATACTGCACCTCTATCTCAGGTAAGTTACAGGTCGGGCAGAGAGTCCCTAACGACCTTATGGTCCCTTTCGCTGGCAACGGAAAAGAGGTCCGACAGCCTTTCGCATAGCCAGAACAGCCAACGAATCTCGTCCCTTTCCTCATCTTTATGATTATCAGGTTGCCTCCACAGGCGGGACATTTGCCCACGACATTATCCGCCTTCAGCGACTCTTTAAGCTTCTCGCCTATGCTTTCTCTATGCTCAAGCAGATGGTTCAGTATCTTGGTCAATAACTTTCTTGAATCAAGCACGACATTCTCTTTCTTCAGCTTGCCCCTCTCAATCTTATCCATCTCTTTTTCCAGCTTTGCAGTCATATCGGGCTTTGTGACATCAGGAACGTACTGTTCAAGCGCGTCTATCACGCCGAAAGCGACATTGGAAGGGGTGAAGTTCTGCCTGCCCTCGATATAGCCTCTATCAATCAGCTTCTGGAGTATCTCCGCTCTGGTCGATTTAGTGCCTAAGTTCAGCTCGTCTAGAAGTTTGATGAGGGCCGCTGGCGTATATCGTGGCTGGGGCTTGGTCTCCTTTTGCTCGTTCTTGATGCCAGTCACAGAGACTATCTCCTTCTCTTCCAGTTCGGGCAGTATCACCTCTTCCGACTTGGAATATGGGTAATACTCGCGCCAGCCCGCGGCCAGTATGGTCTTGCCCCGGGCGATGAAGTTCCTGCCTTCGTAGTCTAGAGCCACTTTGACCGTCTCTATCTCGGCGCTTGGAGACAGAGTTGCGAAGAAACGTCTGACTATCAGCTCGTATATCTTCCATTCGTACTTGTTCAACTTCTTCTTGTCCGCGACTTCCACCGGATATATCGGCGGGTGGTCTGTCGCCTTCTTCTTCCCTTGCGTTGGAATTATCTTCTTCTGGGACAGGATAGAACTGGCTATTTCTCCAAATTCCTGGCTCTTCCTGAACTTCTCTAGTATTCCCTTTATACCGATGGAAGAAGGATAGACGGTGTTGTCTGTCCTAGGGTAACTAGTAAGACCGTTCATGTACAAGCGTTCGGCGATGGACATGGCCATCTGCGGTTGATAGCCGATCATGGATGCGGCTCTCAGGAACTCCGTGGTGTTGAACGGCGAGGGCGGCTTCATCTCCAGTCTCTTCTTGTCTATGCTCTTCACCCTGGCGATGGACGATTTTATCGATGCTATCTCCTCGGCCCTCTTCTTGTCAAAAATCTTCTCCTCTTCGTAATGAGCGATAAATTTCTGCCCTTTTTTGTCGCACATGACATATACTGTCCAGAAAGGCTCGGGCTTGAAGGCTTTAATCTCTTTCTCCCGCCCCACGACCAACGCCAGCGCCGGTGTCTGGACCCGGCCGACGGACAGGAACTCTTTGCCAAAACGCCTAGCGGCTATCGAAACATATCGTGTCAGCACGGCCCCCCAAATCAGGTCTATCTCCCGTCTAGTATCGGCGCTGTCCGCCAGGTTGTAGGAGAATTCGGTTAGGTTAGAAAAAGCGGCATTGACCTCTTCCGGAGTCAGGGTGGAGAACTTGGCGCGGGAGACTCTGATGCTTGGATTCTTATTCCTGATTATGTCTATGGCCTCTTTGCCGATGCTCTCCCCTTCCCGGTCGTAGTCCGTGGCTATCTGCAGCTCGTCGCACTGGGGCGCATAGATTTCGAGCGCCTTGGCTATCGACTTATTGTTTATATCATAATGGATATCGGCGTTCGCTAGACTATTGAGGTCTGTCTTGTTCCAGTCCTTGTACTCGTGGGGGAAGTCGACATTCGTGATATGGCCCTTAAGAGGGATAACGACCGTGCCATCTAGAATGTGGCACTCGACATTGTTTTTTAGGACTGTCTTGGGGGTGCCTAGAATGTCGGCTATTCGCTTCGCTGCTATCGGTTTTTCAGCGACAATTAGTCTCATCGCTTCTCACGAATTTTAGATTATGCCTGTTCTATAATAAAAACCCGTCAGAATCAGTTGTGCTGGAGGGGGTATCTCATAAGGTATAGCTCTGTCGCAAACACCTGCAGGAAAGGCAATATCCCAATAGAGACGATAACTATCGATATGACTTTGTGCTGCCATGCGAAGAAGAAGCTCAACCCGTATTCAAGGGTGGCCAGGAGCAGCAAAAGGAAGAACCCAAGCGCTAGATAGGCTAATAGCGCCTTCATGGAGTTCTTGACGAAATTGAATGAGTCGCCGAGAGCCTCAGCCACTCCCAAATCCTCAAGTATCAGGATCTGCGGTGCGAAAACAAAAGGAATCCAGACAAATGCTATGATCAGCTGGATGACCTCCCTAGGCAGGCTCGCCGATTCTAAGAACGTGCCTACTAGCAGCGAGACAACGGCCAAGAACAGAAGCAGGAAAAACATCCTCGCGACATAATCGGGAAACGCGTCCCAGACCTTCTTGAACCTTAAGTGGTCCATCGTCTCTTTCAGCTTGATCGTGGTTATTATAGACGAGAGGAACAGCGAGAGGAAGGCTAGGGATATCAGTCCGACAAGCACAAATAGGATAGCCTGTGAGTAGGTCATATCGTAGAGTATGCTGCTGAACCTGATGAACGCGCTGCCCAGGTCTATATAGGTCGATACCAATGGCAGCAGGACCAGCGCGCAGAATATGAAGATGCTGAAGCCCAACGTCAGGGGGAAGATGCTAGAATAGATGTTGATAGAGCGGTTGAACGCCTTCCTAACTGTTTTCATGAATGTATTAAGGAGCAACATGTATTTATTTGTTAATCTCGCCTTTGAGGCAGGAATAGCCCGCGTCCATTATTTTCGCATGAACGAAGCCCGCGGCTCTCCTGTCCAGAAAGACCTGCTTGAAGTTGGGGGCTCTCGCCAATCGCCTGTTATTGTCTATAACAAGGCACTCCATGACCTGGCCTATATACTTTTTGTTCTGCTCCAGGATTATCTTTCGGCAGACTTTCGAGAGGGCGACTGACCTTTTCTTGAGAGTCTCGGTCGTCAGAAGCTTCATCCTGGCCGCGGCTGTGTTGGGCCGAGGATAGAATTTGGAGAGGTTGATGATGTCCGGCCTCACTGTTTTGATTAGCTCGACTGTCTTCTTGAAATCAGCATCGGTCTCGGTCGGAAAACCAACTATTATGTCGGTCGAAAGACAGATGTCCTCTATCTCCTCCCTGAATTTTTCAACAATCCTCTGGAACTGGGCGAGAGTATAGCCCCGGTTCATCTCCCTGATGACTCTATCGCTGCCCGATTGGACCGGGATATGGAGGAATTTATAGACTCGGTCGTCCCTGTAAATCTCTATCAGGTCATCGAGCATCTTCAGCGAATAGTTCGGATTCATCATTCCTATCCTTAGCCGATAGTCGCCGTCTATCTTCAATATTTCTTTGAGCAGCTCGACCAGGTTCGAATGGATATCCAGACCATAGCAGCCGGTGTCTTGGGCAGTCAGATAGATTTCTTTCTTGCCATGCCCCAGCAATAGACGCACTCTGGCCACTATGTCCTCTATCGGATAGCTGGTCAGATCGCCTCGGGCGTTCTTGGTCCCGCAGAACGAGCATCGCGATAGGCAGCCTTCGCTCAGCTCTACTATGCCCGTTAGACTATCGTCCAGGCAGTGGGGCATCTTAAGTTTGTTTTTATGGCCGGATGAGGTATAGACAGCCCTGCTCCTGATGGCTAAAGGCAGTTTGTCTATCGAGTTGGTATCGACTATAGACACGGGGAACTCATCGAGCAGTTTCCTGTTCATCTTCGGAAGACAACCGGCTACTACAACGCGCTTGCCCAAGGCCAGATAGCTTCTGATCCGCGAGAGCATCTTCGACTGCGTTGCCCCTTTCACGGCGCAGGTGTTGATTATGACCGTCTCCGCGTCTGGCAGATCGGTAAACTCCTCTTTCCTCAGGACTCCCTCTATTATCTCTGCATCGGCCCGGTTCAGCGTGCAACCGTAGCTGTCGAGAAAAAGCTTCATTTACTTTCCCTATAAGCGCGATGGACCAAGTGAGCAGCCCCGCCGAGCAATAGGGCAACGGCAAGCCAGAGGAAGACGCCGCTTGACATGTTGTAGAATGACTCTATGCTGGTGAGACTGAAATATCCGAATATCAGGAACGGATACATGATAAAGCCGAGAAAGGACAATAGGGCCAAGAGGAAGACGGATATCCACGAATAGGCGAACTTCTTCGATAGGCCGAGCTCCTCCAGGAGGTTGGGGAACACATATCCGAAGGTGACTCCGAAAAGCATTATAAAAAAGAAGGAAATGTCGTTCATTGCTTGCCCCTCTTTACAGGCTCGGCGACCACTGCTGTCCCATAGGCGAATATCTCCGCTGCACCCGGGATCGTCTGGGTTGATGTGCCTGTTCTGACGCCTACAACGGCATTAGCCCCCAGAGCGCGGGCATTGTCGACCATCCTCTCGATGACATATCTCCTTGACTCGTTCAGCATGGAAGTATAATCTTTAATCTCTCCTCCGACCATTACCTTGAGCAATGCCAGTATCTCTGTGCCCAGGAATTTAGAGCGCACTGTGGTGCCCCAGACAAGACCTTTAACCTCTTTCACCGTGTAGCCGGGAAGGTTCTCAGTGGTTACGACGTGAATATACTGTCTTTTGAGTTTGCTTACCATTAAACCACCTAAAAATTATAACTGACGAATCTATTTAAATCTGTTGGTCCATAACTATATTACTCGTTTTAGTGATGGTATGGACATAGAACTGCCTTGGACTGAAAAATACAGGAGCAAAAAGCTAGACGACAACATAGTCGGGCAAGAGGCGATAGTCCGACGCCTGAAAGCGTATGTCAAGCAAAAGAACATGCCCAACCTCCTCTTCGCCGGGCCGCCTGGCGTTGGAAAGACTCTCTGCGCGATAGCCCTGGCTTATGAGCTATTCGACGACAGCTTCGGCCAGAACTTCATGGAGCTGAACGCGTCAGACGCGAGAGGCATTGACGTGGTTAGGGAGCAGATAAAGAGCTATGCCGCTAGCCTGCCTTTCGGCGGAATCAGGTTCAAGGTCATATTTCTCGATGAGGCCGACGCTTTGACTAGAGATGCGCAGAACGCATTGAGGAGGACCATGGAGAACACCTCGGCTACAACGCGCTTCATACTGAGCGCCAATTACTCTTCCAAGATAATAGAGCCGATACAGTCCCGATGCGCGCTCTTCCGTTTCAGGCCGCTCAGCGAAGACCATATTACCGAGCGACTAAAACACATAGCGCAGAAGGAGAAGGTCCATGTCGAGGCCGAGGGTTATAAGGCGCTGGTCTACGCGTCGGAAGGAGATATGCGAAAGGCCATAAACTTCCTACAGACGACTAGCACTCTTGGGGAGAAAGTCACGGAAGATACGGTCTATAAGGTCGCTTCGAAAGCCAGGCCGAAAGAGGTTAGGGAGCTCATAGATTTGGCCATGGACGGGAAGTTTGAGAATGCCAGAAAGAAGTTGGACGCTCTGTTATATGAGTACGGTCTATCCGGCGAGGACGTCATACTCCAGCTCTATAGAGAGACCATAGGACTGGATATGGACCAGCGAAAGAAAGTAGAGCTCATCGACAAGATAGGCGAATATAATTTTAGGATAACTGAAGGGGCCAACGAGAGAATACAGCTAGAGGCGCTCCTGGCCTATCTGGTTCTGATTGGGAAAAAGTGAAAAGAAAGGTTATTTGTGGTGTTTGTGCGTTCGCTTCACGCGCTTCCTCACCATGGAAACAAGCACTAGGGTGACAATTACCATAACCATTATGAAAATCAGCCAATCGTAATTAGGCGCTGTTGGCGTTATTCCCCCTCCTGACGGCTGTGAAGGTTGTTCTGGCGTGTAGCAAGTGCAATCTGGATATGCTCTCTGGGACTGGCCCGGTAGGCAGGTGTTCGTGCAGGTTGTGGGAGCAGGCTGTACTGTCTTAGTAGCAGTCACGGCAAAAGTCGAGAATCCAGGCGTCTCTGCCTCGAAGTAGTAATAGTCGGTGTCGCTAGTGGTTTGGGTTGTGCTCAGAGTCCTCCAGCCATTGCTCTCGTACCTGTTGAGCTTTGTGGTTGCTGGACTGAGGTTATTTTCTGAGTACCAAGTCTTATTTACCCTGAACTTCAATCTGGCCTTGGCGACATTGGATTCGTCAAGGTTCTGGGTCGTGATGTTGAAATACTTGTAGACCGTCCCTGTAATCGAGTGGGTTATGGTGGCTGGCTGCTCATCGACTTTGCTGACAGTTATCTTCACTGCGTTAGCTGGGTTGCTTACAGTTATGTTTATTTCCCTTAGATCCAACAGTTTATCCGTGTACCTGGCAATCGATGCGACACCCGCTTCGATAGTCACAAAGATTACTGATTGCTGACCGCCCTGTGATGGTCCGGACGGCGCGTCCCAGCCTCCAGTGTTGCCAGTCGGGGGTGTTGGGGGCGCAGTATAGTATGCCAGCGTGAGATAGTGGCTTGCGCTGCTAATCGTATAGTTTGCATTGCCAGTCCAGTTCGCTATCACCGAGTAATTCGCAGTTTGATAAGGAGTCAAATCTGTATAATTTGTTACTGGGCTTGGTTCATTGTCTAACAATGTCCAACTTCCCGTGAGATTTGTCCAGAGAGTTATGTTAAATGAATAATCAGACGAGAAATTAGCAGTGAGGTTAGCAACAGAATAGTTATACGTAGTGCTATCGTCATCAGTACCGTTTATGTACAGTGTTATCGGCAGATAGCTCTGGTTCACCTGGAAAGTCTGGTTGGAGCTGTTGTAAAAAGCGAGAGCAGTATCGTTGGCGCACCAGGTGTAAGTATAAGTTCCGGCGGCGAGTGAATTATTGTTGTAGTAGAACTGTGTCACACCGTAATTCGCGGCAGTATAGTTGGCGAAAGAGCCAGAGAAGTTCGCCCTGATCCATACCACGCTGTACTGTGAAGAATTGGATGCAGTGACGTTGAACTGGTATCCTTGAATGCTGGAATAGTTTGACAGCGAGGAGACGTTGCTTGTGAAGTTGTCGAATATGATGCGCGAATCGTTCAGCGTGAGCATGTGAATATCGGTGGCGTTGGTGTAGTTCTGGTTGCCAGTGAAGTTCATCGATACCCAGTATATGCTTGCAGGGAGCGAGTTGATGGTCCAGTTCTGCGGCGAAGCGATAGTATTCCAGGCGGTTAACGCGGAGGTGTTGTAATAGAAAGACAAAGATGAGTTGATGTATCCTGGATTCGTGCTATTGCCTAAATTGACTGCGGTATTATTGAAATAGCTGCGGTCAGCAGCCGCCCCGTTAAGGGTAAGGGAAAGCACAGGGATACTCTTATTGATTTGGAGGGTCTGATTTGAGCTATTGAAAAAAGCTTTAGAGGTATCGTTGGCGTACCAGGTGTAAGTATAAGTTCCGGCGGCGAGTGAATTATTGTTGTAGTAGTATATTGACGCATTGTAGGTTATGGCCGTATAGTTGGCAAAAGCGTTAGAGAAGTTCGCCCTAATCCACACAGAGCTAATGACAGTGGTGTTAGCTACAGTTACGTTGAATTGATATCCCTGTGTAGAGTTGTAGCTGGTCATATTGCTGACATTGACCGTGAAAACGTTAAAGGTTATTGCAGCCATACCGCTAGCAGCCAAGAACGTGAACGCAAAAATCGTTAAGCATAGGAGCTTGAGAAACTTAAAATTGCACAAGAAGGTTACACTTTCATTCAAACCTAACACCTTAGCTCTAAAAACAGTTCTTGAATATAAATTTAATGGCAATATCACTCTATGTTAAATCGCAATAAAGCAGCCACGCCCGTGAAGCCTTTCAGCTTCTGGCTGACCTCGTTCTCGTGCGAGACTATCATCACTTTCGCTCTGATCTTCTCTGCCTTGTCCAGTATGTGCTCTATCAGCTCGCGCTTGTCCATCAGCAGATTGTCTAAAACCAGCAGCTCATCAACGGCCTTCATATCCAGCGCTCTCTCGACGTTTTCTAATCCGTAGGTGGCTTTCCCATTCTTTCTAGACACTTCGGTTATGAACCTGTCGACTGCCTTTGTCTCTTCCGCGAACCTGCTCTCCAGTAGTATCTTATCGAGAGTCCCTTTGGTCAGCAGTTCATAGACTCCCTGGCCGCTGGTATTCGAAGTGCTCTCGACGATAGTACGTTTGGCTAATTTCTGGTCCTTGTCCTTGATATAACCATAGAGATTATCTTTTTCGAACGCCGGGCCAGCTATCACTATCTTGCCGTCTTTCTTGGAGATAAGGTCTAACACCGCCTTATAATACTGGCTTTGGACATCCCTTCCCTCGCCAGTATACTTTCCTCTCGACTCGCAGTGTATCTTGCCAAGCGTCTCTATCCCGAATTCTCTAATGACAAAGAACTCAGCGTCTCTCTCGTCTATTATTAGCACGAACACCTTCTCCCGACGAGAGCCGCGCACCGCCTCTTTCAATCTATCTAGCTCGTACTTCTTCCACTCTTTTTCTATCGTGACTATATCGAATTGCCCTATCTCCAGAGAGTGATGGGCCTTTAGCTTGATATACTCCTCCGGGCTGCCCTCGACTATAATCCCGAGCACTTTCAGCGCCCCAGACGGCTTGTGGAACTCGACCTTCTCCACTTGAATCTTGACTCTAACGTGCATTCTCTCGGACTTGCCTGATTCTGTCGTGAACTTACGATCACTCTCGCCGCTGACCAGATCGCCTGGCTTTATCACTTTCTCCAGGTGCCAGAGGTCCTCGACTATTTCTGGCTTTACTTTAATCCTGTTCTCTCTTTTCTGTAAAATCAACATGACTATAATTATGGCTAACATTTTTAAATAACCTACTCCAAATCTATATTGTGATTTAATGAAGTTCGATAAGTTCGGTTTAGGGGCACTAGTAATAGGGCTGGTAATAGTAGCTTTAATGCTCCAGGTCTTTTTCATGGCGCCTGGTATGGGCGGATGGACTTGGCAGGGACTGTGGAACGCGATAGCCGAGGCAGTGGTCGGTGGTGTCTTGCTGCTCGGGGTGTTCCTAGTAGTTATAGGGTTATTGCTACTCTTTTTGTGATTTAGATGATGCCGAGAAGGAAGATAATCCCATTTAGAGATGGGCAGAGGCGCGTCGAGGAGAGGAGGGCACTCGAAGGGCAGAAACAGTACAGTCCCAAGACTCTAAGGGAGAAGAAGAAAGCCCTCGAAACCTACAAGAACGTGGTGCTCGAAGGGGGCAGGAAGGCCAAGGACAGTTACCTCGTACAGACGCTTGAGGCGGCGGAGTGGAAATTCGGAAAAGGGAACTATAGAGTAAGACGGATAATGAGAGACGTCAACGATGCGTATAAGGCGATTGCGTCACCAGAAGAGTTCAGGAAGGCAGTCAGCGATATTCTCAAGGCACACGGCGTGCTTTAATTCTTATTAGACTACTATTCGGGTTAGTGTTATGACTAGGATTGCGGTTATAGACAAAGAGAAGTGCTTCCCCCAGAAGTGCGGCTACACCTGCATCAAAGCCTGTCCCGGAGTCAGGATGGGCGACAAGACAATAGAGAAGGGGGACAAGGGGTTTCCGGTGATTTCTGAGGAGCTGTGCACTGGCTGCGGGATATGCGTGAAGAAATGCCCTTATGGTGCTATCTCTATAATCAACCTGCCTAGCGAGCTTGAGAAGCCGCTGCACCAGTACGGGGTCAATGAGTTCCGCGTCTATAACATCCCGACGCCGAAGAAAGGGGTCGTAGGCCTTGTCGGTCCTAACGGGATAGGAAAATCGACTATATTGAAGATACTCGCCGGGCAGCTGGTCCCTAATCTTGGCGAGCTGAAGAAGGGCAACTGGGCCAAAGTCCTGGAGAGATACAAAGGGCATGAGATACAGAAATATCTGGAAGGCGTATCTAACGGCCAAATTAAGGTAGCCTATAAGCCGCAGGAAGTCAACAGGATACCCGAGGTCTATAAAGGGACTGTCGGCAAGATGCTCGAGAAGGTAGATGAGAGGAAGATTGCGAAGAAACTCATGAAAGAGTTGGATATCGCCGGCATCTGGGACAAGAAGCTCAGCGAGATATCCGGCGGCGAGCTCCAAAGGGTGGCTATAATCGGGACGCTGGCAAAAAAGGCGGACTTCTACTTCTTCGACGAGCCCTCCAGTTTCCTAGATATCAGGCAGAGGATGAATGTAGCCCGGGTCATTAGAGCGCTTGGCGACCAATCCAGTGTCTTTATTGTCGAGCATGATCTAGCTCTATTAGACTATCTCACTGACTATATCTATGTGCTCTACGGAAAACCAGGCGCGTATGGCATAATCTCCAGCCTGAAAGTGTCTAGATCCGGAATTAATGAATATCTCGACGGGTTCTTGCGCGCGGAGAACATGAGGATACGAGACCATTCAATCAAGTTCGAGGTAAAGCCACCAGGGTCGGAATGGAAGAGCAAGAAAAGCTACTCTTATGGGGCGTTTGTAAAGGAATATCCCTCTTTTGAGCTGAAGGCCGAGGCCGGAGAACTCAGAGCAGGGGAGGTTATAGGTATATTCGGAGCAAACGCGATAGGAAAATCCACCTACATTAAAGTCCTCGCGGGCATCGAGAAACCGGACGAGGGGGACTTGCATTTCAATGTCCGCGTATCCTATAAGCCGCAGTATATTAACTTGGAATTCGACGGGAGCGTTATTGAGCGTATAGACAAGGAGAAAAACCTGGACAGGGAACTGTTCGATTTAGAGATAAAGAAGATAGTCGAGGACCTTTTCATGAAGCAGGTCAGCGCTCTCTCTGGCGGGGAGCTGCAGCGCGTGGCTATAGCTATCGCGCTCTCTAGGAACTGCGAGGTTTGCCTGTTGGACGAGCCCAGTGCCTTCCTTGATATAGAGCAACGATTCAGATTGGCCCACCTAATCAAGAGGCTCACTGAGAAGAAAGAAGTAACAACGCTGGTCGTTGATCATGACATAGTCTTTCAGGACCTGGTCTCTAACAGGATAATGACTTTCGAGGGGCAACCCGGGGTCACGGGCCATGCGAGCAAGCCCATGGACATGAAGGACGGCATGAACCGGTTCCTAAAGGGCATGGACATGACTTTCAGGAGAGATGAGACCAGCAAAAGGCCACGCGTGAACAAACCTGGCTCGCAGAAGGACACGGAGCAGAAGGAGAAGGGTGAGTACTATTACGACCTCTCTTGAAGACCACATAGAAGACTTTAACCGTGAGCTGAAAAAGATTCCTACTTATTTTGGTGATGAAGAACTCTACGGTGAGGTCAAAGAAAGGCTATTCGAATCTGTGAAAAAGAGCATCGGCAGCGAGGGGAAAGTGGGTATTCTGTTTTCTGGCGGAGTTGATTCAGTGGTAATCGCCCAGATAGCCAGACAGTTTGCTGAGGTTACTTGTTATACTGCTGGTCTGGAGGGCGCACAGGACTTGGAATATGCGCGGAGAGCTGCCAAGGAGATGGGACTGGAGCATAAGGTCAGAGTGATAAAGTATGAAGAAGTCTCGTCATACATAAAGAGAGTCGTTGGAACGATAAAGGAGGCAAACATCATGAAAGTCGGGGTCGGTATCCCTATCTTTGCGTCCTGCGAGATTGCGGAAGAGAAAATATTATTGGCCGGCTTTGGCGGCGAGGAGCTCTTTGTGGGCTATGCCAAATTCAAGAAGTTCAGCGACTGGGACGATTTGCAAAAGAAACTCTGGGATGGGTTATATGCAATCGGGTGGAAGGACAAATATAGGGACTGTCTCATAGCGCAGGCCAACGGAAAAGAGATCAGGAGTCCTCTGCTCGATTTTGAACTCATCAGATTGGTCATGAGAGTCCATCCGAAATACAAGATAGATAAGAAACAGGACAAGCTACTGCTGAGGAAGATTGCGAAAGACATTGGCCTGCCCGAGTTCGCCTATAACCGGCCTAAGAAAGCGACCCAATATGGTTCTGGAATAGACAAAGCTATTAGAAAGCTTGCCAAAGAAGACGGTTATCGGGGCGTTGAAGATTATTTAAAAACATTTTTAAAGCAATGATGAGTAAATAGTTTTGGTGCGTATATGAGACTACGTTTTCCACGTTTTTTGGGGCGAAAGAAAGAGAGAATAGAAACTTTGAAAACTGTTGAGGGCATCAGACTCAAAGGGCTAAAGAATGTGATGGATACGCAACAAAAAGTGGAAGAAGAAAGAAGAATGAATCCTTCTGATAGACGCATGTATAGGGGCGAAATAAACAAGAGGACGGACGATTTGCTCAGAATCAGGAAAGAAAGAGAAGAACTTGAAATGAAGAAAGGAATTAAAGGACTTTTTGTTAGATTTAAGCGCTAATTTTTGCTACTTTCTTGACATAATCCATCAGCCTGTGCGATGGAATCCTGAAATCGGTGCAGTATCTCTCTCCGAATTTTCTCCTTCCGTTATCCGGCCCGAATGAGACTATGGTCGGAATCGGGTCTGTCGTATGCGATTTCTTCTTGCAGACGGTGCAGTGGTCTGACGTGACTATAACCAGCTTGTTCTTTAGGTCAAGCGCGGCGATGAACCTATCAGCCAATTCTATCTGCCTGACTTTCTCATGATAGTCGCCGTCGTGCCCTGGCGGATCCGTGCTCTTATATGGGACAAAGACAAAATCATGTTTCTTGAATGCCCTCTCCACTGTCTTGTTGTTGATCTCCGGCACTTCCATGACTTGCATCCCGGCCATCTTGACTATGCCCTTGTCCAGATGCACATCGTCTTTCCTGATAACTGCTGCGGCCCTCATCCCAAACTTCTTGATTCTGGGCACTCTAGACCCTAACCCTCTCATCAGCAGGAAGTTGGCTTTCTCCCCCTTCAACGCGTTATAGACTAACATCATGAAATCGTTGAGCATCTTGGACGATTTCCTGACCTTAGAGCCTATCTTGTGCGGGTCTGGCGTCGGTATCCTATCCGAGAACTTGCCATAGAACACTAGAACCCCGCGATGGCCCACAGTCGATTTGAACTTGAACGGCACATGGAACTTGATGCTGTTCACTTTTTTCTCCAGTTTCTCGGTGTTTTTTATCCTGCCTGCCCTGAGATCCCTTACGGTCCAGCTCTTGTCGACTATCGCAAAATTAGTGCGGGCACAGAGGTAGCCATCGCTCAATTTAATGCCAGAGCCTATCGCTTCAACCACGCCCCGGCTTGGCTTTATTTCCCTGACGTCATAGCCCAGATTAGAGAAAGTCATGAGAGAGGCATCGGATATGGGTATCTCTTTCCCCAGGCCCAATGGCTCTAGTTTTCCGCAATAGCCGTTATAGGCCAGCGCGTCTAACGTCGGTGTCCTGGCCTTCTCCAACGGGCTCTTGTCGCCCAATTGTCTGTATCTGACATCCCCCAGGCCGTCAAGGAGCAAGAACAACATTTTCATACGAGTTTCACTTGGGCTTTCTTCCCAAAGGTATCATAAGCTTGAAAACTATTTAAAGTGTAGGGGTATGCGAAAATGATGTGCTCTTTCCCCAGTTTCCCGAAAAACTCGAGGTCAGCGCTCGATGGCCTGTTGTTTGGCGTCGGATGCGAGTGGAACGTCCCATAGAGGTTGGGGTAGATGGGCAGTTGGTCCATCCGTATATAGATGGAGAAGTTATAGAACTTGCCCGGGACTATAACATAATCGTCCACTATGGTCTTGCCGATCAATAGCCCGCCTATCTCTCTCGGATGGGCATTCCTGCAAAGGTCCAAAATGGCCTCTAACAGCTCTCTCTTTATCTGCATCTATATCAGCACCACTATCGTCGGGACTATTAGCGCGGCCATGCAATTTATTCTTTTCACCCCTAGACTGTTGGACAGCAATCCTATCGAGGTGGAGGCTAGCAGGACAATCAGACCAAAAGGACCGGCGAGGGCGAAGTTTACTGCTATTATGAAAAATATGGACAACAGGGAGAGCTTGCGGTAGTCTAATCGCTTATAGAGTCTGACTAATGGTTTGGCTAGATAGAAGCAGATCAGGAATGCCAGCGCGCTCGAGAGCAGGATTATGCCGAGCACGAAGAATATGCTCTCTTTCTCGAATATCTGGGACAGGAAGACGGCGCTACCGCTCCTGGTCTTATTGATGAGGATAAGAGCGAAGAATGAATAGATCATATAGGCTACATTGGTCCCGCTGAGCAAGACCAAAAACTCCTCCGAATCGAACTTCCTGATATAGCTGGCCATGGTCCCTACGATAGATGAGGATATCGCGGGGATGAAGCCGAAGATAGAGCTGAGGAAGCAGGAGATGAAAGATATCGTTGAAAGGTTGGTGAGAGACAGGCGCGAGTCAAAGCGCATGACCTGTGGCGAGACCAAGCTGTCGTTTAGAATGGATATCAGAAGGGTGCTGAGGCCGAAGAAGCCAGTGAGCAACGGCAGGAGCAGGTTGAAATCGAACGTCAGGAAACCCAGAACAGATGAGAGCGCCAATACTATTACCGACTGCTTTTTGTCGGATAGAAACATGAATAATAGGATTATAATTAGCATGTACGGGACTATTTTTTGAAGGGCCGGGTATAGCAGCGGCAAGGCATTGAGAAAGAAAAAGAGGAAAGGCATGGAGAATAAGACAACCAACAGACCGCCGGCCAGTGATACCATAACCGCAGAATAGGCGTTACCTTCCAGAACCATCCTGTGGCCTGGCAGGACGTTCAGGGCGGTGTCTTCATTCGGAACGCCCAGGAGAATGGCTGGAAAGAAGCTCGAGAAGACATAGGCCATAGAGGCGGCTATCACGAAAAAGAACAATTGGGGGTTGGTAAAGGACAGCAAGATAAAAAACGGGAGAAAATTGTTGATGTGCATGCCGGGCACTAAACCCAGAAGCAGCCCCACACACATCCCAAGTAGGCAGATTACGAGGTCAATCATCTGAGCTCAACCCGCTCGGGAAAAATCCAGCATTGGTTTGAGAACTTGCTCGCTTTTCCAAATACTGAGAGGTTGGAACCTTCTTCTACGAAGCTATCTTTCAGGAGGAGCAGTATTTTTGACCTGTTCTGTAACAATTCGACTATGACATTGCCGTTTGACGAATAGGAGATATTGCCGACCGTTCCTTCTATGGCAACGGGTCCTGAGCAATCCCTTCGTATCTCTGAAATGGATTTCTTAACCTGCGACTGACTCGGGGAGAAACCGTATATCAAAAGGAGGCCAAAAATCGCCAATATGAATGATATTTTTCTTAGAGTAGCCAGGTCCATGCTTAACTTCGGAGAAAAGATGTTTAAATGATTTTTTAAAACTTTATTAGTTAATTCGGGTTAGGGACATATGGTTTTAGGTCGTGGTCTACATGGTGCCGGGTTACAATAAATCTCTTTGTCAAAATCCACATTTGAAGTATAACCATCGGTAACTTTTATACAATAGGCATTTGAATCGGTAGAGTATTGACCTATTTCTAAAATTTTGCTGAAATTGAGCGTTTGGTAAAGCCTTACAAAATAACTTGCGCTAATGTTTATTTCAAATGAAAAATTGTAAGTATACGTTCCTCTAAAATAACGATACACCACGCCGCCGCCAAGTGGCCTATTGCCACCGATTTGGTCATAAGTTAGCGAATTTAAAATAGGAAAACTAAAGTTTACTGAAGCAAGCGATAATTGGTAGATTTTTAAAAAAGTTTCGTTGGTATAATTAAAAAATCGATAAGTAAAATTGGAGAAAAAGTTTTTTGACTTGATATCTTTTGGATCCATCCGACGGTCCATAAGTCCCGCGGATGGGATGGTTGTTGGAGTTATTACAAAGAATGCCAGATCAGACATAGCATCTGTAGCCACATTGTTTGGGTCCGTGACTAGCATCCCTCTTAAATCATTGACTAAGTTATTCACCACATCTATCTCTAAATCAGCGTTCTTCGACTCGCTTGCGGTGTGCTTTGAGAGGAGCAGATAATTTGCCGATATGAGGATGGTCATCATTAACAAAAATGTTGCTCCGGTGTACAGGAAAGCTTTAGCCATAGCATACCTTCATAGACGTTGTAACGACCCCAGATTTAGTGTTCCAGGTGTCGTTTTGTATATCGCCATAAGCAAAACTTTGTACAGAGGCGATTGAATCTTTGCTGTTATCGCATAAAATATCGGTCTTTAAGAAAATTGGTAATGTCAAAGCGGGATTATACTTTTTCACTAAATAGACGTCCTTTGCCAGTCGGGTTAGCGCAAGAGAGTCGTCAGAATAATTGGTGTTTGCTTCCAAGATGATTATCAACGTGCTCATGACTAAGAATGACATGTAAAGTGCAAATACCGCGTCCATAGTGAAAACTACGCCTTTTTTCATGCACACACCTTTATAGTAAGAGTCGGGATTTCTCCACTCTCGGCTCCGCTGAAGTAGACTAATCTTCTTGCAACGGCTATATTCGTCCTTGTGGAGGGGCATCCACCATTGCCGGTTATAAGGGGCCGGGAAAACCCCCCACTAACATTGGCTTCATAGCCGTACGGTGTAAGAATCATCTGGCTCATGTTGCCTTTGAGAAGGTCCCATCTACTTACGGTGATTGAATTCGCAAGGATAACATTTCCAGAAGTTCTGCTTGCTAGGATGTTCTTCACCGCCATCTGGGCGATGTCATTGGCTAGGGTGTTTAGTTTCTCGTATTGTACATCTGACGCTCTGCTATAAACCTGTTCGAGCTCCCATGTAGTATATGCAACTATGACAGTCACTATGAGAAGTGATGCCAATATGTCCGCTATGAAAAGCTGGCCTTTCATCTGGTCACCTTTTGGGAAACTGAATCATATTTTATTTGGGATGCCACCGAATAGTTTGAAACATATTTCACGCCGTTATAAACAGTGCTCGCGTTTACATTCGCACCGCTCTTGTAGAGTAAAACATCCAGATTGTTACCTAGAACCTTAATCGTATCGTTGAGAATAAGATAGTCACGGGGGGAGGGGTCTATCGCAAAAAATGAATTCATAATGCTCCCTGCTCTGACCGCTTTCATGTTTAAACCGGCTTGGACACCGAAATCATTAGAACTTTCGAGGTTTAGGTTGAAAAAGTTCTGCAGCCAAAGCGAGATGACTAGCATTACTGTAATTGCGAGGAATGCATCAATTGAACTTACTCCTTTTTTCATACTCTCCTGCCCACTATCCTGTATAGATATGGTCCCCTGAAGAACCCCCGTTTAATCAAGACCTTTACTGAATCCCCTTTCTTTGCTCCATTGTTTTCTACCACGTATTTGCCCGCCCTGACGCCTCCGAGCAGGTCAAAGTCCACTTCCACGACCGCCATTTTCTTATCCGCCAAAAGGACTCTTCCTTCAGTAATCTTCTTTGCGGAGATAGTCCTGGAAAAAATTAATAGAACCAGGAGTGCAAAAGCTACGTAAACAAGGTACTTTAGTGATTCTAGCGGGTTGGAACTCAGCGAAATCTTGTGGAAAAGCAAGGGTGTAAATACTATTACCGCAAACAATATGGAAAAAATTATGGAGTATAACCAGAAATCCTTCCGATAGCTCTTATACAGCTCCATGAAGCATAAAAACAATAGCATGGCGGGTATTACTTGCAGGTAGAGGTAGTCTTTGAAGAACGCGTATAACACAGAAAATACTATGGAAAGAACTATAGCAAACTGCATCTTCACAAATAGGTAACTCTTTTCGCTTCCAAACATCTTAACAAAATATTTCTTTAACATGCTAGACCTCGACCAATTTGTAGGTCGTGCCGCTGCAGATGAAGGTATCCGTACCAGACTGCGCCTTCGCACCACAGAGCTTAGTTTCTACTATGCCAGTCACCTTTGAGACGACAATCGGACAGCCAGTTATACCGAACGTTATGGTGTTGGTATCCTTCGAAAATACCATCTCTTTCATGGCTGTATTCTCACAACCCGGCGTCTGCAATGCCAATTTGGACGCTTCGCTTTCAATCGTGTTTTTTACTGCAGATAGCACGAACGTGTCCGTATATTCGTTCGCTATGCTCAGGGTAAAGGCCGTGACTAACAGGAGCGTTATTGAGAGCACTATTACAAACTCAAATGACGCCTGCGCATTACGCCTTTGAGATTGTAACTTTTCCAAGTTTACCACTTCCGATAGTTCCATCAGTTATAGTGAACGATATACCCGGCGCTACGCTGCCCGGGGTTATTACGGCGCCGTCATAGCCGGCAATGGCTGATGCGGAGCCAGGAACGCAGTCCATGCTTATTGCGCTCAGGGATTGTTGGATATAATCGCAGTCTGGGGGGGCTCTTAGAGTCACGGTCTTCTTAGCGCCGCTTCCCTGCAGGCTGATTGTTTTATACGAGTCTGACAAAATCATTTTCGCTGAGCTCACCATTTCCACTGTCTGTAACGTCCCGGAGTCTTTTTGGGAGGTGTTTATCAAATCCATGGATATGGAGTTAAAAAGAATCAGCATTATTACAAGGATTATCAGGTATTCTATCGTCAACTGTGCTTTTCTCATGCCAACCCCAACATTTTTGGTACTTTTTCAGTATATTCGGACATCGCGGCTTTAATGCCCTCCTTGTTAGAGAACATTACCGTTGTAAATACAAGGATTACGGCAGAGATTAAGACGAGTATCGCTATTATAGTCAGATACTCGAATGAAACCTGCGCTCTGTCGTCCATACTTACACCTGGAGCACTCTATCCCTCATCGTTTGTATTGATTGCACTATCCCATCTTTAATCGAAAAGATGTTTACAATAAGCACTAATAAAACTCCAGCCAGCAATAAGCCGATAGCGAGCATGGTCAGGTATTCTAAAGATATCTGGGCTCTGTTGTCCATAATCACCATGCTATATAAAACAGACCTATTTAATAACTTTTTCTAACAGCATGAGAAGAACCATGCCCAGCGTTATAATCGGGACAAAGGGGATGCTCAGCCTAACGCGTATCTCTTTTCTCGCTTTCTTGAGCGCCCTTATCTCAGTGATAGTCAAACCATCGGCAGATCTAGAATTAGCTATCCTGACTTTGCCGGTATAGACGTCTTCCGCGGGTATCATGCCCTCCTCCAGCTCTTTGACCTTGACCGTCATTCGCAGGATGTTCTCTTTGGCTATCTTGAACGAGTTGATTCCGAAGAACAGCAGGAATGACAGCGCTGCTAAGGATGCAAAATAGGCTAGGAAGGCCATCGCATCCGACAGATAGAAGAAAATCATTGGAATGACTATGAACGGGAGCGACAGCCACTTTATCTTGTATAGGGTATAGACCAGAGGGATGGTGAACGCCCAGTGCAGGCCTAATAGGGTTATTATCTCATAAGAGGCTACGACGTAGGCCGCCGAGAAAATGGCTCTTTTGAAATCTCGATAGAAAACGGGCCTTATCTTCTCTCTGAGTCTTCTGGCCCTGATGAAGAAATAACCTATATATATTGCTATGAACGGCAGGGCGGCTATGAATGCCGAGGCAAAGACCAGGAAAGGGAAATAGTCCAACTGGCCGTAATAGGGCAGGATGGCGCCGAGGCCGGTGAACAGCTTGACATCACCGCCGGCCCATGCCCCTATTCTATAGAGGAAATAGGAAAAGGCAAAAGCCAGAACAGTCATATAGGCCGAAGAGATGATAAAGCCTGGGTCAGATTTCATGAGCGACTCTAAGAGATGGAGGAACAGCCCCGTGCCTATCAGGCCTATCGTGAGTGCCTCTGGTACCTCTCTCCTCTTTATGTCGGTATAACTCGCTATCAAGAAAAAGACTATCCCTATAATAGCGTAAATCATGATTAGAATTAGGATTATTGGTTATTTAAAACTATAGAAATATAGGCTATTCGGTGATAAGGTCTGCCTGTCCATTTATGCAGTAGGAGCAGGCTGTTGCGGACCCGGCACCAGTGTCTGGGCAGGATGAAACAGTAACCGGGGTCGCTGCCATTAAGTCACTGCCTGATGAACCCGCGCACGCAGTCCTGCAGGAAGGCGCACAGGCTGCTTTGTCCGAATATACGCCATTCAGAAGGTTTTGAGCGCAGCTCTGTGCAGTCAGTTTGCATTTGGCGAAGGAGGCTGGGTTTCCCTGCGGCGAGAGCGCTGCAAATACGGCAACTACCGCCACGAACATGACCGCCACCACTATTGTGGTTATATACCTCACTGTTTTCTCGTGCTTTTTCACAGGCATTCTTTCTTGCCTTGCCTGCTTGACTTGCCTTTTTGCCATGTGCTCTAACTTACTTAGAAATAGCTGATATAAAAACTTAACCTAAACGGGGCTAAAATTTAACAAAAAATGGCAATGGATGGGTAGTAGCTTTACCAGCCGGTTGTAACGCCAGTAGTACATTTGGAGCAACCAGTAGCCGTACCCGCACCACCTACTGCGCAGTTGGCTACATTAACTACTATGGCAGTGGCAACTGCATCATTTCCTTTAGTGTTTGTGCATGCGGTCATACAATCCGCTTGGCAATTTGCTTGAGTGGCTCCGGTGCTTAGTTTCATAGCGCAGGCTGATGTCTGTTGCTTGCATGCAGAATAGGTTGCACTGCTGAGCGGGCTCTTGAAAGCTCCCGTCAGGAACAGCACGACTATGGCTGCGATTGCTAGCACTGCCGCTATTATGATCAAGTACTCTAACGCTCCTTGTGCTTTTCTCATCATATAACTCTGAATTTACTTAGAAATGAGGGATATAAAAGCTTAACTCAGAGTAGTGTCGATAGTCCAAAATTAACTCAGGAGGATGATGATAAAAATAGTGTGCGCAAATTAATAAAAATAATACTAATAGGAAAAAAGTAAGGGTTCAGTGTTGTCTTACCAACCGGTTGTAACGCCAGTAGTACATTTGGAGCAACCAGTAGCCGTACCCGCACCACCTACTGCGCAAGCCGCTGCGGTAACTGGTATAGTAGTGGCAACTGCATCATTTCCGCTCGTGCTAGTACATGCGGTCATACAATCCGCTTGGCAATTTGCTTGAGTGGCTCCGGTGCTTAGTTTCATAGCGCAGGCTGATGTCTGTTGCTTGCATGCAGAATAGGTTGCACTGCTGAGCGGGCTCTTGAAAGCTCCCGTCAGGAACAGCACGACTATGGCTGCGATTGCTAGCACTGCCGCTATTATGATCAAGTACTCTAACGCTCCTTGTGCTTTTCTCATCAATATACCTCCATATGTTATATTTTCTAATTAGAAATCTGGGGTATAAAAAGGTTTCGCTTTATCCCCCGAGCATCGATATGAAAGAAGAGGATACGAAGACATAAATCACGTAGGTGACTATCAATCCTATCGGTATATAGAGTATGCTCTTGGACAACCTGCCTTCCCTCACCTGGGTTGCGGATAGCACGATTAGCGCGGCCGCTATTATCAGATAGGCCTTGAAAAGGAAGTTGAACTGGGCTATCAGACCAGTGGCTTCGGCCATGCCTGCCTCGCCGCCTATCTTGGATAATATCTCAAGGACAGACTTGACAATGCCGAAGACGAACGGCGCAACTCCAAGTCCGGCGACCAGTATGAATAGGAACTGCATTAGAGTCTTAGTTTTCCTCTCTCTCTTCAGACGATAGACTGCCCTGATATCCTCAGCCATGGCCGTCAATGTATCTAGAAGCGCCCCTCCTGATTTTTTCGCAGCTATCACAATGATGGCGACTTTCCTCAACATACCTGATCTAGACTCTACGGCAAAATCCCTGAACGAGTCTTCGAAAGTCTTTCCCTCGTTTATCTCCCGCAGCATGGTCTTCAGGCCCCTGGTTATCGGGCCATAGTTTATCTTTGAGGTCTCTCGCAATGCTATCTCGATAGTGCCTCCGGTCTTGAGCGTGGTGCCTATATGGTGGAGGACATCCGGCAGCCTAGCTTCTATATCATCAATCTTCTTATCCGCGAGGAAGAACGGAAGGCCGAATCCTAAATCAGCAACCAGGATTGCGAGCAAGAAAGACAGGGTCAGGTCAATGACAGAACCCAGCAGCACGACCATGAAAATGCCGATTAGGGTGGTCAATACCAGTACTGCCGGGTTGATCTTTATCTCGGAGAACTCGACCATCTCGACGTACTTCCTCCAGAATATGGCTATCGGCCTGATCTTGAGGATGGTTCTATTGGCTATGTCCTTGAGTGCATAGTTCAGCCTCTCCAAAAGTTCGCTGAACCGCTGACCTAGATTGCTCGGCATGGTATCATTCCGGATCTGATGCTCTTATGAAGTAAGTGAACATGAGCAGTAAAGCTGGGCATAGCACGAAGTACATCAACATGAGGGTGTCTACGTTAAAGAGGCTGAACGTGGACATGTACTGCTTAATAGAGGGGCTGGAGCCGATTACAGTCAAAATGGTTATCAGGACCGGCAGGACTATCGCGACCATCATCAGGAAGAGGCCCATCAGATTCAATTTCTCCGCGAAGTCCGCTATCTTCATCCTCCTCTCGAAAGATACGTCCTCTGCGATAGTGATCATTATATCAGAAAGATTGCCTCCGGTCTTCATCGCCCTGACGAGGTGGGAGACCATCCGCCTTAGGCCTTCGGACCTGGTCCGTTCGCCCCACATGTCCAGCGCATCCTCGGTGGGCACGCCTTTCTCTATGTTGAAGAGCACGCTCCTGAATCCGTCAGAGAGGGCACCATAGTCGGACGATGCTATCGACTCCATGGTCTTGAATATGCCGACGCCAGCTCTGATCTCGATAGACATGTGCCTGAGCGCGAAAGGTAGTTCTTTGTCTATAGAAGAGGCCAGGGTCTTAGCCTTGCTGCTGGGCATGATCATCGCCATCGCAAAACATACTATCGGGGCTATAATCAGCAGCAGGATGGAAATCAGAATGTCGAGGTTTGCAGCCAGTATGAGAACGAATAGGAAAGCGAGCAGGATTAGCCATATGAGAATAGTCGCCGATAGTACTAATGTCAGGTACTGCTCGACAGAATACCTCATCTCAGCCGACTGCAAATCCGCCTCTATCCTCCTGCCGAATGATTTGTAGAGCATGTTCGATAGACTATGGATGGGCGATTGCAGCTTCATATAGAACTTGCCGAAGAACCTGACGATAGGGCTCTCGAACAGGACCAACTCCCTCGGAGAGCCACCAGATATCTTGACTGCTTGAGGCCCGTACTCTATCATCTGCCTTAGCTTCTCGGATTTTTCCGGGGTTATGGCTTCCTCCTTCTTCAGGATGCCCTCCTTGATGTACTTGTCCTTCATCCTGTCGACAATCTTGGAAATGGCCTCTACGTCTACCTCTTCATCCAGCTCTGGCAGTTTGGCCTCTTTCTTCTCTTCCTTCTGCTTGGGCGCTTCTTTCTCCTTCCTGAGAAGTTTTTTCAGCCTGTCCGCTTCGCTCATTTAGAAACCCCTTGGAACTTCTTGACCTCTGCCACGACATCCTCGAATTTCCTTATCCCTCGGGTGCAAAGATCCTCTATGAACTCCTTACGTTTCTCTAATTCTAAATCTATATCCTTCTTCGACATGCCAGTGTATTTCTGGAGTTTTTGAGTATACTTGGATGGAACGTTATTTCTCTTGATGGTGTCTGTAGGCGGGTCCCACTCAAAGAGCGTCCTCATCTGCGGCATCCCGCTGGTGAAAGACTCGATCTCAGCCACTTCAGTAATCCTCCTGACCATGCCTTTCCTTCTATCGATTATCTTCTGCTCGACGATTACGAAGTCAAGGGCGTCTAGCATTACTATCGGCACGTTCATCGGCGGGTTGATTAGTCTGATTACGGTCTCATGCGCAGAGTTCGCGTGCACTGTGCCCAGACAACCGTCATGGCCAGTGTTCATCGCGGTGAACATCGTGAATGCCTCTGCATGCCTGACCTCTCCGACGATGATCCTGTCTGGTCGCATCCTCAGGCTGTTCTTCACGAGTATATCCAGAGTCACTTCACCCGTGCCTTCGATGCTCGGAGGCCTGGTCTCGAACCTGACCCAATGTTCTATGGGCAAGTGGACCTCAGCCGTATCCTCGATAGTCAATACTCTCTCTTTCGGGTTGATGAACGAGACTATCGCGTTCAGCGTCGTGGTCTTTCCAGATGATGTGCCACCAGAGATCAGGATGTTCGCTGGCTTGGCATTCAGGCCGTCGGCCGCCATCCACATAAAGGCGGCTAATTCCGAGTTGACGGTACCGAAGTTGACAAGATCTATGATAGTGAATGGGTCTTTCCTGAACTTTCTGATGGTCATGGTCACGCCGTTCAGGGAGATAGGAGGGACTGTAGCGTTGACTCTCGAACCATCAGGCAGCCTGGCGTCAAGAATAGGCTGCTGGACGTCTATGCGCCTGTTGACCTCTCTGGCTATCCTCGAGGCTATGTTCAGTATCTCCTCATCGTTGCCGAACATGATATTCGTCTTGACCATGCCGTACTTGATATGCCAGAGATAGACGGGCCTCTGCGGCCCTATGACCATTATCTCTTCGAGCTCCTCATCCTTGACTAAACTGTCTAGAACCCCGTAGCCTATCATCTCTCTTACGACCATGTCAGAGTAGAAGTCGATTTTGGTCGATGGAACGCCAAGCTCAGGACTGTTGATTATAATCTCCTTGACTTTCTTGAGGTAGAACTCCCTTCTCCGGATGGGATCGCGAATCTCTTCCGGGGAGACGGTAATCAATCTAGTAGCGGCCTCTTTAATGGTGTTGAGTATTATCTTTTCAGGTCCCGACGGCTTGATTACAGGGACAGTATAGAATGGCAGCGGTTCTCCCTCTACCCGGTATATCCTAACATCACCGTATTGTGCGATTAGAACTTTCTGTCCAGGCAGGTCTATCTCCATAATCTCTGGTAGTTCGCCATCCTCCCGGAGCGGCTTCTTCTCTTCTTTTTTTGGTTTTGCGTCCTCTTTCTTTTTCTTCTTTGCTCCGCTCTCCGCCTCTTTCATGAGGTCGTCTAGGTACGCCATGGTTCAATAAAAACAGAAGAAGTTTTTATACCTATCTTACATGATGGGTCTTTTAGAAATTAGCATCGGCAGGGATAAAGGCTCGAACGGATAGGCCTTGATCTGGGTCTTTATCTCTTTGACCAAGCTCTTGACGTTCATAGTCTGCTGCTCTTTGGAGCCCCTCTTTCTGACAGCCAGGTTCCCTTCCTTGATTTCGCGGTCGCCCACAACTATGATATATGGTATCCAGTCGGTCTCTGCGTCCCTAACCCGCTTAGACAAAGTCTCGTTCCTGTCATCGATGTCTGCGCGTATCTTTGCACGGACCAGCTTCTTGGCGAGTTTTGTGACGTACTTGAGATGCTCTTTGGTGTCTGTTGAGAATGGGATCAATCTGACTTGGGTGGGGGACAGGAAAATAGGAAACGAGGGTATCTCATTCCTCTTGGCTTTTGCGGCGGCGTCTTCCAGCAGCGCGTATATGACTCGGTCCGTGCTGCCGCTGATCGAGGCGTGCAATATCACAGGGTGCTTCTTCTTGCCGTCCTTGTCGACATAGTTGATGTCGTAGGTCTCCGCGTTCTCTATGTCTATCTGGACCGTGGAGAGGGCGCTGGCTTTGTCCATCGTATCTATATAGTTGAATTCAAACTTAGTGATGAAATAAGCATATCTCTTATCGAAAATCTCCAGCATCATCGGCTTGCCGGTCAGCTTGGCCATCCTGAGATACCAGTCTTTGTTCTTGTCAAAGAAGTCTTTCTCCGCCCTGAAAACAGTCTCTACATCCAGACCCAGCGTCTTGTTCCATTCCACTGATTCTTCGAATTGTTTTTCAAACTCCTTCTTAGCGGCGGCTATAGTGGCGCATAGCGTGTGCATGTCCGGCATCGTGAACGCCCTGAGCCTCTTAAGGCCAGCTAACTCGCCAGACTGCTCTCTCCTGAAACTGTACTTGGTCAGCTCGATCATGCGGAGAGGCAAATGATTATAGGAGATGGTCATATCGCGCATGGCTAGAAACTGCCCGAAGCATGCGGCAAAACGCAAGAAGAGCTCTTTGTCCTCGCTCTGGACCACATATTGTCTCGCCGGGAAACGGTGCAAGTATTTCTCTAACGTCGGGTGCTTCATGTCATACATTATAGGGGTCTCTACCTCCATCGCGCCCATGTCCTTGCAAAGATCTATAATCATCCTCTCTATGGTCTTCTTCATGACCATCCCTTTCGGAAGCCAGCGGAAATGGCCCGGATCACTCGCCGGCTCGTAGTTGACCAGACTATGCGACTTCATAATGCCTATATGGGGCGGCTCATGCGAGTAGGCCCTGACCTTTTTCAGCTCATAATCCACCAGTTTTTTCAGCCCATCGTTGCCAGAATAGTCAAAATCAGCAGTCTCTTTCAGCTCTCCGTTTGGCGTCATTATGTAAAACTTTCTAACGACATTGGACTCCGCCTTGAGAGACTCAGAGACAATTTCCTTTTCTTTCTCAGCTGGTCCGAACGTGCGCGATAGTTCAGCGAGCGGATGGCCTTTGCATTGTATATTAAAGGCTTTGTACCAGCCGAACGGTGCTCTATAAGTATCGTATTTCTTCTCCTTCAGCAGCTTCTCGACTTCTTTGACCACCTTTAGTGCAATGTCAGGCGATGATGGGGTGTTAGACAAATGGACGAATGGATAGACAACAATTCTCTTTTCTTTCACCTGGCCGGCTATGTCCTCTATCTCCGCGACAGCCTTTTCTGCGACTTTCTGCCAATCCTTCTCATCAGCCTTTTCTACAGACGAGAACACGACTAAACAATTATCTACCTTTTTCTTGAATTTCTCCGCTTCCTCTGCGCTGGCTATCGCCTTGCTCACTGGCTCGAACTCTATAAAATCCGAGTGTATCGTTAGAATCTTCATGCTATCAGTTAGGCTGTTTCAGATATAAATAGCTATTTCGTAATGCGTTTGTAGACATCGTCCTTGAGCTTCTTGCCCGTCTTCCGTTCCCATTCGGATGGCAATAGACTATATCTGTCCTGGACCGTGTCCCTATAGAACTCGGGGAAGACGTTGAACGCGCAGAATGGGATTATCCTGCCATCGGGCATAGCATAATGTATCGCGCAACGCTCCACTCGTTGTATGTCATAGTTGAACGGGTCCTGAAAATGCATAAATCCTATAAAGAGCGCCTTGTAGTGGAATTCGCCCAACGCCTTATAGTCGTGCCTCAAAAGAGCGTTCAGCAGTATCTTTCCCAGGCTGAACCCTTTCGGCTGTTTGCTCTTATCTATGAAACTGTTTATCTTCAGCAGCAGCTTGGCTTTGGCCAGGAATTTGCTTTTCCCTTTCTTGAGCTCCTGCGCCTTTTTGGAGAGGTAGCTAAACAAGCCATCGACATCAACAAACCTGGTTATAGGTATTAGCCTATCGCCGTCCTTGAACGCATAGGTTGCCATACCGCAGGCGAAGTGGGTCGACAGATCGTATTTCGGCCGCTCGGTCATCGCCTCGACAAACTCGGTTATAGAGCCGACGCACGGGACCGGGAAGAAATCGCTCCTGGCAATAGCGCCGTGGGTCTGTTTCTCTATCTTCTTGATGGCGCCTGGAATCGTTATCCTCATCTTCTCTCGCTCCTTCTGCGGCATCCTTCCGACGAGAGAGACGGGCTGGAAATTGATTCCCCTGATCACGTCGATGTTATCAGAGGCGAATTTGATTATTTTCCCCAACTCGCGATCATTCACTCCCTTGATGACGGTAGGGACCAGCACTATCCCTATGCCAGCTTTCCTGCAGTTGTCTATGGCCCTGTAGACCTCGTGGTGGTTCTTCGGATTGGTCTTTGCAGTCACGCCGTCGAACGATAGGTAAAGGGTGTTGACTCCGGCTTGCCTGACTTTCTTGGCCAGTTCCAGGTCGTTCGCCAGCCTTATCCCGTTAGTATTTAGCTGGATGTGCTCGAAGCCTTCCTCCCTTGCTATCCTGATTATGTCGAGCAGGTCGTCGCGAAGAGTCGGTTCTCCGCCGGTTAGCTGCACCGCATTACAGGCTATCGGCTTCTCGTCCCGCAGGACCCGGAACATATTCCTGAATTGGTCGAGAGTCGGCTCGTAGATTTTCTCCCCTGGCTTAGCGAAGAAGAAGCAGTACCAGCAGACCAGGTCGCAACGATTAGTGAGCACGACATTGGCCAGGGCGGTGTGGCTCTTATGCCTCTTGCACAGGCCGCACTCGAAGGGACAATTCTCGCCATCGTGCCTGACGTTAGGGTTATGGACGCCCTTCCCCTCTCTCGCATACTTGCTGGCCTTCTTGTACATGTCATAGTCTTCCCAGTACTTCTCGACAGTCTGGCCGTGCTGGGGACAGACCTTGCTGATCCAGACTATGTTTTTCTTCTCGTAGATTTCCGCCGGGATTATCTTCAGACACTCGGGGCAGACGGAAGTGGTATCGCTAAGCTTCATGGCATCCAAAGCTATTTATTTATGAAAATATATAAGAATATTGTTGCTTTAAAGACAACAAAGGCGATATGTATGGATTATGAGTTGATAAACGGCCTGAAAGCGTTTAACCTGACCGACTATGAGGCCAAAGCGTATATAGCATTAGCCTCGTTAGGAACGGCGTCTGTCACCGAAGTCTCCCAGATATGCGACGTGCCTAGATCCAACCTATACTCCGTCCTCGAGAGCCTGAACGAGAAGGGCTTCGTCGATGTCCAGAAAGGACGACCTGTAATTTTCAAGGCAGTGAGTCCAGAAGAGGCGCTTGAAGACGCCGAAAGAGAGCTGTCCGAGAGGACTAAGAAGGCGAAGGAGAGCGTTGTGAGAAAGCTGAAGGACTTCAAAGGCAAAGAGACGAACATAGTGCCGGCTCTAATCTGGGGGATTAAAGGCTATTCTAACGTCCTGGCCAAGATACAGGAGATCATCAAAAAATCAAGGTCAGAAGTCATGATAAATGTGCCTGATGTGTCTATCTTTGACGATAAAATCTATGCCGAGCTCCAGAAAGCCAGAGAGAGGGGAGTCAAGGTGAGGATGGCCGTCGAGAAGAAAGGAGACATAGAGAAGTTCAAGAAAATCTGCATGGTCCGCGTCAGAGAGAAGATTCATGGGACAGACATAATGATAGATGATAAGGAGGTACTAGTGGCTCCATCGTTCCCTATCGCTGCGGCCTGGATAGACAACCCGGAGATGGCAGTACATGTCAAGGACTTTCTTAACCTGGTCTGGAAAGATTCGGTGGTGCTGAAATGAAAATCTATGTCGAATCCCGCGACTTTAAGAAAAATTTGTCTTTCGGCGGGAAGACGGTCAGGCAATTGATGAAAGAGTTAGGCCTATCCTCTGAGAACTTCGTGCTGTCAAGGAACGGGGAGATAGTCCTGGAAGACGAGGCTCTGAAAGACGGGGATAAAGTCAAATTATTCCCTGTGATTTCTGGCGGTTAGATGAATTGTTCTAGGGACAATAGTAAGGCTGTCGTTGAGCTGAAGTACGTGGGTGAGAGGCTGTGCGCCGAGCATTTCTCCAGCCTGTTCGAGAAGAGGGTCAGGCGCACGATAGGCAAGGCCAAGATGCTGGACAGGAAGAGAGACAAGATAGCTGTAGGTGTCTCTGGTGGGAAAGATAGTCTGGTTCTGTTGTATCTGCTCAAGAAGATGCATTATAATATAGTGGCTATTACCATCGACGAGGGAATTAGAGGCTATCGCGACAAGAGCCTGCCCTTTATCGAGCGGTTCTGCCGGAAGTATAAGATACCCTGGAAGACCTATTCGCTCAAGAAAGAATATGGTTTCACTTTAGACAGTATTCCGGACAAGAAGCTGATGTGCTCCTACTGCGGCGTGCTGAGGCGCGGGATGCTCAACAAGAAAGCGAGGCAATTGGGCTGCACAAAAGTGGCTACCGGCCATAACCTCGACGATGAGACGCAGATGATATTGATGAACCTGTTCCGCGGCGAATTAGAGAGGCTAGCGAGAACTGGCCCGATAACCGGACTTATAGAGGATGAACTTTTCGTGCCGAGAGTAAAACCGTTGCGCGAGTGCCCTGAGAGAGAGGACGTCCTTTATGCTGTGCTTCATGATATAAAATATACCGATGCTGAGTGCCCTTATAGCCGTTATGCGTATAGGAATATCGTCAGAGAAATGCTAAATAAGATGGAAGATAGGTATCCTGGCACCAAATTTGCTATCCTTAGGAATTTCGACAAGATGCTGCCGTTTTTAAGGAAATATTATATGCCGAAAGAAAAGCCGAAGCGATGCAAGAAGTGCGGCGAGATAACCCGCGGCTCTATTTGCAAGTTCTGCGAAGTGGTTGAAGAATTCGGTTAGACACACGTGAAAATCTGATCTGTTAAGCCAGGGGTGGAGCTTCTTAGGACGTATGTTCCTCTAGGTATGGAACTTGTTCCGGCGGTTGTTACGACGTACATCCTTACTTCATTAGTAGTAGTCCACAAGCCAGCTATAATTTCATTTTCTCCGTCATTATTAGCATCCCCGATAGCGACAGACGGAACCGCGATAGACAAATCGGTTATATTAGTCTCTATCCATCCTCCACTCCTATTCTCATACTGCCGCAAACTCTTGGCTGCGTCGCCACCAGCTATGACCTCATTTTTTCCATCATGATTCAAATCGCCAATGGCTACAGAGTTAACATTGTCGATACCCCATGCACCCAGCGAAGTCAAATTAGTCTCTATCCATCCTCCGGATTTGTTCTCATACATCCTAATCGCCATATCATTGTTAGTATTCGACATCCCTATGACTATATCGTTATTACCATCATTGTTGGCATCGCCTATGGCTACAGAATAAATGTCACTCGCTCCCTCTGATGTACCACTTATATTGGTTTCTATCCACTGTCCGGAGTGGTTATCATACATTCTCAATTCATAGAAATTGTCACGTGGAGAATACAGGCCAACAATGGTTTCATTCTTACCATCATTGTCAGCATCACCTATGGCTACAGAATAAACACCGTCGTTTGGAGTATTGCTTATATTCGTCTCCACCCACTTACCAGTCTTGTTTTCATACATCCTCGTCTCATTCTTATGCCAACCTCCTGTGATTACGTCATTTTTTCCATCATTACTGGTGTCTCCTATGGCAACACTTTGTACACTCTGACCCGGGTCGCTTATGTTGGTCTCTACCCACTTGCCAGTCTTGTTCTCATACATCCTAGTTTGGTTAACATTTGGCGGCCCCGATACGCCAATAACCACATCATTTAGGCCGTCATTGTTAGCATCGCCGATAGCCACAGATTCAACACCCTCGGGCAAATCGCTTATATTCGTCTCAACCCAGCCACCGGACTTGTTCTCATACATTCTCAACTCATTAGTACTAGACTTTAGCCCAATAACCACCTCTTTCTGTCCATCCCTATTTGCATCTCCAATTGTTACAAAATAAACAGCAATAGGTTCATCGCTTATATTCGTCTCTAAAAAAGAGGTCTCTCCTACACTGCTAAAAGAAAACTTAACAGTAACGCCGGGGTCAATGCTCGTTATATTTACATAAGCAGGAAAAGTTGCATCGCTGCCGTTTTTACCTGCGACTTTGCCTGTGGAATAGTCTCTAATGTAAATGGCAATGTTTTCAATCTTAGCCCCGCCGCTATTTTTAATGGCAAGAGCGTCGCATCCTGTTTTAGATGAATTCTTATACACATCTACGATAGCATACCCTTTTAGGCTAGTTGTGGGAACTGCTGGTTTGTTTGTGTAAGATGAAATCCAGTACCACGCCGTCACGCTGCCGATGACTGCTATCGCTATCAAGAGCACTGTGGCAACTACTGGAGAAATACCAGAATTCATCTCACTCATATGTATTAAAAAGACGTCGATTAAGTTTCTTTCGCTTTTTCCAGCAAATCAAGCATCTTCTGGCCATTGAAGTCGAGGATATAGACCTCGCCCGCCTGCGTCATCATCGTCGCGACCGCCTTCTTCTTTTTCAAATCGTCCATAATCAGTTTGGCTCTCTTCGGCTGGAGCTTGAACTCCTCAGCGATGTCCGGCAGCCTCTTCCCGCCTTTGCTCAGGAATCTTATTATCGCGATGAGCTGCTTGTCCCTGATTAAGTAGAAATATTCCGGATGATTCTGTAGGTAAGCCATTAGATCCTCGGCCATCTATCCCAGCTCCTTCCTGACTATCTTCGCTATGATATCGCCGCCTATCTTCCCTCGGTGTCTTTCCATTATCCTGCCCATTATAAGATTGAACGCCCGCTGCTTATCCAGCCCTTTGTTCGCTTTTACCAATTCTCTGACTTCTTTCTCGATGTCCTTCTCGCTGACTGCCTCCAGCTTTGCCCTCTTTAATATGGCCGCTAACGTCTCATTCGGCTCTTTCGCCCATTCTTCTAGCACAGTAGGGATAGCTTCTCTCGGCATCTTCTTTTCTTCCAACGCCGTGAATATAGCTATCAAGTGAGTCTTCGGGACCTGGACCCCTTTTCTCCTGAGGTTGGTCAGGGTCTCTTCCAGCGTTATAGCCACTATCGTAGGCTCTATCTTGATGCTGTCAGAAATCTCCTGGAACAGCTCTCGATTCTCGGATATGACCAGCTTGTCAGCCAGCTGCTCGCTCAGGTGGTACTTCTCTTTCAGCCTCTTGAATACTGCCCCTGGCTTCTCAGGCAGCATAGTTTCTATCTTTGCCAGTCGCTCGCTTTCTATGACTATCGAGGGTATGTCGGTCTCCGGATACATCCTGTCCGAGCCAGGCAAGACCCGCATATAGTCTGTAGTCCCATCATCATTAGCCTTTCTCGTCTCTTCCTGGACTTTCTTACCTTCCGCGATAAGCCTCTCCTGCCTCTTGACTTCGTGCTCTATGATCTTGTCCAATAGTCTAATCTCCTGCACTCCCTTTACCTCAACTCTGGCTCCGTCTGGGACAGAGACGTTTATGTCCTGTCTGATGCTGCCTATACCTCTCTGGACCTTGCCGGTCATCCGTAATAGTCGTCCTATCTCGAGAGCTACCTCTTTGACCTGTTGTGGCTCTAGCGTCAGTATGCCTGTAGAAATCTCGACCAGCGGGATGCTCAGCCTGTCCAGCCTATAGACTTTCTCGTCTGGCTTGTCCGAGACTATCCCAGCGGCCTCCTCTTCCAGATAGACGCCAGTTATCTCTATCCGCCCGTGCTTCGTGTCGACATAGCCATCCCTGCCGATCAAGATAGTTCTTTGGAAGCCGGAAGTATTTGAGCCGTCTATAACCGTTTTTCTCATGACATGTATCTCATCGACTATCGTACAGTTTAGAAGTAATGCTATTTCCAGAGCGATATCTAGAGCCTGAGAGTTAACGGGACCAGGCGGCGCTTCATCCAGTTCCACGAGACAGCTATGGCCAGTGAAAGCTTGATAGACAAAACTCTTCTTCTTCAGGAACTCTTCGAGTGCGGCTGGATCCACTATGCCTAGCTCTCCAACGACCGGCCTGAGTTTCCTGATATAACTGGCTATAGGCTTATCATCAGACAATTCAGCGGAGCAGCTGCAGAACAGCTTGTGCTCCGTCGCCAGCCTTTGGTGGAACTCTAGACCTGCTTTCATTCGCTCTCACCCTCTATCTTAACTAGCAGCTCCTCTACCTTTTTATAAAGCTCGTCGACAGAGCCGTTATTGACTATCGTGAAGTCGGCTATCTCCAGGACCTTGCCCAGGCCTTTGTTTTCTATATCGCGCTCGTCACGCTCGAAAAACTCGTTCTCAGCCTGCGGGTC
>Ga0315279_10001265_pt1 | contig 42830 bp, 46 predicted proteins | sample YL17G06_20_MG_FD_203694 | JGI IMG/M metagenome (GOLD analysis project Ga0315279, IMG submission 203694) | Sediment microbial communities from Yellowstone Lake, YNP, Wyoming, USA - YL17G06_20 | ecosystem: Environmental > Aquatic > Freshwater > Lake > Sediment | place: USA: Wyoming | collected...
TCTCTGCAGGTGGTTTGAACTCCTCGCCCCCCATGGCTTTGACGATGTTAGTCGCTCCCTCCGAGAGAGCCTGCAGGTCGTATCCCCCCTCGAGGAGGAAGACCGTCTTGCCTCCGCACAGTTTCTTCGCCTGGTTCAGGGCGAAGTTTGCGAGCCATCCGTAGGCGTTGGATGAAAGTTGCAGGGATGTCAGCGGGTCCCTTGCGTGGGCGTCGAAGCCTGCGGACACGGCGATGAGCTGCGGTTGGAACTGCTCCGAGAGGGGGATGAAGATTTCTTTCATGATTGCCGCGTACTCAAAATCTCCGCTTCCGGGCGGCACCGGGACGTTGACTTTGTATCCCTCCCCGCCGCCAGCTCCAGTTTCTTCAGGATATCCCGTGCCAGGGTACAACGTCTGCGGGTGCTGATGGATCGACATGTAGAGGACGTTCGGGTCCTCGTAGAAGATGTCCTGGGTGCCGTTCCCGTTGTGTGCGTCTATGTCGAGGATGAAGACCCGCTGGATCTTGCGCTTGAGGCTTTCCACCATTATCGCCATGTTGTTGAAGTAGCAGAAGCCGCCACCGTGCCCCCTGAAGGCGTGGTGGCCGGGGGGACGGAGCAGGGCGAAAGAATTCTTGAACTTTCCAGAGGCCACAATTTCCCCAGCCTCGATGGCCCCGCCGGCGGAGAGCAGCGCTATATCGAACGTGTTTTTGTGCGTTGGAGTGTCCCCGTCGACCGGGCTCTGCGTCGCGCTGAGCTTTTCCACTAGCGAGACGTACTCGGGGTCGTGAGCTAGCTCGATATCCGCACGGCTCGCGGGTTTTGGTGTTATGACTTTGACGTCGGGGGCGCTCCAGAGGCCCGCCTTCTTGAGACCTTCCACAATGGCCTCCAAGCGCTGTGGCCTCTCCGGGTGATCAAAGCCCGGGTTGTGCTCCAGGTACTTTTTGGAGTAGACGAGAGCGGTAGACATGGTCACTTCTCCACAGTTCTAGCTCGTTTGATTAACAAATATCCATCTGTTTTTCTCCAGATACGCTCGACCTCGAGGAGTTCCACGCGCTTTTTGAAAAACGGAGCTTCAAGCACGAAACTCTCGTACTCCCCTCCTTCCCCGGCAGGGTTGATCCCATACTTCCGGTTGAGCTCGACCAGATCGCCGAGAGTATTTTCATCAATCTCCCTTCCCAGCCAGCCCTCGTTGAAGCCTTGGGCCGCGACGCTCGTGATTATCGCTTTCAGCCCGGAGTTTATCATCTCCCGCACAAGCTCCGCCTGGTTTTTTCCCCACAGGGGAGCGATTGACTTCAGCCCGAGCTCCGCGCAGATTTTGTCTATCCTGCTCTTCTGGTAAGAACTAGCTATCGCGCCGGAAACAACGCCGTCAATTCCGGCCTTCACCCCAGCGATGGCATCCCGCAGGTCATCCAGTTCCTTGTCTTTTTCCCCGGACGTTGGCCGCACAATCTGTTCGATCCCCATCGCCTCGGCCTGATAGCCGGTCATGTGCACGTTTGGTGTGTGGAACATCCAAGAGTGTGGGTTCTTGGACGCCATCGTGAGCAGATATCTGACTTGGTTGTTTTTCATCGCCATTTGGACGGCGTAAGTCGAATCTTTCCCGCCAGCGAAAAGCACGGCCACCCTCATTCCAACACCCGAAAGAAGCTATACCTCTTAAATAGTTAAATCTCGACGGTTGATGGGAAGAAAATGCAGCCAAAGGTGAAAGCGGCAATATCGATAGTCTTGCTCATTATCGGGATGTTCATACTTCTAGAGGGCTCGAAGATGGCAGTGCCGGGCAATGAGATGATTGACATGGCGCTCATAGTGGTCGGGGCAGTGCTTGTCCTGGTTTACATGCCGTTGGTCGGGGACTATCTTGAAGTGAAGTTCAAGGCGCCGCGGATGATAAACCTGATGCCGATGTTGCTCGTGCTTGGGGCCGTGCTGATTTACCAGGGGGCGACCAGGGTTGGAACGGGCATACTCGGGCAGCTTTTGTTTGTGATTCTTGGCATAGCATTGGTCGTGGGCGCGGTGGTTGCGGTGTTCAAAATCAAGGGCGCCGGGAAGGCAGCGAGCGTAGAAATAAAGGTAACAAAACCAAAAGTAGCAAAACCTCGCGGAAAGAAGCGCTAGATTTATCCAAGCCCCATTGCTGATACCACTCCACCTTTTGCTCCAGCGAAGAACAATATGCAAGGCAGCATTATCACCCCCATGGCATGGGTTCTCTTCACTTTCACAACTGCGGGTAGAGTTCCGACAGCCGTGGCCGTGGCAAGGACGAGCAGCCCAACAGGACCGGAATAAATGAACGTCATCACCACTATCAGCCCCAGGACGGCGATGCAAAGCGCGCGGTAGGGCACAGCCTCCATGTGCTTGGCCGCGAACTTCCCGAGCTTCAGCCCAATGACTGCCGATATCCCGCCAGCCAGCAGGGCGACCCCTATGATGAAGGCCAGCTCCGTGGGCCCCACTTCCATGGATTGTTTGACGGCGATGGCAGCCCCGCTTCTGGCGCTCCCTATCGCGTAGAGGGCGACGAACGAGAAGAGCGCCTTCGACGTGTTGACGCTGCTGACGGCCGTGAGGAACTCCTCTGTCCCGCTGGATTTCGTGGCGACCTGTGCGAGCACGGTCCCTTGCGATGGCCCCATACTTGGGATTACCCCGGTGACGGCTCCAGCCGCGGTCCCGGCGCAAAGAGGCTTCAGCATTTCGCGCGCTTCCAGAGGTTCCTCCTCCAGGTTCTGTTCTGGCAGGGATGCTCCGGCGGTTATGCTGGGAAGAAGCGCGCTTACTCCGAAGAGCCCCGAGAGCAGAGGCATCAGCGCGGCATCGCCCGGCAGCAGATTCGTGTCGAGGGCGAGCAGGCCGAGCAACCCGGAGATAAAGAAGATGGCCGTTGCCCACAGAATTTTCCCCTTTGACCGCTCAAGCAGGACCATCACGACGATCACGAAAGTCAGTAGCCAGTGCATCTGGGGTTTGATGAGCTCGTAGGCCGGCGTAACCACGAGGAGGAATGGCGTAAGGACGATGGTGCTCAATATCAGCCCGCCCAGGCAGCCCCAGATGGTCAGCCTCACGGCATGGTAGCCCCGTCCCTCCAGAAGAAGGCGCTGGGCGGGGAGGACAGAGAGTTCAGTGCCCGCCTCAGGGGCGCCGAGGAAGGTCGAAGGGATGTAGCTGATGAAGACGTTGGTGATGGACATCGCCACGATGAGAGCCACGAGCCCAAGCGAGGAGGAGGCAGCGATGACGAGCATGATTGGCGTGAGGTTGTTAACGTGTAGCCCCGGGACAAGCCCGGTGACGACACCGAGCCCCACGCCCGCCAGAGTGAAGGCGAGCACGTCCAACATTTACGCAGCCTCTACATTCTGCAGGTTCGAGGCGCTGGCCACCTTCAGCTCAAGCTCGCCGTTGTAGATCTGCAGCCAGCCGCTGGCTTGTAACGTGTCTCCGACGTGGATTTCAGGGATTCCGCCGTCGACGATCCAGCTCGAGACGAAGACCGGGAGCTTCGAGCCGTCCTCCTGCAGGGTGAAGATGATGTTCCCACCCCCGACTATCTCCCTCTCCCCCACTGTCCCCAGTACCTTAACCGGCGAGCCGGCGTTCTCACTCGTGAGGCCGGAGATGCCGATTGGCGCCGTGTGAATGACTCTCACGTCCGTTGCATCCTCAGGGACGACTTCCAGCTCCCCCTGGTAGAGAGTGACCTCACCCTTCACCTCAAGGATGTCGAGGAGTTCTATCTGCTCCAGCTCTGCCCTGGTCCTGGCGAAGATCGGCACGCTGACGATCCCCTTTGACGAGTCCTGAAGCTTTAGGAAGAGGTGGTTGTCCCTGCTCTCCTTGATTTCCACCACCTGGCCGGAGATCATGACATCTAGCCCGACGAAGTTGTTGTCCAGGCTTGCGATGGCGGTGATTCGTGGCCTTGAAGAAGCCGCGGCGACGTAGATGATGGCCAACCCAGCGAGCGAACAAAGAAGGCTGAGCCTCGTCATGCCTTTTTCTTCCATTCTCCCGCCGGAGCTTTGGGAGGCGGTTGTTTATATAGAAGAAAAAACTGTGCTATCGCGGGGCTCGTTGTCGTTTGTTATTATCAGACGGCGACCCCTTGAAAACAAGCTTGACCAGCGCAGGGGTGACCAAGGATGTCACGAGGACGACCATGACAGTCATCGAGAGCAGCGATTGGCCCACCACCCCCGCCTTCACCCCGATCGCCGCCATGACCAGGGCCACCTCGGCGCGGGGCATCATCCCGACCCCAATCCTCAGCGAATCCTTTTTGTTGAAGCCGCTGAGCAGTGCCCCAATCCCGCAGCCGATTATCTTGTCGAACATGCAGATGCCGAGAAAGAGCAGTGCCATTAGGCTGACTCCACTCAATGCTACAAGGTCCGTGCGCACGCCCATCTCCACGAAGAACAGCGGGATCAAAAGCCCGTACCCCAAAGTGGAGACCTTCCCTCTGAGAGACTCGGCCACCGGAGATTTGCTGAGAATCAACCCCACCAAGAAAGCGCCCGTGATAGCCGCAATATTGCACCTGTCAGCAATCGCCGCCACCAAAAAAACCACCGCCAGTGCAATGGACAGCGTTATCTCTTCCACACGGAGCCTGCCAACATATGAGATCAAGCGCGGCACCACCTTGAACCCCACCAGCAGCACCAGGATGAAAAACATCGCCATCAAGGCCAGAGTCTCGGTAAGACCCAAGATGGTAAGCCCGCCATAAGCAATGCCGGCGAGCACGCTGAGGATGATGATCCCCATGACATCGTCTATGACTGCCGCGCCGATGATTGTCATGCCTATTTTCGTGTGAAGCCTGTTCAGCTCCATAAGGGTCCTGACGGTGATCCCCACGCTGGTGGCAACGAGGATCCCGCCCGCAAACGCCGCCTCCAGTGGGGTCCAGCCGAAGATGGATGCCGCACCGAAGCCGAGCATGAAAGCCACCACAACACCGCTTGCCGCGACCACCGTAGCGGCCTTGCCTGATTTCTTGAACCCCTCCACCTCAATCGAGAGCCCGGCGAGGAACATCAGCGTTATTATCCCTATATCGGAGAGCACGCTCATGAAATCCCCCGCCGGAGCCGTCGGGTTTATGCAGATGGAAGTGCCGAGCAGTTGTTGCGACAAAAGGCCCGCCACAGAAGGGCCGATTAGAATTCCCGCGATCAGTTCCCCGAAAACCCCTGGCTGCCCGAGCTTTGCCGCGAACACGCCGCCCAGTTTTGCAGCTATGAGGAAGGAGGCCAAGTATAGAAGCGCCGAGGAGATTTCAACAGCTGCCATGTCACGCGCCTACTTCAGAACCCGGTAAAGCTCTATGATTTCCCTTAGCGAGAGTAGCCCGACGAGCCTTCCTCCATCGACGACAGGAAGGCGGCGGAGCTTGTGAGTGACCATCAGGTTCAAGGCCTCTGCAATCGTCATATTAGGCGTAACGGTGATTGGGCGCTCGGTCATGATTTCCCCGACGGTTCGTGCGGAGCTCTTCATGACCTCCCTCAGGGAGCCAATCGTTGCCTCCGGGATTTGTGGACGAAGAACCTGGAGCAGGTCGCTTTCTGTGACAATGCCGAGCAGTTTCCGGTCTTTACCCACCACAGGGAAGCACACCTCGATTTGAGTCATCATGCGCTCCAGAAGTCCGTCGATTGAGTTATCGGGGCCGACCGTCCGCGGTCTCTTGTTCATCACGTCTTTAACTTTGATTTCCATCAGATTGCGTGGGTGGACTGGTTCACGGGCCTTTTTCATGCGCGTCATCTCATCCCTACTGTTTTTGGCACCCCAGCTTAAAGGTGGTTATGACAAATGGGATTGAGGCATAACCTTGATTTTAGAAATAGCCACGTTTGGGCGCATTCCAGCGAGTGTGCTGAACCGAGTGTTCCGCGAAACTGAGAAATTTTACGCCCCTTATATTGAAAAATGCTTCATGGGGCCGATACTTGAATTGCCCCCAAGAGCGTACAACAAGTCCAGGCGGCAGTACAACGCCAACACCATCGTTGATTGGATGTTCAAAGAAATAACTGGAGATAAAGTGCTCGCGCTCACCGATGTCGACATTTACGTGCCTGAGAAGAACTTCGTGTTCGGACTGGCGCAGTACCCGGGCCGCATGGCGCTGGTGTCTCTCAAGCGGCTGGACCCGATTTTTTACAAGGCGCCGCCGAGCCATTCGCTGACGCTCGAGCGCGTTACCAAAGAGTCCGTCCACGAGCTTGGTCACATCTTCGGGCTCGAGCACTGTGATGACAAAACGTGCGTCATGAGCTTCTCGAACGGCATCTCGGAAGTCGACATGAAAAGGCCAACCCCTTGCAAGGAATGCATGGAGAAGCTTCAGGAGATCTTTACCACACGGGTCTCGCGGTAGCCGGTTGTCACCCGGATGTAGCCCTTGAACTCTTTGTCGAGATTCGGATCTCCAGTGTCTACTCTCAGTGTCGGCGTCATGGAGAGCTTCTGTGGAGTTGCGAGCACCCAGATGTTCTTTTTTCCCGACCTCTTCAGCACCTCGGGGCTGAGCTGCTGGTTACCGCGCCCCAGGATGAAACCCTGCCCTCCTATTGGGGAGACGATTGCTACGCACTCCCCCTTGTCCAGCCACTTCAGGATTTCTTTTTCGTTCACGTCCTTCGCGATTATTTTTCCGTTTTTGGCCACGTCAACCCCCAGCAGAGTTTTTTCTCCGGCCAACGCTTCAGCCACGGCTCTGGTGGTGGTCCCCGGGCCCAGGAAGTAAACAGTTTCTGGCTCCATCAGCTCCACAACTTGCTTGGCTATTGCCTTCTGCTGCTCCACCTCAGCATCGGCCTCAAGGCTTGCGACTTTCATTCCCTGGATTAAAGTTGGCTCGTAGGGAGTGAGCACGAAGCCGTACAGCTTCGCGGAAAGCCTGCCGGCGCGGTAGGCCTCCTCGTCGACATCCATGACTTCCGCCTCTTGGAGCGGGAGCTCTTCCCACAGGAACTTCATCACGGTTTCGGCGGCAGCTTCCGGGCTTGTGGAAAATGCGGACGAGTGGACTTTCACTCCAGCAGGAACCCCGAGCACAGGCACCGCATTTTTGATTTCATCATAAACATCACGCATTGTTCCATCTCCTCCGACCACGGCGATTAAGTCCACCCCTGCTTTCACCATGTCCAGTACCGCACGTTTGGTGTCTTCAGCACTTGTTTTGCCAGAAGTTATGCTGCCGATGATTTCTGGTTTGAAACCAGCCACTCGGGCTTCATCTGCGCCCATCTCGTGGGGGTAGGTGATGAGCGTGACCCCGCTTTTAACAGAGGCAAGTTTTTTGAGCATGTTGGCCGCTCGCTCAGGCGCAACCGGCTTGGCGCCCAAGGTCAGGGCTTTCTTGAAAACATCTTCTCCGTCGGTTCCCTTCAGCCCGACGCGGCCGCCCATCCCTGCGATGGGGTTGACGATCAGTCCAAGTTTTTTCATCAAATCATTTCAAGTTTGGATATCAAAAGAGCATCCGGAGATGGATTTCAAGGCGTGGCATCGTTCTTGATTTCTTGTGGGGGCGCTTCGGCATCTTTGGTTTTTTCACGCTTGTACATCCTCCAGCTTAGAATAGGCTCTCGGGCGGCCTTCACCTCGTCGAGCCTGCCAATCGCCGTGCCCGTGGGGGAAGAGCGCAGCTTCTCCGGCTTGGTGTGGGCCTCCTCGGCTATTCTCTTGAGGGCGTCCACGAAGCGGTCGAGCTCCTCTTTTGACTCGGTCTCAGTGGGCTCGATCATCAGCGCCTCTGGGACGATTGGCGGGAAGTAGTATGTGGGCGCGTGCATGCCGTAGTCGAGCAGGCTCTTGGCGACATCCCGCGCCGTCACCTCCTTCTCAGTCTTGAGCGGCTCGACGCTGACGACGGCCTCGTGCTTGCATGGCCCGGGGTACTTGAACTCGTAGTCGCTCAGCTCTTCCAGCTTCCTCATGATGTAGTTGGCGTTCACCACTGCAGCGTCCGTGACGGCCTCCAGCCCCTCTGCGCCCATCATCAGGATGTATGTGTAGGCCTTGACGAGGACACCGAAGTTCCCGTAGAACGACTTGATCTTCCCGATTGAGTAGGGCCTGTTGTAGTCCAAGTAGTAGCGCTTGGCCTTTTTGTTGTATTCCACCATTGGGGCTGGCAAGAATTCCTCGAGACTCTTGCACACGCCCACCGGTCCGGCCCCAGGCCCCCCGCCCCCGTGCGGAGTCGAGAACGTCTTGTGCAGGTTGAAGTGCACGATGTCAAAGCCCATGTCCCCTGGGCGGGCTTTCCCCATTATCCCGTTCAGGTTTGCCCCGTCGTAGTAAAGCAGCCCTCCGGCTTTGTGAACAATTTTGGCTATTTCCAGTATGCCGTCCTCGAAGAGTCCAAGAGTGTTTGGGTTTGTGAGCATGAGGGCGGCAGTTTTTTTGGTGACCGCTTCCTGAAGTGCCGCGATGTCGACCCGCCCGCGGGAGTCGGAAGGCACAACGACAACGTTGAACCCGGCCATTGCCGCGCTCGTGAAGTTTGTCCCGTGGGCGGAGTCAGGAACTATCACCTCAGTTCTTTCCTCCCCCTTTAACTTGAAGTGGGCGCGAACGAGCAGCATCCCGAGCAGCTCCCCGTGTGCCCCGGCAGCCGGATGCAGGCAGACCCGAGAGACCCCGGCGATTTCGGCGAGGGAACGCTCGAGGTTGTGCATGAGCTCTAGGGCCCCCTGAACGGTTTCCTCCGACTGGTACGGGTGAATGTTCGTCGCTGTTTCCAGGCCGGCCAGTTCTTCGGATATTTTTGGGTTGTACTTCATCGTGCATGAGCCGAGGGGATAGAAGCCCGAGTCCACGCCGAAGTTCATCTGGGAGAGGCGAGTGTAGTGGCGGACGACCTCGGGCTCGGAGAGCTCTGGCAGGTTTATTGAAGCCCGGATAAAACCTTCTGGGATTTCCGGATCGGACAGCAGCTTTTCACGAGAGAACGTGCCCCTTCTGCCCTTTCCGCCCAGCTCGAACACAAGCGGCTCCAAGCACACGTCAGATGTCCAGCGAGCCTGTCGATATTTCATTTCTTTCCCTCCACAGCCCTGGCAGCGGCTTCAACGAGCTTGTCGATGTCTTCTTTCGTATGGAGTTCGGTCGTGCAGAGAACCGCGGTTTCACCGAGATCTGGGAATTCTCTTTGGACCGGAGTTCCCCCGTGTACTCCAAGCTCCAGCAGCCTGTCGTTGAATGTTTCAATGCCAAGCCCCGGCTTCACGCACTTCAGCGTGAACTCGTTGAAGTGGGGAGAATCAAAGATCGGGACCTGCAGCCCCTTTATCTTACGGAGTTTTTTCATGGCATATCCGGCGTTTGATGCACAGGTCTCGGCCACCTCTCGAAGGCCCGAGGGCCCCATGGACGACAAGTATATCGCGGCGGAGACAGCGCACAGCGCTTCGTTGGAGCAGATGTTGGAAGTGGCGCGCTCCCTCCTGATGTGCTGTTCGCGCGTCTGGAGGGTCATGGTGTAACCTCTGGTGTTTCCATCCAATGTCGTGGTCATCCCGACGAGTCTTCCTGGCATTTGTCTGAGGAGCTTCTGCTCGTCCCGGCAGGCGAATATTCCGAGGGTCGGTCCACCGAAGCTGACTGGATTCCCCAATGGCTGTCCCTCTCCGACCACTATATCCGCGCCGTAGTCTCCCGGAGGTTTCAGCAGTCCGAGTGAGATCGGGTTCACGCCGACCACGAAAAGGGCCCCGGCCTTGTGGGCCGCCTCCGCTATTTCCTGAACTTGAGTCTCCAGGAACCCAAGGTAGCTAGGGTTCTCAATGTAGACCCCGGCGACATCTTCACCGAGCTGTCCTTCAAGCTCGTCCACCCTGAGCTGCCCGGTGGCACTGTTGTAACCGATCTCCACGGTTTCCAAAGCCGGGCCGGAAATGTAGTTCTTGAGGACGGAGAGCCGTTCGGGGGAAATCAGCTTGGGGACGAGGAACCTCTTTCTCCCGGTCACTCGGGCGCACATGAGCGCGGCCTCTCCGGCAGCGGTCGCCCAGTCATACATGGAAGAGTTTGCGATGTCAAGCCCAACGAGTTCAGCCACCAAGCTCTGGTACTCGAAAAGCGCCTGGAGCATCCCCTGGCTCGTCTCCGCCTGGTATGGGGTGTAGGATGTCAGGAACTCCGAGCGCTGGACGAGCGAGCGGACGTGGGCCGGGACGTGGTGTGGCCAGACCCCTCCGCCTAGGAACGTGGGCATCTCCGTGAAAGGTTTGTTCTTTGACAGCATGGTTTTCACATGGCGCCTGACCTCAGATTCAGACATCGGCGGCGGGAGGTTCAGCCCGTGCTTCAACCGGATCTTGGACGGAATATCGGCAAAGAGTTCTTCAATGTTGGCCACTCCTATCTCCCTGAGCATCTCGTTTAGGGACTCGCGCGTGCTTGGGAGGAAGTGGCTTCCCATTAAACCAGCTACCCAAGTTTCTTCAGGTATTCCGAGTACTCCTTCGCGTCCATGAGGCTTCCCAGCTCAACGTTCAGAGTGCTCGGGTCGATCACGCAGACCCACCCTTCATCGTACGGGCTCGTGTTCGCCAGTTCCGGCCGCTCCTGCAATGCATTGTTCACTTCTTTCACCTTGCCGCTGATGGGGCTGTAGATTGCTGAGACGGCCTTGATTGACTCCAAGGCTCCGAGCTCCATCTCTTTGGTCTTCTTCTCGACCAACTGCTTCACCTGCTCCCCGATGTCCGGCAACTCGGCGTAAACTATGTCCCCCAGTTTCTTCTGCGCGTAGTCGGTTATCCCGACGCGGGCGAGGTTTCCTTCCACCTTGACCCACTCGTGTTCACGCGAATAGTGCAAACCATCTCTGATCTCGTACTTTTCCACGCCATCACCTGCCGTTATGACTTGGGTTTCGGGGTTAAAAAATTGGGGTAAAGTCCATCAAACGGGGTCAAATGTCGACAACGGCCCGCACCCAGCACTGGCTCGGGTCTTTCTTGATTTCCATCATGTGGTAGGTCATGGCTTTCACAGCCGTCCGCTCATTGTGCTTCTTGGCACTGAAAGGCTCGCCGTATGCCTTGGCGCTGAGCTTGAGGTCGCTTTTTGTTTTAGATATTTTCACGCTGAACTTTGACATCACCAGGTCCTTGGCGTCCCGGAGGTAGATCAGCTTGTCCAGCCAGTCGTAGAGCAGGGCTCCCTCGTCCTCGGCCTCCAGCTCAACCACAGTTTCACTTTTTGGTTCCACCTTACTTGTGTCGACCATCACTTCAAAGAGCGCGAGCGCGGCGTTCTCGAATGCCTCCTCCAGATCCTTGCCGTACGCCTTGAAGCCGATGTCGGACGGATGCTCGACCCACTCGAACTTTTTCATTCTTTCACCTGGCGCCGGGGGGGAGATTTGAACTCCCGAGGCCCAGAGGGCCACACGCTCTCAAGGCGTGCGCATTACCTGGCTTTGCTACCCCGGCCCGATAAAAGTTCTTCTAACTTGACTAAAAACTATCACAGGCGTAAGCAAAAATATGAACTTGGCAAGAATCACTAACTTAGCCTGTCAGCTTTGTATATCCATCCCGCGGCATGCCCAACGGGCGCGTTTTTTATCCCAAGTTGCCAGACAACTTCTTTGTCTTGCGTGATTTCCATTATCTTTGATTCGCCCCCAGAGACGTCATTGTAAACGGTCACGATTAGGGTGTTGCCGTTGGGTAGCCTGTCAGCGTCTCTGGTGCTCCTCAAGTTGGAGTTGCTGTATGTCCAGACGTTTTCCCCGGTTTCCCTGTCTATTTCCGCTACTTGGTAAGGTGAGTTGACAGGGAAAGCGACGACTAAATGATTGTCGGACTCCAGCTCCGGATCGTGCGGGTCGTCGTTATCACCGAAGACGCCCCAGTCGTACGACCAGACCACTTGTCCTGCGGTGTTGACCTCAACAGTGAGGTTGAAGTTTCTCAAGCTGACCAGCGTGTCTCCGTTCGCTATCCTCGTCACGGCGTTTGCATGGGTCCAGCCCTCGTTCCAGATGGTGTCATACGGGGGGTGGTCAAAGTTTTCTTTCGCGCGCCAAGACCACACGATTTGCCCTTGTGGGTTCACTTCCTTCACCTGATAATCATCTTTGTTGTCCCCGCCGCCCCAATCCACGAGGGTGTTGCCATTTGACAGGCGGTCGGCATCGTGGGACACCTTGCTGTCCAGATATGACCAGACGATGTTGCCGCTGCGGTCGATCTCGAACACTCCCTTCAGAGGCAGCACGAAAAGTATATGGTTGTCAGACAGTCTTTCCACGTCAAACCCAGGGTTGGTGTAATGCTTCAGGTTGTCAGGAAGCAAGTATTCCCACACGATTTCCCCCTGCATGTTCACCTCGATTATTCTGGGGCTGTCGGTATTGTGGTAGTCCGCGAATATCGTGGTGCCGGGGTAGGCCTTGCTAGAATCATAGATGTCCACAAATATGTCCGGGTCTACGGTCCCTCCGGACGTTTGTGACGTTTGCCGTCCAGTAACCCACCACAAACCCAGCGTTGCCAGAGCGACAACACAGATTATCACCACCGGCATTACTTTTTTCATTGACGTCAGCAAGTAACTTGTCTATTTGTTTTAAAAAACACTATGCTTGACCAGCACAGAGGCGGCACACTTTTAGGGGTGATTTTTTTCACCGCAACTCTTTTTGGGGGTGGTGAGCACTCCTCAGGGGTCCCAATGCCAGTACTTTCAGGGGAGCAAATCCGCGAGTACGTGAAGCTTGGAAAAATAGTGGTAGTGCCTTTTGACGAGAAGCTGATCGGGCCCAGCCAAATAGACCTCCGTCTCGGGAGCAAGTTCAGGATTTTCAAAAGTGGAGAATTGATCGACCCGTTTGACTCTAAATCTATAAAAAGAAACACAAAGCTTTTGGACACAAAGGGAAAGCCCTTCGTACTTCATCCAGGGCAGCTCGTGCTCGGGGTGACGAAGGAGAGGACGGCGGTGCCGAACGACCTGGTGGCATCGATAGAAGGCAGGTCGTCCATAGCAAGGATGGGGGTCTTCATCCACATCTCGGCGGGCCACGTGAACCCAGGCTCCGGCAAGAAGAGCCCGATTCCCGTGACGCTCGAGATACTGAACATGAACCCCGCACCGATCAAGCTCTACCCAGGGATGAGGATATGCCAGCTTTTGTTCCACACTATGGACAGGGCCGCGCGCAAGGGCTACGACGAAATGAAAGGAAAATATTCTGGAAAGGTGGATCCCTCGGAGAGCATGGTTTTCAGGGACCGCCTCGTCCCCTGAGCGGGTGCGCGGCATGTACATGCGGTTGCCTAAGGAGAGGGTTGCGGTCGCGATAGGGCCTGATGGTTCAGTCAAGCGGGAGATCGAGGCCAGGACAGGGACGAAGCTTTTCATAGACAGCGAGACGGGGGAGGCAAAGATCGAGCACGAGGACAACCCTCTCGGGGCCCTGAAGGCCTCCGAGGTGCTGAAGGCCATCGCGAGAGGTTTCAGTCCTGAGCGGGCCTTTCGCCTTTTCCAGGACGACCAGTTCACTTTCATCGTGGACATCAGGGACTACTCGGGCGACTCCGAGCGGGCGATGATGAGGCTGAGGGGGAGAGTCATAGGGGAAGAAGGGAAGGCCAGAGAGGCGATCGAGAGAGAGACCGGCACATGCATCTCGGTGTACGGGAAGACCGTGACCGTGATTGGGACGGCGGAGCAGCTTTCAGTGACGAGGGAGGCCCTGGACATGCTCCTCAAGGGGTCGGAGCACACCACCGTCTACAGGTTCTTGGAGAGGAAGAAGAAGACGATGAAGAAGGGACTGCCGCGCGTGCGGTAGTCCAGGCGGCGCGCCGGCAAAAATTAATCCAACCATTCCTTGTTTTTGATCTTGTTCGGTATGTATGAGTCTGAGATGAAGGAGATTCCTTTCGACGACAGCGCAGCGAGTTCGACCTTGCCGTTCAGCTCCTTCCACATCTTGAACTGCCTCTGCCATTCCTTGCTGTTCTTGAACCAATCGTAGTTCTTGACCTGTTCCAGTCTTCTTGAGTCTACTTCCTCAAATTTTATCAAATGTCTTTTCAGTTCATATTTTGTGACATCGTCGGCGGTCAGGCCCAGCATTTTGCAGCCGGGTATTGCCAGACTTTCGGAGATGTGTGCGAGCCCTATCGAGCCGAATTTGAGAACGGAATAAATGTATATCCCCCAGGGGTCCCCGTCTACAAGCACGTAAACCGGCAGCTTGTGCTCCAGGTGTAACCTCTGCAGCAGCCTTCTGACTCCCCGCGTAGCCTGTCCCTGGGAGCTCATTATCACGCAGTTCAGCTTCTCCCACACGCGGTCCTCGTGGAGCCGCTCCCACTCCGCCGCCTTTTCCATGTAAATCACAAATTTCGTCTTGACTTTTTTGAAAATGATGTTCTCCACGTTGCTCGGGATTGCCCACCCTCCAGAGCCGAGTTTGCTCCAGTCGACGGCGTCACCTTTGTCCTCAATGACAACATTGCCGGCGACGGAACCCATCTTGTTCGCGTTTATGTGCAATTGTTCCCGGGAGGAGTTCGCGATGAGCTCCAAGTCTTCAATTGCCTGGTTCGATTCATCCTGCTCGTCCACGATGTTTATGTTCGAGTCTGGCAGCGTCCTTTTCATTCTGTAGTAAGCTTCCCTAAGGCTCAGGTGCTTGTTCACGTCCAGCAGATCTTTGCTCAGGGCCGCCACTTCCACGGTTTGGGTGAACTTTCTCACGTGGGCGATGTTGAAGAAGTATCTCTTGGCCAGCGTCTGCCCCATCTCTATCCTTCTGGTGGTGGGGTTGAACTTGATGTTCGACAGCGTCCTTATCGGTATGTCCAGAGCAGGGTTCTGTTTCTTCTCGATCTGCCCTACGATGTTATTGCCCAGTTCCTTCAGATTTTTCCTCGCGTCCAGAGTCTTTTTCATTCAATTCATCTCCTTCAGGTTCCTTTTTCTCTTCACTTACAACATCTTTTTTTGTTGTTTCAACTTTCTCAGCTTCCGCGGGTTCCTCCTCGCGCTTGACATCTTTTTCTTTGATTATCTTTTCCAGGTCTCGGATAATCTTGTCTTTGCTTTTGTCTGTCAGCTTTGACAATGATTCGGCAAGCTCTGGCACGTATTTTTCAAACAGTTCCTTTCGCAGCCGCATTTCGTTCTGCTTGAATTTCTGATTGACGTACGAGCCAAGCTTCCTTCCGGCGTCCTGTAAAGCGAGCTTTATTTCCTTCAATATTTCGGGGTAGTTCGCTATCGCCTGCTTGCCCTCTGAAGTGAATGGCACCCAAACGGATGCGAAATGTATCAGTATTGCAAGGGGCCCCGAAGGCAGCGACGATCCAGGCTGGCTGAACCCGTACCTCCTGAAATCGACATCCTTAGTGGCGTCGGACGTGACGCAGTCAGACTGGTGGTACAGCAGCGGCACCTTGTTCGCAAACCTGAACAACTGCGCCGATTGGTCTGAGGGAAGAGTTCCTCCGTACCCCATCGCAACTTCAACCAGGAATGGATTGCCGCGATAGACGCTCGGCGGCCGCGTAACAGCGACGACAAACTCCGCGCCGGTGTCCTTTTTCAGCCCCTCCTCCAGCAGCTTCTCCCCAAGAGGCGACAGGCAATCGGTTGGCGGGGCTATGAGCTTCACGCCCTGTATGGCCTTGTGGATTCTTTCAGCGTCCTCGTGCGGAATCTCCGCGGGTTTCGCCTTGGGGTCCATTTTCGCGACTTTTAGGATCTGAAGCGCGGATCTTTTGCCCACTCTGGAAAAATCTTCCGTAAGAAAAGTTGTCACAGTTTTAGCTTTAGTCACGCTCATCATCCTTCTGAACACGCCGATCTCCACACCGTAGGGGTGCGGCTTTATTTCTTTAGGCTGTTTCGGCATTTTGTTCAACAGTCTTTCGTAAACGACTTTTCCATTCGGCCCGTCTAAAGTTATATGCGCGTAAGGATTGGCCATGTGAGTTTGTTTTACGTATTCCAGTATCGATTGCTTGCCTTCGACATACCGTCCCTCCAGCTCCAGCTCTATCTTCAGCCCATGCCAGCTCTTCGGATTTTCTAGAGTTTCATGATTGATTACCTGCGGCTCGTTCTCCGACACGTTTATCAAAAGCTCGAAATAATGAATCTTCTTACCGATGCTCGTGGTGATTTTGGCCGGCCTCCCGGTCGTCAGCTGCGAGTAAAGCACTGCGCCGTGGCCGCCCAGCCCCTGGATTCCGCGCGATTGGCGGAGCCTGTAGAACTTGCTGCCGTAAAGCAGCTTGCCGAACGCGTACGGGACTTTGTCCTCCCTTATCCCCGGGCCGTTGTCTTCCACGGTAACCTTGAATTTTTCTTCTGAAATCGGAGTTACCTTTATTTTTATTCTTGGCAGCATGTCGGCCTCGTTGGCCGCGTCAAGAGAGTTGTCCAGGAGCTCCTTCACCACCGTTATCAGCGCTTTTGTCGGGTTCTCGTACCCGAGTAGGTGCCTGTTCTTCTCAAAAAACTCGGCGACCGAGACCTCGCGCATTGCCTCTGACATTTTTTCCGCTATGTTGTCGGCCATGAGAACCACTATTACAGCATTTTGTTTAATAATAAATGTGCGTTAAATAGAGGCGCTTCACAACAGAATGGATTTTGGTAGCAAAATTTTAAACGTAAACTATAAATCGTGGGAAACGTTCGCCCTCTTGAGTTGGGATGATGAAAGCCCTTGTTGTCTATTACTCAAGGACCGGCACGACGAGGACGGTCGGGGAAGCGATTGCGAAAGAGTTGAAATCAGATTCAGATGAGATAATTGACCTGAAGAAAAGGACAGGGTTGAGACCGATCCGCTGGTTGATTGCTGGGAGTGATGCTCAGCGTGGGAAGTTGACGAAAATAAAAACCAAAAAGAAACCAGAGAGTTATGACGTGATACTCGTCGGCACTCCCAACTGGGGCGGGAAAATGGCCCCGGCGGTAAGGACGTACTTGGTAAACCATGACTTCGGTGGAAAAAAGGTGGGTTTTTTCTGCACTGCGGGCGGCAAAGGCTTTAAAAAAGCATTGGCGGAAATGGGAACGCTGGCGCCGAAATCAAAACACGTCGGAAATCTTGGCGTGGTCGCGCAAGAAGTCAAATCCGGCGCTTACAACGGCAAAGTAAAATCATTCGTGAAGAAGCTCTGAGAGTTCCCGCTGGTTTAGAGCCAGCCACGCCCGGCCATCGTGTCCACAAGTCTAGTGGTCGCAGTGACCAGCGCCGCCTTCCTGAGCGATATCTTCTCCTTCACGGAGCATTCGAGCACCTGGTCGAACTCCTCAAAAAGAGTGCTGCTTATCGTCGCGTAGGTCTCCTCCCTCTTCGTCCTGCTTCCGGACTTCCCCTTCCGCCACTCCTCATAGCTCGCGACGACCCCGCCAGCGTTCGCTAGGATGTCAGGGACTACCTTGATTCCTCTTTTTTCCAGAACTCCGTCCGCCTCATTCGTTGTCGGCGCGTTTGCTCCTTCCACCACGAGCTTGGCCTTGACTTTCCCAGCGTTCTCCGCCGTTATCACCCCGCCGACAGCCGCAGGGACCAAGACATCGACGTCCAACTCAAGAAGTTCCTTGTTGGAAATCTCATTTTTGCTGTAGCCGCGCACAGTGCCCTTCTGTTTTGAATGGTTTTTGAGGCCCTCGATGTCAATGCCTTTTTTGTCGACGACTCCCCCGTCCTTGTCCGTCACCGCAACAACCTTCGCCCCTTTCTTTGCAAGGAACGCGCAAGTCCAGCTCCCGACGTTCCCGAAGCCCTGCACAGCGACTTTCAAGTCCTGGATATCCTTTTTCAGAAACTCGGCAGCGCGTTCGGCAACAGCTGAAACACCGTATCCCGTGGCCTCCTCCCTCCCCGGTAGCCCGCCGATTCCCACCGGCTTCCCCGTCACGCATTCCCTCATGTGTGTCTCGCCGAAGATCACGGCCATTTCCCGCGATCCAGTCCCGAGGTCGGGAGCAGGGACGTAGTTCCCGGAGGTGAGTTCGTACCTGATCTCGTGGGTGAACCCTTCCATCAGAATTCTTTTGTGTTCAGGCTTGAGCCCGCTGTCGGCAGCTATCCCTGACTTCCCGCCGCCGAAGGGCAAGTCCATCAGTGCATTCTTGTATGTCATTATCTCGGCAAGCTGGGTTGTCTCCTCCAGCGTTACATCGCTTGACATCCTGATTCCTCCCTTGCAGGGCGGGCCCCGGGCGGCGTTGTGGTAGACAACGTAGCAGTGCACCATATTGTAGCCCGGAGGGACATGCTCGCGCAGTCGGAAGTGAATCACCCGGTCCGGCTCGCTCAGCAGCATCAGGGCCTTCTCGTCAAGGCCGACAATTTTGATTATATCTTTGTCGATTAGCATGCCGTCATGAATGTCTGGACTTTGCCGTGCTAAAAGATTGTGGAAACAAAGGTTACTTGGCGCCTTTTATTTCCTTCAGTATCCGTCTGGCGGTTTCTTTGGGATTGGAGGAGTTATAGATCGCGCTCCCAGCTATGCAGATGTCCGCCCCCGCGCGGACGACGTCCTTCGCCACGCCCTCCTTTATCCCCCCGGCCACGGCGAGTGCAAATACTCCGGCGCGTTTCTTTGCCTCCGAGATCAGCTGCGTCTGCTCGTAGATGCCTCGGCCTTTCAGCTGCTCGCTTATCCCGCGGTGCAGGCAGAGTATCACGTGTTTTTCCTGTCCCTTGAACTCCTTGGTGAAGACATCGATCATCTCCAGCGGGTCTTGGCAGTCTATCAGGTCTATCAGCACTACCTTGCCCCAGCGCACGGCCTCGCTCACAGCCTCAGCCGTTTTTGTCCTTCCACCTATCCCAAGGACTGCGGAGATGTCCGCACCGGCCCTGAAGGCTATCTTTGCTTCCAGGTTCCCGACGTCCATCGTCTTCAGGTCGGCCATTATGAGCGCGTCTGGGGCGGCCCTCCTGAGGGCGTGAATCAGCGCTTCGACCCCATGGCGCTTCACTGATGGTGTCCCGGCCTCGATTATCCTGGCCCCGCCTTCGTAGACCTGTTTTGCCACAGCCGCGATATCCGGAATTCCAGCGTCCATGTCCAAGGCGACCTGCAACTCAGGGAAGTTCAAGCGCTCGAGCGGGCTCGCCTCGATTTCCACTCCCTTGGAAACCTTTGGTTTTTTCAGCCTCGGAGCTTTCGGCACTCCCTTCTGGCTCCATCCCCGTTCTTTGTAATAGTCGCGAAGCATCTTGCCCAGGTTGATCCCGAATTCTTTTGGCAAACGGTTGTCCTCAGGCCCAAAACCCTCCCTCACGTTGAAGCGCGCCTCAACTGAGTTGATGTTGGAACCCACCTCGTGCAGATCTTTGTCAGTCCACTCCAGTCCAGTCACGGCCGTCAGAATCTTTGCGATGTCGTCAAGCTCGTAGTCAAGTGTCGCGAAGAGGGCCAGGCTGTGGTACTTGCATCCGACCATTGAGTCATAGATGGCGAAGGCGTCCTGCATTTTCACCACAAGCTCCGCCTTTCCCAGTTCGGCGTTCGGGTCCACGAACTCGGGGTTGCTGAGAATCTCCGGAGCGATTGTATAAGCCCTGAGGTGGCAGCCACCTCTGTTGGAAGTTGCGTAGGCCAAAGCAATCCCCTTGGCCCCGCGGGGATCATAGGCCGGGAGCTCCAGCCCCTTCACGTGAGGGGCCAGTACTTTCGTTTTCATCTTCTTGGCAGCGGCCGCAAGCCCGCTAGAGAACTCGGACTTGCCGGAAGCAATTTCTCTGACGAGCGACTTTGCGTCTTCGAGATTTTTGATTTTCCCGATTTCCCTGGCGAACCCCAAAATCACCCCGACTGAAATGGCGTCCAAGCCCAGCTCATCGCAAAGCCTGTTCAGAGGCACTATTTCGTTCGCGTAATCAAGGAACCCGGCGTTGGGCCCAAGCATCGCCATGTTCTCGTACTCAGGACCCTTCCCCTCCCAGTCGCCCACTTTCACCCAGCGCCCGCATGCGGTGGGGCACGCGAAGCACGCAGTTTTTCTCACCAAATAATTCTCTTTCACCGTTTCCCCGGAGAACTTGTCAGCCTCCTCGAACGTCAGCTGCCGTCCGGAGAAGTTATCGACTGGCATGAGGCCGCCGGCGGTTATCCTGTGGACGAGAAGGGCCGTCCCGAAACGGGCGAGGCTCCCGTCGATGCCGGTTATCGGGTGGGTCTCGACAGTTCGCCTTATTTTTTCAAGGATTTTTCGGTATGCGTCATCGTGGACTATCTCAACCTTCTTCTCCCCACGCACCACTATCGCCTTCAGGTTTTTCGACCCCATCACGGCGCCAAGGCCGCACCGCCCTGCCATTCCCTCCCGTCCGGATTTTGCGCCGACGTAGATGCAGGCGATGCGCGAGAGGTTCTCGCCAGCTGGCCCAATCGTGGCGACCCAAGAGCCAACGTGTTTTTCTTCGAGTTCTTTCCTGGTTTCCAAAGTGTTCTTGCCCCAGAGTCTTGAAGCATCTTCAATTGATGTCTTTCCATCTTCCACAAGCAGGTAGACTGGCCTGTCCGATTTGCCCTCGACGATGATTCCGTCAAATCCGGCTTTCTTGAGAAAAGCCCCGAAGGCCCCGCCCACAAGAGAGTCCGCCACAGTTCCGGTCAGAGGTGATTTTGAGCTGACGACCGTCCTGCCAGCGCCGGGGAAGGCCGTGCCGGTGAGGGGGCCGGTCATGAAGATGAGTTTGTTTCCATGGCCAAGCGGGTCGGTGCGGGGTCTGAGCTCCTCATAAAGTAGCTTTGCGGAGTATCCCCTGCCACCAAGGAAGTTGTATGCAGTAACGGGGTCGAGCGGCTGGGTTTTGGACGTCCCCTTGGAAAGGTCGACGCGGAGTAGCTGACCCATGTAACCTCCCAGCATGTAACCACAAGGGTAACTCTTCAGCCAGGCTAAAAACACTTTCAGCAGCTTTTATTTCAGCGGAGCACAGCTAAAGAGGGGTTAAAGTGGAAAAGGTCACCACGGCGTCCATAAGGGAGATGAAGGTTCGCGGCGAGCGCATCGTCATGGTCTCAACTTACGATTACCTCACGGCGAAGATGGTGGACGAGTCAGGGGTCGATCTCATTCTCGTTGGTGATTCCCTCGCGAACGTCATTCTCGGACACCAGGATACCCTCTCCGTCACGATGGACGAGATGATTCACCACACGAAGGCGGTTTCCCGCGCGGCCAAGCGAGCTCTGGTTGTCGGGGACATGCCTTTCATGTCTTACCAGGCCAGCGCCGAGGATGCGATAAAAAATGCAGGTAGATTCCTTAAAGAGGGCAGGGCCCAGGCGGTGAAGGTCGAGGGCGGACGTGGTGTGATGAAAAAGATAGAAGCCATTGTTCAGTCAGGCATCCCGGTGATGGGCCATCTCGGTCTGACCCCGCAGTGGGTCCACCAGTTCGGAGGGTTCAAGGTGAGAGGGAAGACTGCCGTGGCTGCTCGCGCGATTTTGGAAGACGCAAAAATGCTTGAGCAGGTCGGAGCCTTCAGTCTAGTTTTGGAGTGCGTTCCCTGGCAGCTTGCGAAGCTCATAACCTCAAGGCTGGAGATTCCGACGATCGGCTGCGGCGCCGGCCCCCACTGCGACGGCCAGGTGCTTGTTTTCTATGACCTGGTGGGTCTGACAGCTTCAACTTCCAAGTTCGTCAAGCGGTACGCTGACCTTGGCGGGCCGATGAAGAAGGCCATTGAGGATTTCAGGAATGAGGTCAAAACCGGAAAATTCCCCACTCTGGAGCACAGCTACGAAATGCCCGCCGGTGAGGCAAAAGAGCTGGCTAGAGCTCGTAAACGAAAACGCCGTGGCTAACTTTAAATACAGCCAAATTCAAGCTTAACCAACAATTGGAGGTATGGAAATGGCATATATCGTAAAGTCCGCAGTAAGGGGCTTGATCAAGGGAATGAGGGCAAGCGACGACTTCTTCAAGGAACTCGATGCTTTGATTGCGAGAAGGTGCAAGCGGGCAATCCAAAGAGCTCAAGCAAACGGACGCAAGACATTGAGAGCCGCCGACGTTTAAAGCTCTCTTCCAGTTTTTATTTTTCTATTTTTATTTTTCAAAAAAGTAGCCAGTCGCCCGTGTAGAAAATCCAGATGGCCGCAGATAGAAAATTCACTTTACTCTTTCAACCTTTCTTCTTCCGAGGGCCTGGATGTACTCTACCTCGGAGCCTTCGTGCATTTCCCCGCGCAGGTTTATCGGGATTGGGAGCTCGAAAGTCTCGTATGTTGCCGTGTCCATGAGCTGGGCGTTCGTTTCCACCACCGCCAGCACCTGCGCAGCTCCTCTTTCGATGATTGGGACCTCAATCGTGGCGCTGGTCGGCCTTACTATCGTCCTCTTCTGTGAGTCGAAGAGCCCGACCGCGTCCACCTTTGCCTTGGCGTGCCCGTGTTTCCCGGGGGCGGACGTGGTGAAGCCGACGATGCGGCATGGCTCGTCGTCAACAATTATGAACCTTCCTTCCTTGAGTTTCCCTACTTCCGCAACTTCCCTGGCCATCTAGACACCTTTGACCAATTTTCAGCTGTGCTTAAAAGTTTGGTGATGAGAAGGATTGGTGAAAGATTGAGGATAGGCATCGTGGCGAAGGCGGAATTTCCCCCGGCGCTCCAGGCGTCAAGGAAAATCTTGAGGATGTTGAAAGGAGAGAATGTCCTGCTCGACAGGAGGCTCGCTGAAAAACTGGGGAAGCGCGCGAGTTCTCCGGAATCATTCAAAAAGTGTGACGCCGTGATTGCGGTCGGCGGGGACGGAACGGTTCTGCTGGCGCAGAGGCTGGCGTCCGGGGTCCCGGTCCTTGGTGTGCACATGGCCGGGCGTGGTTTCCTGGCGGACGTTGAGCCCACTGACATGATGCGCGCGGTGAAGGCGATAGTTTCTGGCCAGCTCAAGGTCGTCGAGAGGGAAAGGCTTGCGGCGACAATTAAAAAAAGGAAACTCTCAGATGCCCTCAACGATGTCGTCGTGTGTCACGCAGATCCCGGCAGGACGGTGGACATCAAAGTCAGCGTCGACAAAGGAGAGGTCTTGAAGATGAAGGGGGACGGAGTGATAGTGGCCACGCCGACAGGGAGCACCGCATACGCGCACGCCGCAGGCGGCCCCGTGCTGGACCCGAACTCTGGAGTGATGTTGATGGTCCCAGTTTGCCCGACTCAGTCCAATCTGCCCGCCGTTTCAGTGCCAATGGAGTCAGAGATTGAAGTTGAGGTTACCAGCCCGAGGGCGGCGTTGGTGAACGTGGACGGCAACCAGGTGGCCAGCCTCTCAACAGGGCAGAAGCTGGTCGTCCGCCGCTCCGAGTTCCCCTCCCGCTTTTTTGTATGGAAAAAATCCCACGTCAAGAAGGGGCGGCGTTAAGTGCCAAAGCTTCTCGTCCTCGACACTTCAGCCTTGATATCGGGTTTTGTCCCCAGCCTGTCCGACGCCGAGCAGGTCACAGTCCAGGAGGTGATAGACGAGGCCAAGAGCCTCTCCACGAAGCTGAGACTGGAAACGGCCGTGATGTCTGGAAAGCTCAAAGTCATGAAGCCGTCGAAGAAGGCGGTTGATGACGTGGCGGAGAGGATAAAGGTGACAAGCGACTCCGTCTCAAAAACTGATGCCAGGCTTCTCGCGCTGGCGGTCGACCTCAAGGAAGAGGGCGCGGAGATAATCACGGACGACTACGCTATCCAGAACCTGGCCAGCCTGCTCGGGGTCCCCCACCGCCCGATTTTGACGGCGGGGATAAAGAAGGTGTTCAAGTGGGAGATGGCATGTCCGGCCTGCGGCAGGAGATACCCGGTGACGGTTGCCAAGTGCCAAGTTTGCGGCTCGGACCTTCGGAGGAGGCCCAAGAAATAGCTTATAAAAAGAGCCACGGATATACCAAGGAGGGGTAGGACATGGAAGTGCTTGCGATATCTTTCATTGGCGGAAAGGAAAAAAATGCAATGGAAATCATCAAGAAGAACGCCAAAGAGATCGTGAACGTTGTTAAGAAGTTTGAAGAGGTCGTCAACGCTTACTTTTCCGAGAAGGATTTGAAAAAGGCAGAGGCTCTGGGAAGGGAGCTCTCAACAATCGAGACAAAGGCCGACCACGGGAGGAGGGATTTCATAAACGCGCTATATGGCGGGGCGTTCCTGCCGGCTTTCAGGGGGGACCTTGCCTGGCTTGCCGAGAGGTTAGACCGGGTGGCGGACACCGCGGAAGGGGCCATGCGGGTGCTTCTCCTCAGGGAAAGGATGTTCAAGGCGCTGGCGAGGATTGAGAAAAAGAGCAAGAACATCAGGGAGTGGCGGAAGAAATTCTTGGACATGGCCAAGCTCACGGTCCAGACGGTCGAGACACTTCAGGATGCTGTGGATGCCATAGGGACCAACATAGACGTGGCGATTAGGAAGGCAAAGGAAGTGGACAACTTCGAGCATCAGGTTGACATACTTGAGGGTGGGCTTCTGCACGAGCTTTACGATAAAGAGGACCTGTTCCATCCGCTCTGTGTAGTGCAGATGGCGGAGTTCATCAGAAGGTTCGGGAACATCAGCGACAGGGCAGAGGACATGAGCGACTCAATCCAGATTATGGCCCTGACCCTGACCGTGTGATTTGCTTTTTCTGGCGTCGTACAGTTCAAGTAGAATTATGAGCGCCCAGATGAAAGCCACTGCTAGATAGACATTGACCTGCCAGCCGATCATCAGCCCTGCGAGAAGCACGACGATGTAGAGGATTTCCCAGGTCTTCATCCCATCACCCCCAGCAGAATCCAGCCTATCGCGAAAGATAATGCACAGGCGACGATAGGGGTCAGGATCCAAGCCAGAACTATGTGGCGAAGTTTCTTCGTACTTACGGCGGCCGTACCCTTTACCAGCCCAGCTCCAATCACCGCACCGACAATGGCATGTGATGTGGACACTGGTATTCCGAACTGCACGAAAAACCATATGGTGAAAGCGGACCCGAGCTGGGCGGAGAACGCGCCCACCGAATCAAGCACGGTAATCCCGCCCCCCACTGTCTGAATAACCCTTCGGCTGAAAGTTATGCTGCCAATCGATAGTGCGACTGCGCCGAAAAGTGCGACGATTTGCGGAGCCCCGCCGAAAAACTTGTTGATTAACCCAGTTGAAGTGCCGACATCGTTTGCTCCAATTGCGTAGGCACCATAAGCTGAAGCCGCGATGATAAGTACAATCAAGACCTGGTTGAATAATATCAAATTTTTTATCCTCCGTAGGAGTGGACTGACTAGCTTGAAAATAAGGAACGCGCAAAGTGCCGCCATCCCCGGGTTCAGTAGCCAGGACGCGAAGATTGCGACCAGCTTGTCGTACTGGATGCCTGCCCCAAGACCCGGATGCGTAAGGTTTATCAGAAAACCTAGCCCAATCACCGCCCCGATCATTGAGTGGGAGGTGGATATCGGCAGCCCAAATACAGTGGCCAAAAGCACCCAAACCCCGGCCGCAATCAGGGCAGCCACAGTTGCAAGCGGGACCGCGGAAATTGGGTTCACGCCGCTCGGCCCAGGAGTTATTATGCCTTCCCCGACCGTCTTCATGTTTTTCCAGCCTTCAAGCATTGCGCCCAAAAGGAAGAACAGCACAACAATCATGATTGCGCGGCGGTAGGAGATGATACGTGCGCCAATCCCGGCCCCAACACAGTTTGACGTGTCGTTGGCGCCGATGTTCCAAGCCACGAAGAACCCGGCCAGCAACACGATGATTTCTATCAGCCCATCCACCAAGCCGATTTGTTGTGCACCGTTAAAAATCAAACGATATAAACCCCAAAACCAGAAAAAAGCGGTCTGACGACTTTAGCGACTTTCGCTCCCGCTGTTGTCCGCCGTTTTGGGTTTTTTCAGAGATAGAACTTCATACAGAATCATGCCGACCCAGATGAGCGCGAGCCCGATGAATGCATTATTAAACAGCCACCCAACCAACAGACTGCACACGGTTATTGTGATGAAAACCAATTTCCAAGTTTCCATTTCATATCACCACGAAGATTGCGACCAGTGCAAATGAAATGCTCATGGTCACGAACGGTGTGAGGACCCACGCCAAGGATGTCCTGCCTATTTTTTTGCCGCTGATTGTCGATGTGCCCCTTACAAGCCCGGCGCCAATGACTCCTCCGACTATTGCATGGCTAGATGAAACTGGCATGCCCAACCATGCAAAAATGAGGACTGTCATGGCTGCCCCAAACTGCGCGGCGAAGGCGGTGGATGGTGACAGAATCGTAAACTTTTTTCCTATGGTTTCGATCATCCTGGAGCTGAACATCACAGCCCCGCAAATCATAGCCACAGCGCCGAACAGGGCAAGGAGACTTACATTCAATGACGGGTCCACGGCCAGAGCCACCCCGACTCCATGACTGACATCGTTTACTCCAAAAGCGTAAGCCATGTAGCATGCTGTAGCTACAGTCAGAGTCGAGTAAATAGTGTTAAGGGTGGTAAAGCTTCTAACTCGTTTCAACATTCGGTTTGTGACGTGATAAAACAAGAAAGCGAATCCTATCGCGCCGAGGGGGGTTATGACCCAACTGATTAATATCTGAGTAAACTTTGCGGTGTTGACGCTTATTCCCGCAGCAGCTATTGTTGGCGAACCCAGCATGCTGATTGCAAGTCCCGCACCCACCAAAGAGGCTACCAGCGAGTGTCCTGTAGAAACAGGTAGGCCGAGGTAAGTGCACAACAGCACCCAGATTGATGCCGAGAGAGTGGCGGCAACTGCTGCCCAGGGAAGCAAAGAGAACGGTGTCGGGGCCACACCCGCAGGAAGGCCAATATTTTCTGCCAATTGAGCCGCCGCGTTTTCGTTTTCGAATTTGACAATCCCCCTGCTGATGGTGTTCATTATGTAGTTCCCTTGCAGCACCGCCCCCAAAACCACGAAGATCGACAGCAGAAACACCGCCCGTCTGACCGTGATTATGCGCGAGCCGACAGACGTACCCATGGAGTTCGCGGCGTCGTGTGAGCCGACGTTCCAGCTGGCGAAAAATGCGACCATGAACATAGCGAGGAGCACAATGGTAATCAAGATTTCACCGTATGCTAAACTTATGGAACTTCTTAAAAAGAGTTTCAGATTTCTATGATTTTGCCCTTGAGCGTGGTCAGGTCCAGCAGAGCCACCGTGGAGCGACCCGTAAGGTATCCGCATGTTTCCCCGGGGTTCACGAGCAGAGTCTTGCCTTCATGGATTTGTGCGCGATGGTTGTGCCCGCGGACGACCACGTCAAAGGAACCGGATTCAACTAGAGCTTTAACGATCGCCTCATGGGTTCCGTGAAGCAGTGCAATTTTCCTTCCACCCAGCCCCAGCGCGGCAAAGTTGCCCAGTGGCTTCACCCCTATCTCCGCGAACTTTACCGTTGTGAACTCCCTGTCGCCTTCGTTGTTCCCCCAGACGTAGTGGAGCTTTGCTTTCAGCTTTGAGAACCTCGGGGCCACGAATGGAGAAACGAGATCGCCAGCATGGAGAACATGCTCAACTTTTTCCATGTTGAAAAGCTCAATGGCTTTGTCAACAGCATCGAGCCGGTCGTGGGTGTCGGACATCACGCCAATCTTCAAACAATCACCATGTTGATTCAGTGCTGGCTTTATATTGTTTTCACGAAGTCGAGCGCGATTTTCCCCGCGAGTTCAATCGTCTTCATCTCGAGGCGGTCGGGAGTGTCCCGCGGGTCGTGTAGATACTTGTACCTTCTAGTTCTGGCGTCAGGTAGCCTGAAGAGCTTTGATATCCTCTGGCCGAGCGCGTCCGGTTCCGGGATGTCGAATGTCAGGGTCGTTGCCTCAATCCCCCTCTTGACCAACGGGACGTGGTCGTGGCCGGCCAGCGCCGCCCACCAGAGCTTTGGTTCCACCCCGGCTTTCTTTACAGAGTTCGAGAGGGCTTGGTTCACAGCTTCTGAAGTTTGAACTTTTTTCAGGAGGCCGTTCCCTTTCACGATGTAGGGCTGGGCTCCGACGCCGACGCTGTCAAGGTTGAGGACACGGACGCCCGGTGCAAGCAACTTTCCCGAGGCGAGCCTGCGCGCGCCAACCAACCCCTGCTCTTCAGCACCTGAGGCGACGAACGTGATTGTCCTGTCCTGTGGTGGTTCGGCGGCAAGGACCCGCGCGAGCTCAAGCATCACCGCCACTCCGGAGGCGTTGTCGTCAGCTCCCGGCGAGACCTGCCTGCTTCCAGCGGAGATGAAAATCGCAGCGAAGATTGGTATGGAAACTGCGGTGACGGCGACGAGGAGCCAGATGTTCCCTAACCCGAGTGAAAGCAGGGCGACCGAGAGAGTGACCACGGCCAGCACAGGCAGAAGCGAAAACCTGAGGAAAAGGTGCAGCCGGTAGTTCGGGATGCACGCGGCGGAGTCGAAGTGGGCGACAACGGCGACCTCCTTTTCAGGTTTTTGACCACTGGCGGTTGCGATGATGTTGCGGCTTTTTTTCTTTGGCAGGATTTTCCCGAGCGAGTACCACACGGCAAGAGCGGCACTCCAGACAGCTATTGGAAAAGGAGGGGGCAACAGAAAACAGGCGAGCAGCGAGGCCATCAACAGAACGGCAGAGACCTTCCGCTTCATTGCACGGCCGACGAAAGTGAACTCCTGGACCTGGGCCTTCAGCCCGTAGCTCTTGAACTCCTTGGTGATGTAGTCTGCGGCCAGCTGGTCTCCCCTGCTCCCCGCCAGCCGAGGGCCTATCTCGTATGCCAGCCTGTCCACGTGCTCGAACGCCCTTCGGGGCTCAAACTCCTCCATGTCACTCATTTTAATTAGGCGCCAAGCAAAAAGCTTCAATTGCGGGGGTAGCTTAGCCAGGTCAAAAGCGTCAGACTCAAGATCTGATCTCGCAGGAGTTCAGGGGTTCAAATCCCCTCCCCCGCACCACATTTTCTTGAAAAATCACAGGTAGCGCTCTTTCTCCATCTTTTCCTTCAGCGCCGCCTGAGCAGCCGCCAGCCTCGCCACCGGCAGCCTGAATGGAGAAGCAGAAACATAGTTCAGCCCGTACTCGTGGCAGAGGTGGATTGAAGCCGGGTCTCCCCCGTGCTCGCCGCATATCCCGATCTCCAGTTCAGGCCTGGTCTTCCTCCCGAGCTCCACCGCCATCCTGATCAGCTTCCCGACACCTTTCGCGTCGAGCGTCTGGAACGGGTCCGCGTCCAGTATCTTCTTCTCGATGTATTGGAACAGGAACTTGTGCTCAGCGTCGTCCCTTGAGAACGCGAATGTCATCTGCGTCAGGTCGTTTGTCCCAAAAGAGAAGAACTCCGCGCACGTTGCAATCTCGTCCGCAGTAAGGGCGGCCCGCGGGACCTCGATCATCGTGCCGAACTTGTAAGGGACATTGATCCCGTGGCTGTCCATCACCTGCTTGGCCACAGTCTCAAGCTGTGTTTTCATCAGCTTCAGCTCGTTGACGTGCCCCACAAGGGGGATCATGATTTCCGGCTTGGGGTTGTAACCCTCTCGTTTGAGCTCGCACGCGGCCTCGAATATCGCCCGCACCTGCATCTCGTTAATGTCCGGGTGGGTTATTCCCAGTCTGCACCCCCGGAGTCCCATCATCGGGTTTACCTCCCGCATCTCCTCCACCTTCTTGAGCAGCGCCTCGGTCCTGCTCAGCTCTTCCGGTTTTTCCCCGCCCATCCGCCTCATTATGACTTCCTTGATCAGCTCCTCGTATCGCGGCAGGAACTCGTGGAGTGGCGGGTCGAGCAACCTTATCACCACGGGCAGCCCATCCATCACCCTGAGGATCTCCTTGAAGTCGCTCTTCTGGAACTCGAGCAATTTCTGCAGCGGGATTTTTCTTTTCTCCTGGTCCTCCGCCAAAATCGCCTCCCTGAACTTCACGAGCCTTTCCTCCTCGAAGAACATGTGCTCTGTCCTGCAGAGGCCAACCCCCTGGGCCCCAAGCTCCCTTGCCTTCTTGGCGTCACGCGGGTAGTCGGCGTTCGCCCAGTTCTGCAGCCGCTTGGTTTCATCGCACCAGGTGAGGAGAATCATGAGCTCCTTCGACATCTGTGACTCCACCAGTGGCGCCTGTCCAAGGATGACGTCGCCCGTCGTCCCGTTGATCGTTATCAGTTCCCCTTCCTTGACCGAGATGTCGCCTGCAGTGAAGACGCGCCCCGCCTCGTCTATTTTTATTCCCTCGCACCCCACCACGGCCGGCTTCCCTAAACCCCGCGTCACGACAGCCGCGTGAGAGGTCATCCCACCTCTCGAGGTCAGGACGCCCTGTGCCACGATTATTCCACCAACATCGTCCGGGTTGGTCTCAGCCCTAACGAGGATGAGCTTCTCCCCTGTCTTGGCCATCTCCTTCGCCCTTTCAGGGTCGAACACCACCTTCCCGACCGCCGCGCCCGGGCTGGCGTTCAGTCCCCTCGCCACAATCTTCACCTTGGCGTCAGGGTCGACATGCTTGTGAAGGAGCTGCTCGACCTGCGCAGGCTCCACTCGGGTGACCGCCTCCTCCTTCGTTATCAGGCCCTCCTTCGCCATCTCCACGGCTATCTTCACGGCGGCCTGGGCTGTCCTCTTCCCGCTCCTCGTCTGGAGCATGTAGAGCTTCCCGCGCTCGACAGTGAACTCCACGTCCTGCATCTCGCGGTAGTTTCGCTCAAGCTTCGCGGCGATGTCCAGAAGCTGGGCATGGAGCTGTGGCTGCTTCTTCTCCAGCTCGGCGATCTTGAGAGGTGTCCTGATCCCGGCGACGACATCTTCTCCCTGGGCGTTGAACAGGAATTCCCCGTAAAGCTCGTGCACACCAGTTGACGGGTTCCTCGTGAAAGCCACCCCGGTACCAGAACCTTCGCCCATGTTTCCGAAGACCATCGTCATCACGTTGACGGCGGTCCCGAGGTCGTGAGGGATCTTGTAGTAGTTCCTGTATTCGTTGGCTCTCTTGTTGTTCCATGACATGAAGACGGCGGCTATGGAGAGCTCGAGCTGCTTCCAAGGGTCCGACGGGAAGTCCGATCCGGTCTCCTTCTTGACTATCCTCTTGAAATCATCAACCACGAGCCTGAGGTCCTCGGCGGTCAGGTCCGTGTCGGCCTTTGCCCCGACCTCGTGCTTCTTCCCTTCAAAGACCACCTCGAACTTCTTGGCGTCAATGCCGAGCACTATCTTCCCGAACATCTGGATGAACCTCCTGTAGGCGTCGAGGGAGAACCTCTCGTTGCTGGTGAGCTTCGCCAGCCCGCGGAGAGTCTCCTCGTTCAGCCCGAGGTTCAAGATGGTGTCCATCATACCAGGCATAGAGAGCATGGAGCCGGAGCGGATGGAGACGAGAAGAGGGTCTGTCGGGTCCCCGAAGCGCTTGCCGGTGAGCCCCTCAAGCTTGTGTATCGCCGCTTGAACATCTTCGATGAGCCCTTCAGGCATCTTCCCCCCGAGCGCGTAGTATTTTTTGCACACTTCGGTCGTTATGACAAAGCCCGGCGGGACCGGAAGGCCAAGCTGGGTCATGGTGCAGAGCCCAGCGCCCTTCCCACCTAGCAGTCGCTTGTTATTTCCGTCACCCTCGTCAAAGAAGTAAAGGTTCTTTGCCATGTTTCCCTTCAGTCCTCGGGGCGGGCGGGTTATATTTGTTTGCCTCGTCTAAACAAAAGGAATTTAAGCGGCGGAAGGACAGTTTCTTCGAGGCTGGCCTGAGGGATGGTTACCCGAAGGGTCAGAAATGCCATACATAACCAAGATAGAGATGAAGGGCTTCAAGTCGTTTGGGAATAGCAGGGTGACTATCCCCTTTTCCAAGGGTCTTACAGCAGTTGTTGGACCGAACGGCCACGGAAAGAGCAACATCCTGGACGCTTTGGACTTCGTGATGGGGAGCCGGAGCGCCAAGACCATGAGGGCCGAGAGCTTTTCGGACCTACTCTTCAAGGGGGATGAGAAGTCCGGGGTGAAGTCGGCCACCTCAGGGGAAGTTGTCATCTACTTCAACAACGAGGACGGGGGGCTCGGGGCTAGCGCGCCGAGCATCGGCATCTCTAGATGGATAAAAAAGGGCGGGTCGACCGTCTACAGGATAAACGACAAGGTGGTCACTCGCCAGGATGTAATTGACCTTGTTGCTCCGGTAGTAAGCAGCCCAGGCGGCTACAACTTCGTGTTGCAGGGCACGGTCGGGACCATAGCCGAAAAGAGCCCCACCGATCGCAGGTTGATTATAGACGAGCTGGCGGGGGTCGGGGAGTACGAGGGAAAAAAGCAGGATGCCATGCGGGAGCTCCAGACGGTCGATTCAAACATCGGGATTTTGGATGGCGGGATGAGACAGATTTCCACCCATATGGAGGACCTGCGGAATCAGATGGATGCCGCGATGGAGCACAACCAGCTGGCGGCGGAGCTGGAGCAGGTCAAGGCGGCTTCCCTGAAGAAGAGGTTCAACTCCCTCTCCGGGAAGGAATCGAAACTCAAGGGGGAGGTGGGGAAGCTCGACAGGCAGATCAAAGTCCTGCAGGGGAAGTCCAAGCGCGCCAGCAAGACGGCGCAGGAGAGGGAAAGCGAGCTCGAGAGGCTGGAGCAGGACATAGAATCGAAAGAGAGCGCTGGTATCCTTCAGAGGGCAGAGAACCTCAGGACACAGCACTCCACTTTCATCGACCTTTCAGGCTCAGCGAAGGGCAAGCTCGAAAAGTTTTTGAAAGACATAGGCATGGTTAACAAGCGTTTGGAGGAGTTGAAGGCGGAGGGCAAGGAAGGATTTTCCGCGCTGTCGACCGAGTTCGGCAGGCTCCATGGAGAGTTCATCAAGCTTAGTGACGCCCTAGCGGTCGCGAAGACCCCGGAGGAAGCGCTTGGGCCCTTACATGGCATCCGGAAGGTCCTGGAGGAGATCTCCAGGGTGATAAACGGGATTTCCAAGTGCGAGCCCGGAAGCGCCCAGGGCAATAAGGAGTTTGTAGATGTCCGGGACAGGCTCATAAAGCTGACGGCGTTCAAGGAAAGCTGCGAGGGGGAGCTCAAGGGCCACGAGCAGAAGATCCGTGCAGCGAAGTCCCAGCTGGAGAAGGTGGAGCCGGAGGAGAAAAAACTGAGGGGCTCCATCCAGTCGATGCGGGAAAAGAAAATCAAGCTTCAGGAGGAGGCGCGGAAGCTGAGGGGGAACTCCGACTCCCTCCAAGAAAGAATCCAGGGACTGACGGAAAGGATGTGGGCCAAGAAAGCCGGGATGGCGAGCGCCGGGACAGAGCTTGAGGGAGTGAAGATACAGCTTGAAAAGACAGAGGCGGACCCCACGCCTTTCCTCCGCATGGACATCGAGGCGCTCGAGGCGAAGATCCAGGAGCTCGGGAAAAAAGTTGAGAACTTGGGGCCGATAAACCCGCTAGCTGCGAGGAGCTTCAGGGATACGGAGGACAAGTACAACGGGGAGAAGGCAAAGCACGACAAGCTCCAGGCAGACAAGCAGTCCCTCCTCGACTTCATGGCCAAGGTAGAGGAAAAGAAAAAAGAGGTGTTCATGAAGACGCTGGGCGAGATCTCCTGGCACTTCAACCAGATATTCTCAGAGCTGTCGGGCGGCGGGGTAGGAGAGCTGAAGCTCGAGAACGAGCAGTCGCCTTTCGAGGGCGGCCTGAAGATGGAAGTCACATTCGAGGGGTCCCCGCCCGGCCTCCAGAGCCTTTCGGGAGGGCAGAAGACTCTCACGGCCCTCGCCTTCATCCTGGCCATCCAGCGCTACAGGCCAACCACGTTCTACGTCATGGACGAGATAGACGACAACCTTGACCCAAAGAACAGGACGCGCGTCGCCAAGATCCTGAAGAAGTTCTCAAACGAGTCGCAGATAGTGGTGATTTCCCACCACAACACCATCCCGTCCCTGGCCGACAGGGTGTTTGGCGTGTTCAAGGAGAAAGGAGTCTCCCGCCTGTTATCACAGGACCTTTCGGGGATAGGTGGTTGAGACGAAGCCCCTGACTGACCAGCCAATGAACATACTCCTGGAGCTCGTGCAGAAACACAAGCTCGACCCTTGGGACGTGGACATAGAGAAGATGGTGGCCATCTACCGCCGGAAGATCTCCAAAGAGAAGGCGCTCGACCTGAGGGTCCCTGGAAGGACGGTCCTCTCCGCGTCAGTGCTTCTGAGGATGAAGTCAAGCTGCGCCGTAAACGGGAACGGGAAGAAGAGCATTGAGAAGGAAGAGGAGGAGGTCCCGGACATACCGCTGCCTGACTTTGGGGAACTCACCATGCCACAGTTCATGCCGCGCAAGATAGAAATCGGGGACCTGTTAGGCGCGCTCAAGGAGGCGCTGGCGGAGGTCCCGGAAAAGAAAGAGCCACAAATGCTAAAGGTCGCCGGCAGGGTTTGGAGGCCAGACGAGTTCGAGCAGCTGATGGAAAAGGAGAGCCCAAGGGTTCTCGCCAGGATCCAGGAGATTCTGGCCGCCAGAGGCAAGGTCACATTCATGGACCTCCTGGAGCAGCCGACGAGGGGGTGCATGGTTCTGACTTTCTTCGTGTTGATCTTTCTTTGTGCGGACGGGAAGGTGAGGCTTGAGCAGCCAGAGCTCTTCGGCCCGATATTCGTCTCGCTTCCGGAGGAGGGATGAAGATGGGCGCCGATTACGACAAGAAGGTGCTGGAGGGGGCCCTGTACGCGGCCGACCATCCGCTGGTGATGGACGAGCTAAAGAAGGTGGTGGGGACTTCCTCGGAGACCTACATCCGCAAGCTAGTCGATGAGCTGAAGTCGGAGCACGGGAACGGGAGCGGAGCATTCCGAGTTGTTGAGGGAGACAAGGGCACGTTCTCTCTGAGGCTGGCCGACGACCTCCTCGAAAAGCTGGACGACATCATCCCTAAGATGAAGATTTCCCGCGGGGCGCTCAAGACCCTGGCGATGATCGCATACAAACAGCCGGTGACGCAGGCGAAGCTGGCGGAGCTCAGGGGGAGCAGGACGTACGACCACATCAGGCAGCTCAAGGCTGTCGGGTTCGTGGAGTCCAAGCCGTTTGGTAAGACCAGCACTCTCAGGGTCTCGAAGAAGTTTGCGAGCCACCTCGGGTTCGAGGACGACATGGAGAGGATAAGAGAGAGGCTGGAAGAGCTGGCGCGTTAGGGATTTATGTCCCTTCTACTACTCTTCTAACGTATGGCCAGATGGCAGGGCAGGTCACTAAAGAAGTCCACGGGCGGAAGGATATGGCCCAGGCGTGGAAAACGGAGGAGGGAGATGGGGAGCGAGACCATCGAGGTCAAGATGGCCCCGTTGGAGAAGGAGCGGCTCCGGACGTTCGGGGGGAACGAGAAGCTCAGGCTCTACTCTGCGGATGTTGCGAACGTCACCGACCCGAAGACGAAGAAGATGTCGAAGACGAAGATCTTGACGGTGGTGGAGAACCCGGCTGACCCGCACTTTGTTAGAAGGAACGTCATCACCAAGGGCGCGATCATAAACACGGAGCTCGGGAAGGCCCGCGTGACGAGCAGGCCAGGGCAGCACGGCACGGTTAATGCTGTGCTTTTGGAGAAAAAAGAATAAATTTTGCTGAAGGGACGGAAAGAATGGTCCATTCAGCTGATTTTCTTCAGGTGGAAGTTCGTCAGTGTCCTTATTGCCAGCACTATTATTGCAGCTGCAGAGAACAGTGCGATGTACCCAACTATTGAGTCTATCGCGGTTCCCAAGCCGGCGGCCGGGGATGCCGCAGCGCCTGTTGCCGGATTGAAGGAAGCAAACACACCCATGTTGCTCGCAACCAGCAGCGCGAGGGATACCATCACAAGGACGTAGATTTCTTCCTCGATCTTTTTGGAAGTCGATATGCAAGCCCCGATTACCACGCCTATCAGTGCAAACGCTACGCCAAGCCACGCTTGAATGTTTGCGCCAACGTTAGCAAATCCAACGGCCAGGCCAGCGATCACTGCTACAACCAGTCCTATCACGAATAGATAGCCAGCAATGTGGGACAAATCCATAGGTTTCGCCATTTTTTGCCCTCCTTGTTTGTGATTACTATTCAAAGGGAGTGGCTATAAATTTTTCTTTTTTGGCCAACCAGAATATACGCTTAAGTTAGCACTTCTTCACATGTTTTGGAACGGCGCCCGCTTTGAGCCTCGGGAGACAGCGAGCCAACCGAGACTTCGTCCACGCTGTGTATCACCCCGCCCCACTCCTCTATGGCGGATCGGATCTTGGAGTAGTCGAGTTCCCCTTCTATCGTCACCTTGAGGGTGTCCGTCTCCCTGTCAATCTCAATCAGGGTCACGGTCACGCCTCTCACGCCTTCAAGGGATTTCAGCCTCGTGGCGAACTCCGGGAGGCCGGGGTCGTGCGGCTTCAGCACGTCGAGCACAAGCCTGCCGAGTTTTACGTGTGATGATTTTTTGGCCATGCCACCGCACCATAGTTCCCGCTGGCGGTTAAAAAAGTTGGGGAATGACAGTTCAAGGGATGCCGAGGAGCTTGTGGACCTGGGGGATGATTGCGACATTGACTCCAGCTTCGGCAGCGGCTTCGGCGAGGCGATACACGTGTGTCATCTTCGGGGCGGTTTTGACTTTTCTGGCAGGAGTGACAGGCTGGAGGACGACCGGAACCCCGATTTGTGACAGCCTCTTGCAGACATTGGAAATCGTCAAAGCTCTCGTGGACTGGAGCACCACAATCTTCACAAATGTTTTTACCCCGGCCGCAGAAGCCAGCCTCGTGCACTCGATTTCTGCCTCAACCAGCTTCTTCCACAGCTCTTGCGGCACCGCACCGTGTTCGGGGAGCTTCACGTCGACAGCGGCATAGTCGATGTACGGAAGCACTGACTTCATCGCTTTGGGGCTCATGCCGTTCGTCTCGAGGTAAGTTTTGAGGTTCTGGCGTTTGCACCCCTCCGCCACATCAACGAGGAAATCTCCGGACAGCAGCGGCTCTCCCCCGGTCAGGGAAACGCTGTGGGTGTGGGGTGTCGTCAAACGTTTGACATGCCCGAGCACTTGGGCGGCCGTCATCGGATTTTTCACGCTCTTGAACCGCGCCGTGCCAGGTTTTGTTTCGACCTTGCATTTCAGTTGGGTAATCTCTCTGAACTTGTCTGTGTCGCAGTAACAGCAGTCCAGGCTGCAGCCGGCGAAGCGGACGAACACCTGCCTCACGCCGACGTAGAGCCCTTCTCCTTGAATGGAGCTGAAGATTTGGCCGACGTACCCCTCGCTCATTTTGCACCATAATGTGTTTGCTGCCAAAACTTAAGCGTGGAGCCGCCGGTGGGTCTCGATCCCACGACCTACGGTTTACAAAACCGTCGCTCTGCCAGCTGAGCTACGGCGGCCCAAATACATTCAACATAGGGAAAAAAGAAGTTTCCTATTTCGCAATGCCCCTGACAATGTCCTCTATTGCGGCTCTCTGGTCCTTCGCAAGCACTATGCCTGACGCCAGAAGCACTCCCTTGGTCCCGAGCTCCACGGCCTTCTTTATGTCGTCCCCTGTCGTGATCCCGGCACCACAGAGAACCTCCACCTTCGGGTTGATTTTCTTGATTGTCTCGACGGAACCTGTGACCACCTCAGGCTTTGTCTTGGAAACGGAGACTCCGCTCCCTATCAGCTCCGGCGGCTCGACGGCTATCATATCAGGGCCGAAAGCCGCGGCTTTCCTGCTCTCCTCAACGTCAGCCGTGCAGACCACTGTGGAAAGTCCGAGCGCCTTCAGCAGGTCTATAGTCTTCTTTATCTGTTCGATTGGGATCTTGTGCTCGGCATGGTTCAGCAGCGTCCCAACCGCTCCAGTCGCCTTCACAGATTCAGGTGTGACCCACCCAGTGTTCTTCCCCGGCACGATTGCGTCGACATGCTGCGCCAGCACAGGGATCTTGACCTCGCGAGCGATCCTATAGACGTCCGCCTGCTGTGGGCAGACGGCAGAATGCACCCCGTGCTTTGACGAGACTTCCTCAATGAGTTTCGCCAGCTTCAGGGCCCGCTCGCCCGTGGCCTCCACATAAGTCTTGAAGTTCACGATGACGATTGGAGTTCTTAGCATCAGACCCACTTGCCCTGACTATATTTAACACCTTCAGCATATCTTCGGGTATGCGCCGTCTGCTCCTCTCCAGCTTCGTGGTTTCCCTCGCGATGGGGATTTTCACGCTTGCTCTCCCACTCTACGCCGCAAGGGAGCTCAACGCAAGCTACACTGATATCGGACTGCTCGGTGTCGCCTACGTGGTCACCGACGCGCTGCTTTCCGTGCCGTTGGGAAGAATCGGAGACAGGAGAGGGAGAAGGCCATTGATAGTCGGCGGGTTCATTGCGACCTCGCTCGTCTTCCTCGCCTACTCGGTTGCCAACTCGGTGGCTCTGCTCATACTTCTGAGGTTCATCCAGGGGGCAACAGAAGCCCCGATATGGGTGAGCGTCCAGTGCGCGGTCGCTGAGAAGTCTTCAAAGGAGCGGAGGGGGCGAGCAATGGGTGTTTATGGCACCTCATGGGCAGCCGGTCTTGGGATAGGCCCGATAATCGGCGCGGTGCTTTATTCAACTGTAGGCGCGCGGTCGGCTTTCGTCACCAGCGGGTTGATTGCCTTAGTCGCCACCGCCATTGTCATAACAGTTTCTCTGCAGAAGCCAACCACATCTAAAAGAAAGCCAAGTGTTTCGACAATCTATCCAGCGCTCCTGGCATCCGTCATCTACGTTGGGTTCGTGTCACTGTTGACCACACTTCTTCCCGTCTACGCGGTAAAGGGGCTCAACATGTCGGACTTTGGGATTGGCGCCCTGATAACAATCTTCACATTGGGCCGGGCAGTTTTGTTCATCCCGTTCGGAAGGCTCTCTGACAGGCTCGGGCACAGGCCAGTCATCCTGTTTGGGATAGCAGGAGTGTCGCTGATTTCCGTCGGGATATCTCTTTTGCAGGGCTACGTTGCGCTTGCATTTCTTATACTCCTGATGGCAATCTGCGAGTCGCTGGTTTACCCCTCGGTCGTGAGCATGATATCAAAAGCCGGTGAGGGAAAGAATCTGGGCCTGTTCATGGGCGTCTTCAACGCCGTGGCGATGATTGGCGGTGCAGTTTTCCCCGGGGTCGGCGGTCCGTTGGCGGACAGCTTTGGCCCGTCTGCGCCTTTCCTGGTGTTTGCAGTCGTCGGCATAGCATTCGTCCCAATCCTTGGAAAGCTGCTGAAAGATTAGTGGTGCCGGGGCGGGGAGTCGAACCCCGACCTCGGGATTTCCCACATCATCTCGTGGATCAGCACTCACAACCGCCAACGAGGTTATGAGTCCCGCGCTCAACCTTTGAGCCACCCCGGCTGATTAAAAGCTGGTCTTCAAAACTTTAAGCCTTGTTTTTCTGCCCGGCCACGAACTTCAGGAAGTCCTTTTTGTCGCGCAACGTCCTGCAGCCGTCCTCGTACCCAACTAGCACCTCGTCAGTCAGGCCGATGAACAGCCCGTTTTCAACGACCCCAATCTGGGATAACTCGCCGAGTTTCTGTTCAAGCGCGGCAGGTTTGGAAATGACGCCGAAATTCACGTCCACAATGTAGTTGCCGTTGTCAGTCACGAACGGCTTTCCATCCTCTCCGGTCCTCAGCTTTGGTTTTCCACCTAGCTCGGCAAGCTTTTCCATGACATGTTTGTGGGCGAAGGCGAGCGATCTGTCCAGAATGAAAGGCAGTATCTCTACGGGCACAGGTGAGCTTTCGCCAAGCTTCCGGACGAGTTTCGTTTTGTCAACGACTATCACCAGCCGCTTTGCGCCCCGCGCTAGGATTTTTTCCCGAGTGTGGGCCCCGCCGCGTCCCTTTATGAGATTGAAGTCTGGGTCCACCTCGTCGGCGCCGTCCAGCACCAGGTCAAACTCTTCATGGTCGTCCAGAGAGTTCATCTTCAGCCCGAGCTTCACCGCCAGCTTTTCGGTTGAAGACGAAGCCGGTACGAAGGTCGACTTCGGTTTAGCTTTTGCAATGGCTTTCACGATATCATCGACGGTGCTCCCTGATCCCAGCCCGACTATCGTCCCATCCCGCACGAGCTCGGCAGCACCATCGGCAGCAGCGCGTTTCCACCCTTCAGCACCCATGTTTTACCCCAAATAATCGCCAGCACGAAGATATTAAATAGCAGCGCAATATTCACGATTGGTGGAGATGAAGAGAGTCGTTTCAGCAAAAGAGGCGATGACCACCAAAGTCCTCGTCTCAGGGCCGAAGACAACGGTTGCGAGGGCGGCGAAGATGATGGCAAGCCGTGGCGTGGGAAGCATAGTTATAGTGAAAGGCAAGACCCCGGTCGGTATTCTGACGGAGCGCGACGTGCTGATGAAAGTGGTGAGCGAAGACCTGAAGGCCAGCAAGGTTCTGGTCGTGAAGGTGATGTCCACTCCAGTGATGACAATAACTCCCGACACCGATGTCAGCGAGGTAGCAAAGACGATGTCAAAGAACAGGATAAGAAGGCTGCCAGTGGTGTCCGGCGGCAAACTGGTCGGAATAATCACTGCAAGCGACGTAACTGCGATTTCTCCAGAGCTCATCGAGGCGCTTTCCCGCCCAGAGGAGATCTCGAAGGAAGAGGTGGAGGAGAGCGTCTGCGAGTCCTGTGGGGAGGTCACCGCCGACCTTTACGAGGTCAACGGCACGTGGGTATGCGAGAACTGCCGTGATACAGCCGGCGAGTAGATGGTGGAATGGCGTGCAGGGATGCGCTTGCGGCGTTCAGAGTCAGTGATGTGATGCGTCCGTGTGCAGTGTTCGTTAGCTCACGGGATCTTGTTACTCGGGCGAGAGCCCTTATGAGGGAAAACGGGCTTCGGACTCTTCCTGTAATCGATGGCGGACGGCTGGAGGGGATAGTGACCCCCCGTGAGGTGATGCACGTAACTTCCACCCGCTCGAACATCCCGGTGGCAGGGATAATGTTTTCAACCCATCTGTTGGCCACCCCGGGCACAAGCCTGTCGGAGCTTGCGCGTCAGATGACGGAACTTGACGCGAACGACATACCTGTGATCCAAAGTCCCACGGACAGGACGGTGGTTGGTCTGGTCAAGATGGAAGATTTGCTCGGCAAAATCTCGACGAAGCTTCCCAAGGGGCTGTCGGTCGAGGACGTTATGGTGAAAGAAGTTGCGACGTGTGGTGAGGATGACGAGATTACTCAGGTTTGGGAGCTCATGGAGAGAACAAGGTACTCCGGCCTGCCTGTCGTCCGTCATGACGGCGCGAGGCACATAACGCGAGTGGTCGGGATGATAACCCGCTCCGACATCATAGGGAGCGGGGCGACGAGAATATCGGAGGAGTCGAGCAAGGGCAGGGTGTCTGCAAAGGTGAAGTCCCTCATGCGCACGTCTGTCATATCCATTTCTCCAAAGGCGCCAGTCGTGGAAGCGATTGAGCTCATGATAAAGAGAAACGTCGGCAGGCTGCCAGTCCTGGACAAAGACAATCTGGCAGGCATCATATGTCGCTCAGACGTTGTGGCGGTGGCTTGCGGGTGATCATGTGAGGAAGGTTTCGCAGTACGGGGCGCATGACAGGGGCGCGCTGGAGTTCAAGTCCCACATACACCGCGAGGAGGGGGATGTGATGACGTTGGCCAGGAAACCTATCGTGACGGCGACACCAACCACTTCAATAAAAGGGGCCGCGGAGCTCATGACCAAGCATAAGGTGAGAAGGCTCCCGATAGTCAGGTCTGGCACAAGAAAGCTGCAGGGGATGGTAAGGTCGCGCGACATCGTCGACTTCCTCGGTGGTGGCGAGAAGAACGGGATAGTAACAATGAAGTTCAAGGGTAACTTCTATGCCGCGGTGAACGAGCCTGTCGAGAGCATAATGAGCAAAGACGTTCCGTACGGCGACGTGTACATGTCTACCACGGACGTCGCGAAGATACTGCTCAAGACCGGGTTTGGGGGGGTGCCGATTCTCGACTCAGAAGGGCAGATAGAAGGGATAGTTTCAGAGAGGGACTTCATATCCAACATCCCTCTTGCCACCGGGGCCTCCGTGAGCTACTACATGGTGAGACACATGGTCACGGCTGAGCCGGAGCTTTCGATCAAGGAGGCGGCCAAACGCATGATCTCGCGCGGGGTGAGGAGGCTGCCGGTCGTGCGCGGCCGAGAGCTTGTCGGGATAATAACGACAGTTGACATCATGAGACACTTCGGGGCTGGCAAAATGTTCGAGCGCATGCGTTCGCAACAGACCGAAGACCCGCTCTGCGGGATGGTTCAGGACATCATGACGCGGGAGATTGTGAAGATCGGGCCAGAGGCAGACGTCGGCGAGGCGGCGGCGATGATGAAGGAGAAAGGTTGCGGCGGGATACCAGTGGTTTCTAACAGCGAGATTTTGGGGATCATTACAGAACGGGACCTGTTGAGGTTGTTGGTTTGAAGCAGGAATTCAAAGTCGATGAGGTCATGAGTTCTCCAGTGCTGGCGGTGCGGCCGACCGACACTGTATCCCACGCGAAGAATCTCATGCTGCGCCACGGGGTTAGGCGTCTAGTCGTGCTGGACAAGGGAGAGTCAGTGGGAATACTTTCCATTCACGATATCGCCGAACGCCTCAGCAGGGGCGCCCCGGAGTGGAGGAGAAGGCCGATAGATCAGATTCCGGTGGCGCGCGTGATGCACAAGGGAGTCATTTCGACGTCAGTTGGCACGGATTTGAACAAGGCGGCGAAGCTGATGTTGAACCACGACATAAGTAGCCTTGTGGTGGTCGATAGCGGAAGCGTTGCGGGGATACTGA
>Ga0315279_10001266_pt1:0-17500 | contig 42818 bp, 40 predicted proteins | sample YL17G06_20_MG_FD_203694 | JGI IMG/M metagenome (GOLD analysis project Ga0315279, IMG submission 203694) | Sediment microbial communities from Yellowstone Lake, YNP, Wyoming, USA - YL17G06_20 | ecosystem: Environmental > Aquatic > Freshwater > Lake > Sediment | place: USA: Wyoming...
TCTTGGGGATCCGCCCTCGCCTTACAACATCGAGGGCCCTGTCACCCGTTCTCTGCTCGGAGGCTATTTGCCGGTCGTCCAAACCAAGTGGCAGTTCGAGGGGCTGTTGTACGAAGAAACGGCCCTCGGCTACGCGCAGAAGCTGAGCCCTGATGAGCCGCTCTTGGCTTACGTCAGGCTCAGAGTAGCGAATCCGCGTGGGTTGGAGTCAGGGGTTCGTGTAACGGTGTATGGCGCGCCGGCCCTCGGAGGGCCAGTTCAATCCTATTCAGCCCGAGTACCCGCGGGCACACGGCACGACTTTTATTTCAAGATACCCTGCAACGTAGATCCGCAGCGCCTTGTCTTGCCCCTGGACGCGGCGGAGTTTGACCGGGCTCTTCAGGAAACGGAGACCTTCTGGAACAAGCTGCTCAACCAGCAGATGCAGATCCACACGCCCCAAGCTCGTGTGAATGATGCGTATCGGGCCTGGTTGATGTACAACTTCCTGAACGTCCAAAAGACGCAGGGGCATTACGAAATTCATGATGGAAGGCCGTTCTACGAACAGGTGTACGGCTACAGTGCCGCTTTGTACTGCGACGCCCTTTCGCGTTACGGCTACTGGGAGGAAGCCGAGAAGTACTTAGATAGCATGCTCAGTTCCGAGCGTCCGGACGGCGCGTACGTCACCGTCTTTGGCTTGCCGGATAATGGGGCTCTGCTTTTTGCCTTGGCCCAGCAATACGAACTAAGCCATGACCTCGGATGGTTCCAGAAGGCTGCTCCCAAGATGGTTAAGGCCTGCGAGTGGATCAGTCGCAATCGTGCAACCACGAAGGTGATGCAGAGTGGAACCAAGCCGCTTACTTATGGCCTGCTTCCGCCCGGCCCGTCGTATTGTGATTATCAAGAACCGGTTTATTCCTATTACTCGGATTCTTACAACTGGATGGGAATGCGTGAAGCGGGCTTGGCCTTTAGCAAGGCAGGGATGGCGGCAGAAGGCGACAAATGGCTTCAGGAGGCCAATGACTATCGGAACGACATCCTGGCCTCCATGGAGCGGGCTCTGGTCGACGTCGGTGGGTACAAAGCCCTCCCGGTTGAACCGCTCACCCAGAGGCTCCTAAAAGGAGGAGGGGGAGATTATTACGGGTTGGTCGCACCAGAGATCCTGGAGACCGAGATCTTCGGTCCGAATGACCAGCGAACCTCGTGGATTACGAGATACATGGACGAGAGAGGTGGTTTACTTCTCGGGCTTGATCGGTTTGCGGATGGCGTTGACCATGCTTACACATATGGCTACGCTTTGACGCAGCTTCGGAATGGGAACGTCGCCAAGTTTCTCCTGACGTTCTATGCCATGTTGGCCTACGGCATGTCGCGGGGTACGTACTCTTCTGTGGAAGTCTCGTACATGCCTTACGGCATCAACGAGCTGACGCTGCCGCATACGTACTCGAATACGCAGCAGCTTCGCATGTTGCGAATGATGCTGGTGCGGGAAGAGGCCGCCGATGTCCTGCTGGCCTCAGGTACGCCCCGCGCATGGCTGGAGGCGGGCAAGGGCATTTCCGTCAATCGAGCACCGACGTCGTATGGCTTGCTTAGCTACACCATTGCGGCAGATCCGGCCGGCAGTGAAATCCGCGCGATGATAGAACCCCTGTCTGCGGCAACAGGCAGCTACCCTAAGCATCTGAACCTGTGGTTGCGGACGCCCAGGACGGGCGAAAAACCGAAGGAAGTCGTGCTGAACGGGAAGCCGTGGAGCTCATTTCAAGACGAGGTGATTGAGCTGCCAGGCTCGATGTTAAGCGAGAAGCTGGAGATCGTGGTTCGCTATTAAACAGGTCCGAAGCCGCGGGAGGGGGGCCGGTGGTGTCCTAATCCGCGCCGTAGCGCCGGGCTTCAGCCCGGCACGTGCCGCCCTAAAGGGCGGCGCTACGTTCAAAACAGGACATCACCAGGAGGGCCAATGAACTTAATGAATTCATCCGAGATGCCACGTGTAACATCTTCCGCGGCAAGTCCGCATCTTAAGGCCGGCGTGGCAGAGGTTGATATCACGCCTCCGGTGGGCCTCCCCATGTATGGCTACGCTGCCCGTCCAGGTCCGTCACGGGGTACTCTGGATCCACTGTACGCGCGCGTGCTTGTGTTGCAGTGTGAAGAGAAGCGGCTCGCCCTGGTCACGCTGGACTTGGGACGGCCGTTCGGAGCGGCGTCGCTGGAGTGGTTGCGTGCGGCCGTCAGAAAATCGAGCAACATCTCTTTCCTGCTCGTGGTTGCCTCACACACACATTCGGGGCCCGTCTTGAAAGACGAGTACCCTACGGAGGGCACCCCCGCATGGGAAATTGCGGCGCTCGAAAAGATCGCCAAGGCCATCGACGAAGCACAGCAGCACAGCCTGCCCGCGCGGGTCGGCACGGGTTATGGCGTCGCTTATATAGGCCACAATCGACGGCGCGTAAACCAGGACGGAACGATTACTTGGCTTGATCGCAACACCACGCGAATCCCGACTGCTCCGGTCGATCCTGTGGTCTCCGTCCTTCGTGTGGACACTACCGAGGGTTCGCCTCTCGCCATTCTCGTCAACTACGCGTGCCACGCGGTGGTTTTCGGCCCGGATAACATGGAATACTCCGCCGATTTTCCAGGAGTAATGGCGAAGACGGTCCGGGAAGGTTTCGGCGGCAAACCGGTATGCTTCTTCCTCCAAGGTGCGCCGGGAGATATTAACCCGTATCATGCGGCGACCCCACTCGAGCAGGACGCAGTGAGGATGCGCGACTGGGAGGGAGAGCAACTGGGGCGGGAAGCCCTGCGCGTCGCGAAATCTATTCGGCCAAACGACGACGCCCAGACAAGCCTCCAATTTGCCGAAGACCTGCTGCCGTTTCACCTGCGCTGGAACCGAGAGGAGTGGCGGCGGTCGATCCTAACCGCTTATGGCCAGGCTTTCTTTGACTCCTTCGCGCCGCCCGTCCGTCCATCATCTGACGGATTGCAATTGCCCGTCGTGACCCTCCTCATCAACAAGCACATTGCATTGGTGGGCCTGCCCGGCGAGGCCTTTATCGATTTCCAGATCAACTGGCGGGACCGCTGCCCGGTGGCGGATGCTTTCTTCCTGGGATACGCCAATGCGTACCACGGCTATTTCCCCACCATTCAGATCGCGGCGGAGGGTGGCTATGGCGCCACCAGCCCCACGACATGGATTGAAGTTGGCGCGGGCGAGCGCATGGTGAACCACGCGCTGGCCAGGGTTTACCAGATGCTGGGTCGGCTGCGCGATGTTCCCGACCTGACGGAGTGGTGAGCCCCGATCCGTGGGTGAGAGGCCAGGCAAGCGTACCTGAAATTCTCTACACTTCTGAGGCAGTTGAGAGTCGAGAGTCGAAAGTCGAAAAGGGCGATACCGCAAACGCGAAGCTGCGCCCTGTGCGTTGCCCGAAATCCGACACTTCGCGTATACTCTGCGTATGAATACGATTCACCTGACGCCTCACAGCGAGGAGCTGCTAAAAAAGCAGCTCGCGCGAGGCCCCTATCGGTCGCCCGAAGAGGTCATCGAACGAGCCCTGGAGACCCTCGCGCAAAAGGAGCACGCTCCGCTCGGTCTCGGGTCCTCGACCAAATCTCCGGCTGAGGCGGTCGCTGACATTCTCGAAATCCAGAAGCGTAACAGGTTGGGCGGACTGAAGATCAAGGATTTGATTCACGAAGGGCACAAATACTGATGGCGGCGTTCGTAATCGACGCTTCGCCGACGCTGCCCTGGTGCTTTGCCGATGAAGCCACCCAGGCGACGAATGCGTTGCTGACCCGCCTCAGGGCAGGCGCGGCTATCAATCGTGATCACTGCCCACCATGATGATGTAGGGCCGACCCTTGGGTCGGCCTCACGCCGGGGCCTGTACCGTCTGACACAGGCCGGGGCAAGCCCCGGCCCTACACTCGCGGTTGCGAGGCAATTTTCGAAATAGCGGGGCGGCAAAGCCGCTCGTGGCGAAGATGCGTTTTTTCCACCCATTCTTAAGCAACGCGCGAGACACAACGCTAGGCAGGTGGGAGCTGAGATGCTCAGGAGAATGAGAATGGCTGAGATTCGTTTAACGCGTCGCGAATTGTTGCGGGGAGTAATCGCTTCGGCAGGATTCGTAGTGGCTAAGCGTGGTCGAACAGAGTCCGAGGCGCAATCTTTCAGTTTCGCGGCGGGCCCTCCTAAGCCCTGCGGGCGCCGGAGGGCGGGCCGCGCTTCGGAACATGCGGGGATGGCCAATGAGGGCCCGAACGGCCAAGGGGCCGCGGTACAAACATTCCGGGTGACGCTTCCGCAAAAAACCTTGCCGATGCCCGAAGGCGTAGCGCATTACCGGACAGCCCCAGGTTTCAAATTGCGCGGCATCAAAGGCTGGGCTTGGATACCGGAGCAGTATCTGGACGAGATTCCGATCATGGCGAAATACAAGATGAACTTCCTGATGAACTGTTACAGCTCCATGTGGAACCTGGAGGTTCATGGGACGTGGGCGGAAATGCCCGCGAAGGACGGCAATCACTGGTACGAGCCACTCCCGGAGGAGAAGAAGCGCGCCTATGAGCGCGTCGTGCGGGAGTGCCAGCGGCACGGGATCGAATTCTGCTTCAGCATGAATCCCATCCTTTCTTCCGATCGGCCGTTCGACTACGATAAGCCACAGGACCTGGAAGCGCTCTGGCAGCACTATGCCTGGATGCAAAGCCTGGGCGTCAAGTGGTTCAACCTCTCCCTGGACGACATCTCGCAAGGCATCGACGCCGCAGGTCAAGCCAAACTGCTGAATGAACTCTTCCGCCGGCTGCGAGCGAAGGATCCTGGCGCCCAGATGATCTTTTGCCCAACCTGGTACGCGGGCCCCGATGGCGAGGCAATCGAGTCCGTTCCCCGATTGGGAACGGGCGACACTCCTGGAACCCGGTACACCCGAGCGTTGGCGGAAAAACTTGACCCTGCGATTTTCCTTTACTGGACAGGTCCCGAAGTCTACTCAATAACCATCACGGCCAAAGACGCAGAGAATTATAAGCGCCTGTCAAAGCATCGCATGTTCATCTGGGACAACTATCCAGTTAATGACCAGCAACCGATGCTGCAACTGGGTCCCCTAATGGGGCGGGATCCCGAGCTTGCGAAAATTGTGGAGGGATATATCTCGAATCCCTTGAGTCCCCAAAACGACGTCAATCGGATCCCCATGCTGACCGTCGCCGACTACCTTTGGAATCCCGCAGGATACGATCCCGCTCGTTCGATCGGCCAGGCTATTGCCCATCTGGGACATACGCCGGGGGAAAGATTACTGCTCAAAGATCTCGTCGAGCTATACCCCGGTCGGCTCGTGGATGGGGACCTTTCAACCGGATGGAATTCGCTTCGATATCGATTTCGTCTGATTCTGGAAGGTGGCTCGCAAGAAGCTGCCATGAACTTTATCGTGCATGCCGAAGACGTGTCGCGGCGCATGGCCAAGCTGTTTCCGGACCGATATGTCTTGGCCCGGAAAGTCCTGGATGCCGATCTAGGTAAGATGCGGCTGGAATATTCGAAGAAGTATCCCTCGCAAGGGACGCAGCCACGAGAGTCTCGTTCCTGAAGCGTAGCTGGACGACCTGACCCGTGTAGGGAGGATACCCACAGATCAATTTTGTGACGAGTAGTACAACTCTGCGTCAATATGGCAGGGGCATACCACCCTGTGGCCGAGAGTCTCCAGGCGGCGGGAAGGGTGCGGCCATCGGAGCGAGCGTGGTACCATGGTCGGCGCGCTCTCGGATCTCGCCGCGCATTCCGGCCAACCGGACGACTTCACGCTGACGAAAGGCCGCAAGGCGTGGCTGCGCTCTGACGACGTAGAAACGAATGCTTTCTCGGGCCCGGCGGGTGGACGCACGCGGAGTGCGACAAGAAAGTGATCGGATCTGTTCCAGGACAGCAGGGGAAAGAAGATGGCAAAACCACAGAAGCGAATAGTTGAGGCCGAGGAATTTGTTCTCAAAGATTCTGGCGGGAAGTCGCGCGCAGTTCTGGGAATAGTGGCCGACGGGCCTGGTCTTATGCTTCTGGACTCGAACGAGAAGCCACGGGCGATGCTGGCCGTAATAGCGGACGAACCGCAGATGACACTTTACGACCCGAACGGAGAGCAGAGGGTGAATCTAACTGTAGCGGCAAACGGGGCAGGGTTGGCACTCCTTGACCGCAACGGGGAGCCACGCGCATTGCTGACCGAAGGACCTGAGGGGCCGCAGTTAGCGCTTTGCGACGATAGTGGGAGGCTGCGAGCAACGCTCGATGTTGTGGCGGATGAGCCGAGTCTACTGCTACGCGACGCTGACGGGCACGTGCGAGCTGGACTGGTCTTTGAAAAGACAGGACCGCGACTGACACTCTTCGATGCAAAAGGCTCGGCACGAGCAGGCCTCGGCCTTTTTCCCGATGCAACGGGCCTGACATTTGGCGACGAGAAGGGAGAGCAGCGAGTTGGGCTGAGCATAACACCGGACGGTCCGATGCTCTTGCTGTCGGACAGTACGGGACATCCGCGAGCGTGCTTGACCCTAACAGCGGATGGGCCTCGTTTGTCCTTCGCCGATGCTGGCGGGACACAGGGAATCAGGCTCTTCATGAGATCAGCGGGACCCGGCGTGCTGCTATCCGACAATAAGGGGAAGGGTCGGGCCGGGCTAAGTGTCACGCCGGACGGTCCTCGTTTCGATTTGTACGACGCTGACGGGGGAGCTCGATTCACGGTGGCGTTGACACCGGAAGGTGCAGGCCTCGCAATCTTCGATGCCAAAGGCTAACTCATCTGGCGCGCGTCCTGAAAGGTGAGCCCAAGATGCCGCTCCGAGAGGAATCCTCGGCTTCGCGTTTCCCAGAATTCCACGGGATCGGCACCGGGCCTAGCAGAAGTAGCACGCATATGCGTCAGAGTCGTTTTCTCAGGAACGAGAAAGCCCCACTAGACTACATGGCTAATATTTACGTTGTGCTGCCTCTAACGTGAGCAACATAACATGTTGAGCCCGTGGCGACGGTCGGAAAACGCGGGAGGGCCTAATAACTGATTTGTCAGGATGACGCGCGGCCCCAGCAGCACGACCACCCCAAATTCCGTCCCGACTGCCCACACCGGTCCTGCCCTCAGGATCGCGAAGGCGGACGCAGCGCCAACCGCGACGGTCGCTTGCTTCAGGAGCGTGCGCCTTGAAACATTCCTTGATTCTGTCTGCATGGCTCCCAACCCCTCATACTCCGTAAGGGCGAATGGCATTCGCCCGAATTTGGGCACGCGTTCTGCCTCTTTGGAGTGCGGGAGCTTGCTCCCGCTTTGCATTCAGGTTCGCTCCGCATCAGAGAAAGCCGCGCCAAGGCGCCGCACTCCAAAGCGGGCGGGACGCCCGCGAAAGGGCACGACTTGAGTTGTGTCGTCTCACGAGGCAGCGCCCACCGCGGCGGGTCGCCGTGGCGACCAAGTTCCGAACATGTCCGGGCTAACCACCCTTCCTGTATTCGCGAAGCTACGCCGAATTCCACCCACAAATTTGCCGTGGCGAGTAGGTTTGGATGATCTGCGGCGTTGTTACTGGGAGGCGAGCTTTGACTCGATCTCGGCAGCCACACTATCCGGCGGCTGATTGCCGTTGACGCGCATCAGGCGCCCCTGGCGCGCGTAGTACTCGATGACCGGGCGGGTTTCCTCCTGGTAGGTTTCTAACCGCTGGCGGATCACTTCCTCCTTGTCGTCTGGACGCTGCACCAGCGGGGCACCGTCGGCGTCGCACACGTTTTCCTTCTTCGGTGGCTGGTAGTAGATATTGTATGAGCGGTTGCAGCGCGGGCAGATTCGCCGTCCGGTTAAGAGTTTGAACAGACGTTCGGTGGGGACATCGAGGAGGAAGATGTGCGGCGGCAGGCCTTTGCGCTTCAGCAGCGCGTCGAGGCTCTCCGCCTGCGCGAGTGTGCGCGGGTAGCCATCCAGGATAAAGCCCCGCGCGCAGTCGGCCTTTGACAGCCGCTGCTCGAGAATCGGATTCATCAGAGAATCAGGGACCAGCCGCCCGGCCTTCATGTAGGAGTCGGCCTGGAGGCCCAGTTGGGTGCCGCGTCGGACGTGATCCCGCAACAGGTCGCCGGTCGAAATGATGGGAATCGAGTGCCGCTCGGCCAGCCGTCGGGATTGCTCGCTCTTGCCGGCTCCGGGCGGCCCCAGCAGTACGACCACTCCGAATTCCGTCCCGACTCCCCACACCCGTCCAGGCCTCGGGATCGTGAAGGCGGACGCGGCGCCAACCGCGACGGTCGCTTGCTTCAGGAACGTGCGCCTTGAAACCTTCTTTGATTCTATCTGCATGGCTCCTACCATCATTCCTAATGGCGGAGTTGCCGCTGCGCGCGCCGACGATTCCGGGTCTGCGATTTCGCCATGGCACGAATCGGCGCGCGGAGCTAAGGCTCACCGCCAGACCGGGATTTTATATCTTCACTTCGCTGATCTGAATCGTCGGCTGGGTGTTCGTGTAATTCGGGATATCACCCAAAATTGCCTGTGCGTAGGGAGCAAAGGCGGTTTGAAAGGCTTCCACCGACTCGAACAAAAGGTGTCCCAAGGCTAGATACGGTGGAGGCGATCCAGGCTCTGGGCCGGCGACACCCTGCTCTACAGCAACACCTTTAAGTGCCGCTCCGAGCTTTTGCCGAACCAGGGGCATGTGACTGTTGCAGTAGTACGCCATGTCAAACGTGCTGCCTGCCGTGTTCGGGTACATCACGCTAACCTTGACCATTATGCGTTCCTCCTAAGTGACCGCGGTACAGCGGCCGGTTGACGACGACCCCCAGGTCTGTATTCTGCCACGGCCCCTAGCCACGCGCAAAGCCGAAGCACGTAGTTTGTTGTTGCCCTGCGAATTTATAGCCCAGGGTCCGTAGTCCGACCCTGCCCTGTGCTGCACGGTACGGGGCCCTGCGGCAGTTCCATACTTTCTTAGAGATATCGAGGAGCCGCCCTGCGGTCCAGAGCGTCCTACGGCCTCAGAGTCCTTCGGACGCCGTGGCCCCAGACGTTCGGACGGCGAGCCGTAATGCCGCCACGCGGGAAACGTCGCGCTACGTGGTCGGTCGCAGAAATCAAGGGAAGCTGCCTGCGCCACCCGCTGGCTAAACTCACAACAGCCGGATATCTTACAAAGGGTGCCTGGCAGAATCGTCAGTCTGTCTACGCGAAGTTCTATTTTCCCACAACCAGAACAACGAATGATCCTGGCACTATGGTTGGCCGCGGGCGGGGATGCTCAGCCGTGGGAGGGGGAGGTGGCCCAAACTCCGCCGTCACCAAAAAGATATTGTGCGTTTTCAGATCCAGGGCCATGGTGCGGGCGCCGCGCTGGGTCTGCACGTTGCCCACTACAGTGAACTTGTCGGGGGAGTCCTCGTGAACCACCGTCAGGGTGCCATCACCATTGGAGCTAAAAGCCAGTTGGGTTTCGGGATCGAAGGCGTTGGCGTCTACGCCCTGTCCAATAGGAGGGGTGGCCAGGACGCGCCCAGTGTCGGCATCCATCACCGCCATCATCTGATTATGACAACCCACGAAGAGTCGCCGATGCTCGCGATCGATCGCCATGCCGGAAGGCTCCTCGCAGGGCGCCAGGGGCCAGCGGGATTCCACCTTGAGCTGCTGAGAATCCACTTCCACCACCATGCTCTTGTCCTCGAGGTTCACGTAGACCCTCCCCTTCCCGTCCGCCGTGGCGAATTCCGGCCTTCCACCGAGGTCGATCGTGCCCGCTACGGTTCCGCTGGCTGCATCGATGGCAGTCGAGTTACCGCCGCGCCCGTTAAGGGTAAAGACGCGCCGCGAGGCGGGATCGTAAATGATGGCGTCCGGATTCTGCCCCGTCGTCTTCACTTGCGCGATTTCCTTAAGCGTTTTGAGATCGAAAATGGTCACTGTGCTAGCCCGTCCATTGCTGGTGAAGCCGCGGCCCACTTCCGGCACCAGCGCGATTCCATGTACGCCTTCGGTGTTCGGAATATCGCCTACCACGGTACCCGCGTCCGGATCGAGGACCATGACGTGAGTGCCACGCGAGATGTAAAGCCGCCGAGCCTCACTGTCCACAATGAGGTAGTCCCAGAAACCTTCACCCCCCACGGGGATCTTCTTGACTACGCGATAACCCGCCGCCTCGGATTGGGCTGGTGCGGCCGCCACAATGCTAATCGGCGCCGCGGCGAGCGCGAGCAAAAGACGCATCCCAACAAAACTCCACCTGTTTGACCTCATGCGAAATCCTCCTGGATAGTTCCCACTATCCTATCAGGCAAGTTCGTTGAGTAGACCTTTGTGCGGGCCCGGGCTGTACCCGCGGCCCCCAGGGCGGGCTGCCGTGCCGCCCTGCGGGAGCGCCTTTACGAGCATTCTTCGGCGCCCTTCTAGAAGGTGAACCGCACTTGCACGTCGAGCCGGCGGTTAAACCCCCCCCCGCCGCCAAACGGCCCTCCTCCCGCGAGCCCGTTCGATCGACCAAAGAGCGGTGAATTGAGATTGCCGATCGGGGACGCCAAGTTTACGTTATTCAACATATTTCGCGCGGAAACGCTGAATTCGAGGTTATAGCGCGCATTTGACGGGCTTCCGAAGCCGAAGAAGCCGCCTCCGCCGCTCAGTCCGCGTCCCCCGAGCCCGCCGCCACGGGGACCACCGTGCGGTCCTCCCCCGAAACCGCCTCCGGTCGCGCCCTGTTCCTTTTTCTTCCCGAAGCCAAATGTCTTGGCGAGGCGTAAGTTCAATGAGAATTGACTCGGACCGGTGACGAAGTTTGGCGGGACAATGGTTTCGCCGGTGCCCGGATTCTTATCGAAAGTACCGAATCGGGTGACCACGATGCTGGGTCCCGACGAGCCAGTGGCCAAGCCAGGCCGGTCGTTGAAAATGGAGTCGCCGTTCACATCCTGCCCTAACGTGATGCTAAAAGGCATTCCGGAACTCGTCATCATGAAGGGGCTGATCCGGAACCCGTACGGCAAACCAAACGACCCACCCAGGAAGAGCCGATGACGGACGTCGAACGCGGCGCGCCCGTAATCCTCTCGGAGGTTGTACTGGTTCATCGGAAATCTGTCGACGCCGGCAGTGTTGCTTTTGGCGTAGTTAAGAGTGTAAAACCCAAAGAGCGAAAGCTTTGTTCCCATGCGAACGTTATAGTTCGCAATCACCTGGTTCTGATTGAAGAGGCCGGCGGACTCGTACTGGTAGATGTTTCCCACGTCGCCGTACGGTCGCACGCCGGAGGACGGGGTGCAGGAGGAATCCCCGGGGGAACACAAAACGTAGGTTCCCGGAAGCGGCGCGTTGATGTTGCGCGTACGAAGCTGATGCAGTCCGTGCGTGTTCAGATAGGTCACGGAGACAGTAGCGTTCTTTGTCACTTGCCGCTCGATGCCCGCGCCCGACTGCATAGCATAAGGCGCTCGCAAGTGCGGAGCGATCTGGTAGATCGTTGGATAGGTCTGGCTTCCCACGAGCGCGCTGGGGTCGGGAATGACGGGGTAGAAGTCCGGCGAGGTCACCACGTACTGCTGTTGGGTGACGCCATTCAGCCGCTCCGCCTGGAGCACCTGGTTTTCCTGAAAGCGGTCGTAGAAAATGCCGAAGCCGGCACGCAGGACGGTCTTGGGATTCCTTCCGCCGCCCATGCCCCAGGCGAAACCGATACGCGGCGCAACGTCGGCGTGGTCGTGAATGCCGTTCTGCGTTTCGAAGCGCAAGCCGAGGCTGAGGGTCATGTTGGGGCGGAGCCGCCAGTTATCTTCCCCGTAGAGTCCCAGATCGATGAGGTTGACCCTGGCAAGAGGCTTGCCGGTGACAATCACGAACTGGCTTGCCCCGCCGCCCGCCGCGCGAATCTGCGCGGGCGTCCAACCCTGTTGGAGACCTTGCTCCGTACTCTGATACGCCGTGAGCGAAGGGAACGTAAAAGTGCCGTTGAAGTTGGCGGTGGATTGGTCGGACTCGTCCACGTCCCGCAGCCGCGCTCCGAATCTCAGGGAGTGTTTGCCTAGAGTCATGCCCGTGTAGTTCTGCAGTTCGTAGCGATTCGTGGTGTCCGCGCTCTTCCCCTGGCTGTTCCCCCCGGCCTGAAACGCCCCCAGCACATTGATCATGGGCTGCAGGCTCAGCGGCGTCGTGTTGTCACTTTCGTGACGGTATCGGAAGCGGGTCTCGTTCACCGCCCTATCGCCTAACGCCTGCGAATCGCTCACCTGAAGGGTGTGTTCGGTGCTGCCGGAGTTGTAGCCCAGCGAGGGGAGAGAAAACTGCCCAATCCCGCTGTTGGTTACTTTGTTTTGCCAAAACTGGTAGCGAACCGTCAGGGTATTACTCGTGGTGACCTGGTAGTCAAGCCGGGGAGTGATTTCGGTCCGGATTCTGGGAGTGAGGACTGCTTGGCTGAATGGAATCGGATTGAAATTGGGGTCCAGAATGACGGCGCTCACGACGGAGGCCCCTTGTATGTTCCGGCGCTCTCCATCGAAGAAGAACGATGCTTTCTTGCTCAGTGGGCCGCCGATATTTCCGTCGAAGAACTCCGAATGGTAGGGCGGCACTTGCGTAGCGAAGGGGTCTCGGGAGTTGAAGGCGGAGGCATTCCCGCTGGCAAAGAACTGGCCGTGGAACTGGTCCATGCCCGGCCGGGTGAAAATCTCGATCCGGCCGTACCCGAGTCTATCGTATTCCGCCGAGAAGGGATTCTGGTTGACGCGGATTTCGCGAATCGCGGCCTTGGACGGAAGCTGGCCGCCGGTAAACCCGTCAATGTAGATCTGGCCTCCGTTCGGCCCCGCCGAGGGCCCCGCCAGCGCCTGGAGATCGGACTGCAATTGGTCGGGATCATCCGAAAGTGAGTCAAGGTCTTTCCCCTTGAGCACAAGCGTACTGGCGCTGTTCTCGGGGTTGACGCTGAGCTTCGTGGTGGTGTCCGACACGGTGACCTCTTGTTTTTCCATGGCCACCGCGAGTTGGGCGTCCACAATTTGTGGCTGGCCGCTGGTGACCACCACGCCGGTTTTCACGAAGGCCGCAAAGCCTTTCACACGGATTTGCACCGTATAGGTGCCGGGCGGCAGACTACGGAAGACGTAGCGACCCTCTTCGTTCGTCTGGGCCACCAACGCCGTGCCCCCCGGTGCGATGACGGTAACGCTGACGGCGGGCACGGAAGCGCCAGACGGGTCCGTGACTTGGCCGCGCAGGCTGACGCTACCCGACTGCGCAAACAGAGCGGTGGAAAATAAAGACGACGCCAGAATCAGACTCAGCGCTCGTCCCGTGTTCCTAAGAAAGTTGATCATTCTTCGAATCCCCTTCTTTAATCGTCAATCGACAATCGACAATGTCGACTATGGTCCGGTCTCACCACCCATACTCATGTTCCACGGCCCCAGCACCACCTCAGTGCTACCCTTCGGTCGCGCTGAGAGGATGGCCTCCACACCGGCAAGCATGATGATGGCTGTGACTTCCGACGGCTTTGCCCCCTGCGTGCTGACCACGATCAGGGCCTCGCCAGGTTTCAGTTCGCCGAGCGTCAGGGGCGGTGTTCGCTCCAGCATCTGCTGAAAGTCGCGCGGTCCGCCACCCAGTCCGCGTCCTGGCCCGCCGCCTGGGCCACTCGCCGGTCCGCCACCCGCGCCTGCTGGACTGCCGCCTCCAGGCCGGCCCGGCATTGCGCCGCCTGCCGGTCCGCCTCCGGGCCCACCGGTTCCTTGGCGTGCTGCCATCTGGCCCGAGGGCGGGTTGCCGGAGTTGAATGCCGCAATCATCTGGGCAATGAAGGGTGGAAGCCGGTGCAGCTTGGAGTCAGCGTTCGTCCGCACTACGACAGGCTTTCCCGAAGCCAAATCCTTCACTGTCACGGCGCCGCCTGCCGCGTCGACGGAAATCACCGTAGCCCCAAGGTTGCGGAAGGTTCCGGAAACCAGCCTTTCGGCAACGTAGCGGCTGCCGTCCTCGCTTTTGGTGCCCAGGGCGCGCACTTGATCTCCCACCTTGATTTCATCGACAGTGCTCGGTTTGGCGTCGGTGAACTTCACCGAATCCGGAGCGTAACGGAGCAGTGTGGCGTTGGGCGCCAGCGAAACGGTCACAGGACGAGTGGGATTTCCCGGCGTGGGCGGCGTGTTTGCCACTGAGATCGTAATCTCTTTGGTCTGCGGATTCACTGCCTTCACCAGTCCCCCAGTCCCGCGCTGTCGCCACTCAGCACGCTCGGCCTCCTGCGCTTTGGACAGCTCCGCCTGGGTCATCACGATGACCGCTGTGGCAAGAACGGATTTCTGGTCGTCGGAAACGCGGCCCCGGACCAGTACCCGATCACCGATGCCGATGTCGCTCACAGCAATCTTGGTGGCAGCTTTCAGGTCCTTCGCACCCGGGGGAACGCGCACCACCGTGACTGCTTCCGGCAATTGGACGAGCAGCTCGGGGCCTGCATCCGTGTGCAGAGTGAAGCTGCCTGGCCGAAGCTGGGTGACCACGCCAAGGGGTCGAACCGGCTGAGAGGATGACGCGCCAGCCTGCGGCGACTGAGCCGGCCCTTTCCCTTGCGCCAGAGTTATTCCCACCCAGACCGTCATCAAACCCAGGATTCCCTTCTTCATTTGGTATCACCCCCACGCAGCTCAGACGATTGCCCGGACACTTCTGCTTCCGTCGTCCTGCCAGGACCGTGTGGAAGCCTGTTCACATGCTCTTCGCAGGCGGCCCCAGCCTGCGCGTTCGTCATCCACAGCACCGCGATCTGTCCACCTTCGACATTTGCCGGTGCGCTTCCGCTGTCCGGAGTTCACTTTTCACTTGGGGCACTCGCGCGCTTTGCAGTCCATTCACCGTCGAACCGTTCGCTATGAGACTTCCCCTTCATGGTATCCCTGGCAACCGTGCCGGAGTATTCGATTGTGAACGTGCCGTTCGGAGTTTCACGCTTAACGGTGAAGCTGATCTTGTTCCCCGTGACGGAACCCTCCAGCGGAGACTCCCCGCGTCGCCCGGTCAGGGTTCCTTTGATTGTGCTGCCGTCCTGCTGGATTGTGAGGGTCTGAGTCATGGTTCCGCGAGGACCCTCGGACGTCATCTCCCAGGCGCCGGCAACCTTCGCGGGCTCCTCGGCGGCCATCAGCTTGCCTCCCCAGACCAGCAACACGCCACATGCCAACACGAGTGCTACGGAATACATCATTCTCTTCATAAGAAGTATCTCCTTCTCATCGATCCTCTCGACTAGGCTTGCGCAAGCCTTGGCCACGAATTTTAAGACCTAGTGGGAGTTCTCCTGCCCCACGGCTCTCGGGCGAGGCAGCGACCCCGCAGACGCGGGGCCTTGATGTACGCTGCTGGCTTCAGCGACCACTGGAAGGCTCGTTGCCTCCTTCGCTGCTTCCGCGCCAGAATCGACGTGATCACTTGGCTGGAAAATAAACAAACTCCCGCACGCTTCCGCCAGACTGCTCCATGTAATTGACGGATTTGGAGACGGAGGGGTTACTCTAGTTCGTCAAATCGAAAAGGGACATTTGGTCTGGGCCTCGTCCGGAGATATTCTTCGCAGCCTTTCGTTCCTCTTTGGTTTGCCGCTGGTCGGTGATCTCGCCACGGTGGTTGTTTCAAAGCCTCCCGCCCCGGCGGGCGGTGCGCCGGTCAGGGTTTACCTGGACCGGCCTTGGCCGCAGCCTATGGCCTTCAAGCCAGGAAGCTTTCAACGGGAAGTCAGAATGCAAAGGACGGATTGGAAACGATTGCGCAATTGCGAATTGATTTTGGCTGTATGGTGTGCTTGAGTCAAAAATCGGGCTGGCGGCTTGTGGACTTCGCTGCCCAGCCCAAGGAGGTATCCTGTGCCTGGAGAAATGCCTGAAAAGACAAGGCAGTTGTTCTTGCTATTCAAAGACGCTGTGGAGCGGGAGCGCGGGGCTCAGAGCCTGTATAAGCGTGCGGCAGAACTTTGCGACGACGAGACACTCCGAGGGCTTTTTGAGGGCTTTTATAAGGATGAACTTCGTCACGAGAAGATGCTCCTCGCGCGTTACAAGCGTCTCCGCAAGGAACACAACGTTCAGGGCAAATAGGCGGGCAGCAAGATCTCGGCCAACTGCGTCGGTTGGTGTCGCTATCACTTGGAGCACCCTGATGCCGTGGGGCGCGATGCCGATTCCGGCGGTGGCAACTGGAGGGGCGGGGGTTTGGAGTGCGCTGGCTTGCCAGCGCTGTGGTTCACGCAAGCTTGCTTGCGCATTTTGCCGCGGCCAACGGCGAGCTTATCAAAGCGGGAGCAAGCCCCGATGCATCGGGGCAAGCTCCCGCACTCCAAATGGGGAGCGTGGGGCATGGGCTGGAAGCCCATGCTACGAGGCGTTGCGCCACTGGGCGAGTCGGGCCGCGCAATGGCAGCGTTGGGGCATCCACGGCGTCCGCGGAAAGGCGAAGAAGAGCCGCAGGTCCGGAGACCGGGACTGCGCTACAAGGGCTTCCCGCGTTGCGCGATTCGCAGCCAGCCTAGTGTTCGGGTGCCGGGGAACCGTCGGGCGACACTCGTACTTCGGATCTCTTTCCGTCCTTCAACACCTGTGCTTCGTAAGCCTGAGCCGGGCCGCTCCCGTTACTCGCTGCCTCCACCTTGAGCACTTTTCCACCAGCCGCGCCCTTTTCTATGGCTTGCTTGGCGGCCACCGGGATGCTTGCGAGCGGCACTTCTTCTTCCACTTCCACGACTGCTCCTGTGGCGTCCATGGAGACGTCCTTCCCATGCCCGTGCACCGTCATCGCAACTTCGTACGTTGTCTTCCCGTTTTCGACTGCTTGCAAATAACCGCGAATGGTCGCTCCCTTGCTTTGCTCCTTCACTGTTTTCTGCACCGCCGGAGGCAAATCCGCCAACTTCACTCGCTTCTCAGAAGCGCGGGCGCAGGTCAGGCCGAGAAAGAACAGGCAAGCGCCAAGCCCCAAGTTCTTCAAAGTGCTCATCTAAGCCTCTCTTGATCAGGATTTCCATTTTGACATGCTGGCAAGTCACCACGATACAAGTGAGCGTGTCCGTTTGCAAGGTATCGCTCCCGTTTTCCGTCCCGACTGGCCCGGCGGCTCTTGAAACAGCGGGGACAACCCCTGGGGTGGTTGAGCCAGTAGCGCAACTCCCCCCCTCTGGATTGAGGATTGCCGATTGTCGATTGCAGATTGGAGAGCAGGTGTCAGCGGGATTGCCGATTGCCGATTGCAGATTGGAGAGCACGCGTCAGGGGCCGGACAGCACTTGCTATTCCACGACAAAGCAAGTAGCCTTAAAACGATGAACAGCGAACGGCTCAAGCGGATCACCTTGGAGGAAGGGAAATGTGTCGGGCGGCCCTGCATCCGGGGGCTGCGCATCCGTGTGTCCGACATTCTTGAGCTACTGGCGG
>Ga0315279_10001266_pt1:22500-42818 | contig 42818 bp, 40 predicted proteins | sample YL17G06_20_MG_FD_203694 | JGI IMG/M metagenome (GOLD analysis project Ga0315279, IMG submission 203694) | Sediment microbial communities from Yellowstone Lake, YNP, Wyoming, USA - YL17G06_20 | ecosystem: Environmental > Aquatic > Freshwater > Lake > Sediment | place: USA: Wyoming...
CCTTGACCGCGAGCGACGCAGAAGCATCGCGCTCCGCATCCTTCGCGACGAAAAGGTCTTGGCGGACCTTTATGACCACTTCCTGATTCGGGAGGCTATGCGGGAGCACGGCCGCAGCGTCTCCTGGCGATCTTATCTCGGAAGGCACACCTCCCCGTCACGCTGATGGCTTACTCCGTTTTCCTTCGACCGGCGGCGGTGCGTGAGCTTGAGGGTCTGCCGGTCCAAATCCGCCAACGCATCGAGGCTGTAATCAACCGTCTCAGGGGAGATCCACGCCCCCCTCGCTGCCGGAAATTGGTCGGATTTGAAAATGAATGGAGGCTGCGAGTAGGCGATTACCGCGTATTGTATGTCATTGATGATGCAACCCGCAGGGTCACCATAGCGCGAATAGCCCACCGGCGCGAAGCGTACCGTTGAAACAGCTCGAGCATGCCTGTTTACTTGCACGAAGGGCAGGTACGTGTATACTCGGAGCCCCTCTATACCATCGAACAGGTACTTTGAATCCTGTTCCCCGGCGAGGAGCTAATCCGATGAACAAAGTCGGTCGAGGATTCCTGAGCTTTGCGTTGTTGCTCGTCCTGGCAGTTCCCGTCCTGTCTCAGACGCCTTCGATGCCGAAGAAAGGGCGGCGCGTCGTTGCGCCCGCGGTTAGCGCCGCGACTCCTACGGCCTCACCCAACGAGCTGGGGCTTTCTTCCCAACGCCTGGAGCGGATCGGCGCGGCCATCCAGAGAAGCATTGATGAGGGCCGTATCGCCGGAGCGGTCAGCCTGGTTGCGCGCCACGGCAAGATTGCTTATTTGAAAGCCTTCGGCATGGCAGACCGCGAGACGAAAACACCGATGCGCACCGACAGCATCTTTCGCATCTGCTCCATGACGAAACCCATCACCAGCGTCGCCGTCATGATGCTCTATGAAGAGGGACGCCTCACGCTGAACGAGCCTGTCTCCGATTTCATTCCGGAATTCAAGAACACGAAGGTGCTCGACCCGCCCTATTCCCAGGACAAGACCTCACCTCCGGGCGCGTTGGTCGAGGCCAAGCGTCCCGTCACCATTCTCCATCTGCTCACTCACACCTCGGGACTCACTTACCAGTGGAACCCGCGCCTGGGCAAGGCGTACCGTGACGCGGGCATTGGCAGCGGCCTGCTTCAGCAGGAGGGGACCATCGGCGAGGCCGTAAAGAAACTGGCGTCAATCCCACTCCTCTTTCAACCTGGAGACGCGTGGGAATACAGCCTCGCAGACGACGTCCTTGGCTACCTGGTGGAAGTGGTCTCCGGGATGCCAGTCGACAAGTTTTTCGCGGAACATATTTTCAAGCCGCTCGCAATGACGGATACGTGCTTCTTCCTGCCCCAGGAAAAAGTGCCTCGGCTCGCCACCGCCTACACCTATTATCCGGAGAAGGGGCTTCAGCCGATTCTCGACAGGCAGGTTGTGCAGGAGGGGGGATTCGCCTACTCCGCCGACTATCCCTACCGTGGGCCGCGGACTTACTTCTCCGGAGGCGGCGGCCTCTGCTCAACGCCTGAAGATTACTACGCTTCTGCCAGATGCTTTTGAGCGGTGGCGAATTCAACGGCGCGCGCCTGTTGAGCCGGAAGTCTGTTGAATTGATAAGCCAGAACCACACCCAGGGGAAGCTCGATAGCACGGGTTACGGCCTCGGGTTTGGCGTCACGAGCGAACCCCAGTTTTTGGTGGAGCTCGGTTCTGTCGGGTCATACTTCTGGGGCGGATTCTATTACACAGCCTTCGTCATCGATCCGAGGGAAGATCTGATCGCGATCTTTATGGGACAACTCCATCCCACCGGAGGATTGACCTTGGATTCAAAGGCAGTGCATCTGGTTTATCAGGCGCTCGAATGACGAAGGCCGCGGCGGTCGTCGAAACTCGGGCAGCGGAAACCAACGAGTTCTGTAGGGGGATCTGCGCTCCAATGCGCGCATGACGACCATGCGCGAAGCCTGCCAGAGTGACGTCCCTCCTTGCTCCGTTGCAACGGTGCCCCATTGGTCGCGGGTGCCTCGCGCGGTTGCGGATACCGGAAGACCGTTGGTCATTTAAAGAAGGGAGAGGCGCTCACATGAGACGACGCGATTTCATCAAGAGTTCAGCCTTTTCAGGTAGTGCGTTGCTGCTGCGGGACGGCAGCCGCACCCAGGCCAGGGAAGCTGCAAGCAACCTGAATGATCCTGCTCGATCTCTCCCCGCCGCCGGCAAACCTCTGCCCGATATGGAACCAGCTCGTTGGCTTTGGTATCCCTCCGAGCGATGTCTACAGAACACGTTCATCCTCTTTCGACGCGAGCTGAACTTAACTGCCAAACCGCGCCGGGCTGCCGGATGGATTGCCGCTGACAGTCGTTATTTGTTGGAAATAAATGGGCGCCGGATCCAGTGGGGGCCAGCGCCCGCAGATCCCCGGTGGCCCGAGGCGGACCCGTTGGATTTAACCGCGTCTCTGGAGGAGGGCCGCAACGTTATCGGAGCGCAGGTGCTTTTTTTTGGTCAAGGTGACGGCACTTGGCCCCTCGGCAAACCGGGCTTCCTCTTTTGGCTGGAAATCGAGACGCCCGACGGACGAAAGGAGACGCTGGTTTCCGACACCGCGTGGAAAGCCTTCCTGGCGCGTGCCTGGAAGCCTGGCCAGTACAAGCGCTGGTACGTGCGGGCGCTTCAAGAGGAATTTGACGCGCGCCTTTATCCTTACGGCTGGACGACGACTGGCTTCACGCCCAACCAGGACTGGCTTCCCGCCATGACTTTGGACTGCCCGGCCAACAAACCTCCCATCTGCTCTACCTACCCGGAATACATGCTGGAAATCGGTATGGGGGATCGGAAGACGAGCGAGTTGCGACCTCGGAGTATTCCGCTTATGCGGGAGGTGCCCGTCCCAGTGGCCAGGCTCGCCGAGTCATGCTGGATCGACTGGGCGCGTCCTCCGGTGGAATATTTCGAGTTTCGGCCGCCCGAAGCTTTTCGCGCCGAGCGCCAGCCTTCTGCCACTGAGGCCGCGCCGGGTGAATGGCAGGTGACACTGGATGGTCCCCGCGGGGCGGCGCTGACCTTTGAGCTGACTGAGCAGGTGGTGGGCTGGCCTTACTTCACGATCGAAGCTCCTGCCGGTACGGCCGTTGAGTTGATGGTGCAAGAAGCTCACGAGGTCGGCGGCCCGGCCTTGCTCAATACGCATTTCGACAGTTGGGCACGCTTCATCTGCCGCGAAGGTCTGAACCGTTTTGAAACCTTCGATTACGAGAGCTGTCGCTGGGTGCAACTGCACATCCACCACGCCCGGGGGACGGTAACCGTACGCGAGGTGGGCGTGCGTCGGCGCATTTTCCCCTGGCCAAAGACACCCCACATCCGCGTGTCTGAGCCCGCCCTGCAACGCCTGATGGACGCCTCCCTCAATACGTTGAACAACTCCGCACAGGAAACGTTGATGGATGGCGTAGGGCGGGAGCGGCAGCAGTACAGTGGCGACTGCGGGCACCAACTTCATCCCATCCACCTCACCCTGGGTGAAATACGCCTTCCCGCGCGCTTCCTGACCACCTTCAGCCAAGGCCTGACCTTGGACGGATACTTCCTTGACACTTGGCCGGCATATGATCGGCTCGCGCGGCTCATGGAGCGCCAGCTTCAGCTCACCGGCTGGGGGCCTATCCTTGATCACGGCGTGGGTTTCAACTTCGATTGCCTGTACCACTACCTTTACACGGGCGATCTGGACGCGCTGCGTGAACCGTACCCACGCCTTGTCCGCTTTACCCAGTACCTGAATAGCCGGATGGGCAGCGACGGGCTGCTGCCCGTGGAAAATCTGGGTGTCCCCTCGATCTGGATCGATCACATTGCCTACCAGCGGCAGCGTCACAAGCAATGTGCCTTCAACCTCTACGCGGCCGCCATGCTCCAGCATGCCCTTCCCACGCTTTGCCGAGCCTTCGGCGACCACGCGCGAGCTGAGTCCGCGGTTTCCCTCGGCCAGCAAATCCAGGCCGCCACCGTAAGAACGTTCTGGAGCACGGAACGCGACTTGTTCGTCGTTAACTTGCCGTGGCTCGCGGAGGAGAAGGCGCCGCGCCTTTGCGACCGTTCCCTGGCTACGGCCATCCTCTACGACCAATGCCCCGGCGGGCGCACGGAAGCCGCTCTCCGCGCGCTCGCGGAGTGTCCGCCGGAGATGGGGTTTTCCTATCCCGCCAATGCCGGCTGGCGTTTGTGGGCGCTGGCCAAGGGCGGCCGTGCCGACGTCATCGTGAAGGATTTCCGGGAACGCTGGACCAACATGGAATCGGTCAAGCTGAATAACACTCTCCAGGAGGATTGGCACGCTACGCCTGACTCGGACTCGGAATGGAGTCATTGCCCGGTGGCGCCGCTTTACATTACTTATATGAGCCTTGCCGGCATCCAGCCACTCGAGCCGGGCTTCCAGCGCTGCGAAATCCGGCCGCAACTGGCGGACTTGGACCTCCTGGAGCTGACGGCGCATACCATCAAGGGGCCGTTGGTGTTCAGCGCCCGGGGGAAGAAAGGGAACCGCGAAATCACCTTAACTATCCCTGACAACTGCGCTGGCGAACTCGTGGTGCGCCGCGAAGAAGCGTTGAAATTAGGGCCAGCGGCAGGCGTCACTCCACCGGGGCATCGTCGCTACCAACTGCCGTCGGGGAAAAGCATTACGGTACAACTGAAATTTACGTAGGGTGCGCACTGTCCTGTCCACGTCAGGGCGGCCAGCACCGGTCTTCATGTCGGCGCCAAGGGAACGTTCGACGCCGGCTTTGCTGTTTCTTAGCGCAAGGCTCGTCGTCCGGCCCCGTGGCCCAGCGGCAGCTCCCATTCGCGTTGCAAGCGCCGGGCGCCGAAGGTGGGCAGTTGGCGACAGTGCTCCACCACCCGCTGGGCCAGTTCCCCGACGATCTTGTGTGGACAGGAGTGGGGGCGCGCGAGAGTTCCTGTAAACCCTTCAACCCCTGCACCTCAGACCGCCGCAGCCACCTGCGCACCCGTCAGTGGACGGGTGGTACGGAAGGCCCGGGCCGCTGCTTTCATCCCGTGCTGACGAGCGTGCGTGACCAGGCGGAGGCGATAATTAAAAGCGTTGGGCATCTGACGAACCAGGTCGAAGTAGGGGACGGGAGCCGACATAGGGAGCCGATTTTACGCCAATTTACTGACTGCCTTGCTCTCCCCCCGGGCAGTCATCTCTCGTCTCCTCCTCTCGCTGACACACTTCAATTCCACAGGGCGGATACGACGTACCAGGGCAGTTCCAGTTCCTCCCGCGGTTTGACGACGGGCTGTCCCTCCTGATAGATTACGGCACGTTTAGAGCGTATAGGCTCGACAGCGCCATTTGTTTCAATCAGGTTCAAAGACCTATTACGGAGCGAAAACATGTTTTACTCATCACGCAGAAACTTCCTCGCATCGTGTTTGGGCCTGCCGGCAGCAGGACTCGCAATCCCCCAGTCGCAGCCATCCTCTTCTTCCATCAAGAATTCCGCCGTCCGAGCGGCTGCGCCTACCCATCGGACCCTAGGCAAGACGGGCCTAAAGGTGACATCCGTCGGCTTCGGGTGCATGGTGACTTCCGATGACAGCGTCATCTCGCGGGCCATCGACATGGGCATCAATTACTTCGATACCGCCCGCGGCTACCAGTCAGGCAATAACGAGCGCATGGTTGGGAATTGCCTGAAGCGGGTCCGCAACAAGGTGTTCCTTTCGAGCAAATCCCTTGCAAAGAGCGCTGCCGAAGCGAGGTCTCACCTGGACACCAGCCTCAGGGAACTCGGCACCGACTATCTGGACATCTGGTACATGCATGCCCGGGACGAGGCCGTTGCCCTCCCCGATGAAATCGTATCCGTCTGGGAGGATGCCAAGAAGCAAGGCAAGATCCGCTTTATCGGCGTCAGCACCCACAACCCGAACGCTGTTGTCGACCGCATATTCGAGATCGGCAAGTTCGACGTTGTACTCAACACGTACAATTTCGCAGTGGGAACGGCGAGTGACGCCGCTTTCGACCGGCTGTCCAACGCGGGAATCGGTCTTGTAGCCATGAAGGTGATGGCTCCTGCCAGTCGTGCTCATGGTTTCGAGACAAGTCGCTCAGACCGGATGAAACGCGAAGGCGGCCCGCTCGCCGCTCTGAAGTGGGTGCTGCGCGACAAGCGCTTCGCCGTCGCTATTCCGAGCATGACGGACATCGATCAGTTGGAGACCAACTTCCGAGCTATGTCGGAACCCTTTACTGGCGATGACGAAAGGCTCCTGGCCGCCATCGATGAGAACATCCGCCCGCTCTACTGCCGCATGTGCTACCAGTGCAGCGGACAATGTCCCAAGCACCTGCCCGTACCTGACACTATCCGTTATCTGTCGTACGCTGATTTCTATGGCCAATTCAGCCTCGGCCGCGAGCACTTTTTGGCCCTACCGCAGGAGGTCCGTGCCGTGCGGTGCAGCGACTGCAGCTCCTGCGAAGTACATTGCCCGAACGGCGTGCTTGTTCCGGAACGGCTGATGCGTGCGCAAGAACTCTTCGGGTAACCAGATTCGGCCGCCACCATTCGAACCGAAACAGCCTCGCTACAGACAAACTGCCGCATCGATTCAAAGCTGCGACTGACGGGCGTGCCCGACCACGAAGCACCACACCGAGACTCATCCGTCTACGATCGCGCCGCTGGACTCTACCCGCGCGAAATTGCCGAACCCGACACGATGACGCTGCAGAGAGGCTTTGGATGTTCGTCACATCGCATGCAGGAAGCCATTGCCCGGTGGCGCCGCTTTACATTACCTATATGAGCCTTGCCGGCATCCAGCCACTCGAACCCGGCTTCCAGCGCTGCGAAATCCGGCCGCAACTGGCGGACTTGGACCTCCTGGAGCTGACGGCGCATACCATCAAGGGGCCGTTGGTGTTCAGCGCCCGGGGGAAGAAAGGGAACCGCGAAATCAATTTAACTGTCCCTGACAACTGCGCTGGCGAACTCGTGGTGCGCCGCGAAGAAGCGTTGAAATTAGAGCCAGCGGTAGGCGTCACTACGCCGGGGCATCGTCGCTACCAACTGCCGTCGGGGAAAAGCACCATGGTACAACTGGAATATACGTAGGGGACGCATCGTCTTCCCCACGTCAGCACGGGCAACAGCGATTTCATTCGGCTTCTTTGCGGGTAGGGGGAGGCCGCGAGCAATCGCGGCCTTTTCTTCTTGCCGGGGGTGATGATAACCTTATTCCGTGACTGCCTGCTTAAAGATGACAAACCAGGGGACGAATGATGACGCCCGAGGAAATGGACCAGAGGATTGGATTTATCCTGCAAATGCAGGCGCAGTTCGAGGCCAATGTCGGAAAGCTCGCGACCAATTTGGCTCGTTCTGAAGCAAATATCGATAACCTCAGGGTTTCGGTGGCAGACCTTAAGGTTACGGTGGCGGACCTTGCTGGAGTTCTCAGGGAATCGGTAAAGATCAGCGATGACCGTTTCACCCGCCTCGACGAGCGGATGATAAAGCTGGCGGACGTGCAGAAGGCTGCGGACGAACGCGTGGGGGAATTGGCTGGCGCGCAAAGGGCTGCTGACGAGCGCTCCGCCCGCCTCGACGAGCGGATGATCGAGCTGGCCGAAGCGCAGAGGGCCACGGAGGAGCGTCTCAACGCTTTGATCAACGTCGTGGAAAGGCACATCACCGGTCCTGACCATGAGGCCCGGCCCTAGTCATGTTCGGCCGCGCTGCGCGGGCCTCGCGGCCGATCACGGCCGGGGACATGGACGAAAACGAGAAGAGAGCCTCCCACAGAAAATAACCGCCGACGGTCCCGCGCCGTGAACGGTTTTTCCGTACTGCGTGTGAGTTCCCTGACTTCCACGCCCCTCGAAGCCGCACTCTACCATAGCCTTGGCGCTTTACCCGAACCCGAATGGACCCACGAATTCTGCTGAGGAACCGAAATTTGATATTGGAGATTCCAAAGAGGTGCAGGCTTGCGTTTGGGCGCAAGAAAAACTAAACTAGGCCCACCATGAGCGAGCGACGAAGAGTGCCTCGGTACCTAGCTGAGCTGCCTGCCCAGGTGGCCCAACCTTCTGGCGGAGCCCCGCTGAGGGTTACAGTAGTGACTCTCAGCATCTCGGGCTGCAGCCTCGAGGGCTGCTATCTCCTGAAAACCAAGGAAGAGTGCGAACTTACTTTCGAATGGGAGGGGAATTGCTTCCGCAGTCAGGCCTCGGTGGTATGGAAAAGCAGCCAGGGAGAAGTCGGGCTAAGATTCCTTGATATGGACGCGGCAAGCGAACAGATATTAAGGAAGATTTGCGCCAACCTTCGCCTTCAACCGCTCGCCGCCATTCCGGACGACCCTGCTTAGCCCCCATCCCGAAGTTGAGCTCGGTCGCACTTTTCTAACCCGGGTGTTTTGAAGCGGATCCGAGATAGTTTCGTTCGAAGTTGTGCGAACGAACCTAATCCCGCTCTGCGGGATTCGATCCCGCAGAGCGGGACAGGCCAATGTCCTGATCGCAAAAGCGCAGGGACTTGTCGAAACCCCTCAACTTCGGGACCGGAATCAACCCCGCCAAGGGTCCGGAGGAAGTCGGCAGTGCCTCTCTCACGTTGTCAGCACTGCGCGGCTGACTCAGAGGTGCGCTCCCTGATGGGGCAAATTGTCGCCGCCCGGGGCACATCAAAGGCGGGCCATCGCCGCAGGTTGCTGCGCCGCGCGCCATGCGGCGGACTACGCAACGCGACCCTTCGTGCTGTCCCAGACCACTTTCATCCCGCGCTTCAACGCGATGTTTCCAATCCACGACGTCCGCGCCGCCTCAAAGCCTGCCTGGATGTTTGCATTGGGAGCTTTGCGGCTGCGCAGGCATTCGAGGAACTTGCGAACGTTGTCGACGGTCCCATCGCGTTCGGACCGGACGAAGATCTCAGGCTCGGGGGCGAATGAGCCGGACACCGGGGTTCCCCCTTCCGGATAAACCGCCAGGTGCGCGCGGTCGATTTTCAAGGTGGCTTCACTGCCGCGGAATTCGATGCCACCGTCATCCACGCTGCTGTTGATGGCGCCGGTGAAGGTGACCATGAAGTTTCCGGGAAACTCGTAGGCCGCGGTCAGTGTATCCGGCGCCTGCCAGGGCATCCGCAGGACTTCTCCCGTCGTGGTTGCCGTCTTGGGCGCGGGCTGGCCCATGTACCACTGAATAACGTCAGTCCAGTGTGTCAATAGGTCAGTTAATATCCCTCCTCCGAAATCCCAGAACCACCGCCACCAGTAGAACTTCTCCAGCGTGAACGGCTGGTCGGGCGCGTTCCCAAGGAACCGTTTCCAGTCGAGCTGCGAGGGGTCCACGGCGGGCAGCACTTTGAAAAACACGGAGTAGTTCTGGTACCAGTAAGTATGGATGAAGGTGATTTTGCCCAGCTTGCCGGAATCGATGATCTGCTTGCCCATGATCCAGTGGGGCCAGCTCCTTTGCTGCGTGCCCGTCGCCACCACGCGCTTGGTTTCCTCGACGGCCCGCACCATCTCCACGCCTTCCTCGATGGAGTGCATGATGGGCTTCTCAACGTAGGCGTCCTTCCCGGCATGCACCGCATCAACGAGCATCTGTTTGTGCCAGTGATCGGGGCTGCCGATGATGACGGCATCGATGTCTTTGCGGTCGAGCAACTCGTGGTAATCGAGATAAGCTTGGGCACCGGGAACCGCGATTTTCATCGCCTCGTCACGGCGCGGCCCGTAAACGTCACACACGGCAACGAGCTCTACGGAGGGGTGATCCTTGAAGAGGCCCATCAAGTACTGACAGCGCTCACCCGTGCCGATGGCCCCGACGCGGATCTGGTCATTCGCGCCCAGCACGCGTGCGGGCGCAAGTGCCCCGAGCGCGGCGGCTGCCGCTCCCGCCCTCGCCGTCTCTTTCAAGAAATCCCTGCGAGTGATTTCCGCCTTGGTTCGCATATCGCACCTCCCGCACGCTGTGAAATAATCTTCTTGGCTCACCACGGAGGCGCAGAGACGCGGAGAGAGCGCGTTTCTTTTCAGTTTCTATGCCTCCGCGCCTGCCTGCCGCAGGCAGGTCTCTGCGGTGGGAAACATTACTTCACGGCCTCTTAGCGTCTTACCGATGGATCGCGGCGCTGTCGGCAGCGGCGATTGCCTCCTGCGCGCCTTTAAGCGACGGCAGGACGTAGTGAAAGAAAAACGAGTCCTTCCCCTGAAAGGCGCACGCCAATGTCGCCAAGAGCGGGAGAAGTATACCCCTCGGACTTCGCGCCATCAATTGCCGCTGCCTCGCCCGGATCCGTCGCTAAAGGGAGCGCCGCCTGGTTACTGATTCATTGGTCCCGCGCACGCGGGATTCATTGGGTCAGCCCTGCCTGCCGCAGGCAGGGCAGGCAGACCTAGGCCGCCCCAAGGGACCGCCCTATGGGGGATAGCTCGCCCAGGCAGAGGTAGCGCACACCTGTCTCCGCCAGATCGCGGATCGACGGGTAGGTTCGTGGAAGTATTCAGTTCTGCGAATCCCGTGACATGCCCTCCTTCCCCTCGGAGAGGGCGGGATATGCTCTTTTCGACCTTCGACTCTCGACTGCCTTTGGGTGCGCTATCATGTCCAGGATGAGCCTCAAGGCTGCCCTGAAAGAACGGGCTCTCGAGATCGGATTCGACCTGGCCGGCATCGCGCCCATGACCCCAGGCCGCGACTTGGAATTTGCGCACGCGTGGGTTGAGCGCGGGTACGCCGGCGAGATGCACTACCTCTCAAACCCCAAGCGCTTCGACCCGCGCGAGGTACTACCCTCCGTGAAGTCGGTTATCTGCGTGGGGCTGATCTACAACACGCCCGCTCCGTATTCGACGGAAGTAGTGGGGACAGAAGTCAGAAGTCAGGAGTCAGAACTCAGTCGTCAGTTGTCAGTTGCACATCGCCACGAGCCACGGACCACTGACAACGGACAACGCCTCGGCCCCGGCCGGGCCGTGGGGACCACGGACAACGGAGGCGCGCCAGTTTCCAGTTTCGAGTTTCCAATTTCTGCCGCGGGCGGCACCCCGCGCGCGTGGATTTCGCGCTATGCCTGGGGACGGGACTATCACGAAATCGTGCGACGAAGACTCGAACGGCTCCGCGCCGCCGTCGAAGCTTTGATCCCGGGCGTGGAGACGCGCGTTTACGTCGACACCGGACCCGTCGTGGAACGCGCTTTGGCGCGCTTCAGCGGCGTCGGTTGGATGGGGAAGAATACCTGCATCATTAACGAGCAGAAAGGCTCGTGGTTCTTTCTGGGGGTGATCCTGACCAACCTCGAGTTGGAACCAGACCTGCCCGCTCCGGACCGCTGTGGCTCGTGCACGCGGTGCCTGGAAGCCTGCCCCACCGCAGCGCTGGTCGAGCCTTACGTGATGGATGCTTCGCGTTGCATCTCCTACCTGACGATCGAGCTCAAGGGCTCGGTTCCTCGAGAACTTCGCTCCGCTGTCGGAGTCAATATCTTTGGGTGCGATATTTGCCAGGATGTTTGTCCGTGGAACACGAAGGGCAGAAGTGAGGAGTCAGAAGTCAGGAGTCAGAAGTCAGAAGCCAGAACTCAGGGGTCAGAGGTCAGGAGCCAGAATGAAAGCTGCCAACTTTCGGCTAGCAGTGGTCACCTTGCGGTGTCGGGCCGGTCCGAGTTCGAACCCCTCGACGTTGGCCTGCCTACCTCGCCCAGCATTGAGAAAAATTCCCCGGCACCGGCGACCGAGCTGCCGGCCACGGACAGTGCAAAAACGACTCCCACTTTCAACCAACAATCTGCAATCTCCAATCGGCAATCTGCAATCGTCAATCGACAATCCTTTCCCCCTGACACCCGACCCGCCGCAGGCGGGACACCTGACACCTTTTCTCTGTTCAATCCGCCCCTCGGATCCCTGGCGTCGCTGACCGTAGATGACTTTCGCCGGATCTTCCGCCACTCCGCGATCAAGCGCGTGAAATATCCTGGCTGGCTGCGCAACCTGTGCGTGGCGATGGGGAATTCCGGCGACCCGCGGTTCATACCCGCGCTCCGGGAGCTTTCGCAGCACGCTGACCCTGTCGTCCGCGAGCACGCCGCGTGGGCCCTGGCCCGCTTGCAGTCCAGGTAGCGCAAGTCCCGTTCTCCGGACTTGCGGCTTTTCGAGCATTGTTGCCCACCTGCGGGAAGGCAAAGGCCGCAGGTTCAAAAAGCGGAACCTGCGCTACCAAGCTATTGACGATTGACCCCGAGCGGGAATCGGGAATCGGCAATCAGCAATCGCCAATCGGCAATCGGAGCAACCCCCGAGCTCGTCCATAGCTCGCCCAAAGACGGAGAGGGATCGCAGCCGGCTTGGGCGGAACAGGTCAGGCCATGGCGTGCACGCGGAAGTCTACTCTAAGTGGAAAGATCTCCACGAGTCCCTCGGGACGGTTCTTGCGCGGATCTTGTTCGGGGGGAACAGGCCGGAGATAGGGGGAGTTGCTGTCAAAGCAGGTCTCCAGGTAAAGCGTGACCGCCTCCGCCAGCATTTTCTTAGCTTCGCGTACGGTGCGACCCTGCGATGCCACGTCCAATTCGAGACACAGGGATACGAACCACTTCCCTTCTTTAATGATGGCACCGGTAAACTCGAATCCATGCCTGCCGTTTTTCATCGCGCTCAGACTAGAGAGTAACATCCTAATGTTGAGGGGGTCAACGGTGTCGAATCGGACAGATGAGGTCGCTCCCTTGCAAATGAAAAGGCCAGCGGCGAGGCCAGGGTTCGAGCGTCGTGGCGCTTCTTGCGCTCGTCTGTCCCTCGTCTTACCAGTTGCTATGTCTTATGATGGAGCAGTTATGAGCGCCCTCAAGCCATTTGACGTCGTGGCATTGGTCGAAGACGTGCCTTCACGGGGCTTGCTGCGCGGCCAAGTCGGAACCATCGCGGAAACCCTGGCGCCCGGCGTGTTCGAGGTCGAGTTCAGCGACAACGAAGGCCGAACGTATGCCAGATTCATGCGGGTGTGAACGCGATGAAGACACTCCGGAGGTCAGCACCCAATGGGTGAGACACAAAATCAGCCCTTTCAGCTCCCCGGCGCTACAAAACCAAAATGCGTCACTAGCAGGGCTAGGGCTTATTTGCGGTCGGCATAAAAAGGGAGTAAATTAAGCGCGAGGTACGTTACCTTTCAGTTCTGAGCGGCGCTTAGCTTCTGGGCAAACACCGCTGCGCGCCGGTCCTGACCGTGGAAGATGAGCAAATTGCCCGCACACTCGATCATCTGCGTTCGGGAGAGGCGGAGCGTGCCTGGGCAGAATTCCTCGACTCGTACTCGCCGCTAATTCTCCAAATAGTTCGCCTGTTTGAACACGACATCGATCTCATAGAAGACTGCTTTCTCTATGTATGCGAACAACTCTGTCGCAATCGATTCCGCCGCCTCTCGCGGTTCCACCCGGACGGCCGGGCGAGTTTCCAAACATGGTTGCGGGCAGTAGTACGTCATCTGTGCCTGGACTGGCGCCGCCGGGAATATGGGCGTAAGCAACCCTTCGAGTCGATCTCGCGGCTTCCAACCTTTTATCGCGACGTTTTCCGATGCATTTATGCCCAAGGTCTCTCGCTCGACGAAACAGTTTCTGTTTTGAGGCGGCACTACCCTGACATTACGGGGGCGCAGGTCCTCGATGGCCACGAACGCCTCCTTGGTGAGTTGAATCCACGTCAGTTGTGGTTGCTCCGTGTTCGCGCGAACGAGCAGGGCAGGCGCGACTTCCCGCCGGCTGAATCAGATGACGCTCTCCTGGAGCAGATCGCCGATGTCCGTCCCGACCCTGAGTCGCTTGCTTCCGTAAGTGAGCAAGGGGCTAACCTCGCACGTGCCCTGGCTCGCCTGGAGAGTTCCGAGCGTCTCCTTATCAAGCTGCGATACGAACAAGGCCTGACGCTAGGCCAGATCGCCAAGATGGTTGGGCTTCCGGACGCGCAGACGGCTGACCGGCGCATCAGAACGATCCTCGAGCGGCTGCGAAAAGAAATTTGTGCCAGGCGCGGAAAACCCGCGTCTACGTCCGTGTAAGGTGATTAGAGAGGTGAAATTCGCTTGGTGTGAGTTTCTGGCGCTGAGGGCAACATGATCGACAGGATCATCGGATCTCTACTGCGAAAAGAAAGCATCGGACTTCCCAGGCGCGGGTGGCGCTGTCCCAACGAAACAACCCACGCTGCGTACGTGGATGCCCGGCTTAGCGGCTCTCCGAAGCTGCAATTTGAGAGACACCTTGCTGACTGCTGCTATTGTTTGAATCAAGTCGCCGCACTGGTTCGCCTGCAAGCCGAGGACGTTCCGAGCGATGTCCCTCCGGAGCTGATTCTGAAGGCGCGCGCCCTTGTTGATCGGCCTGGGCGCGTTGCTCCCCAGCCGCTGCTCCGGTGGGGCGCAGTCGCCGCTGCTGCGGCCAGCATCGTGCTCATAGTCGTGACCACCCATCGGCAACCCCATAGCTCAACCACAGTCTCGCCTACTCAGCCCCTTCGGCCCCCAGCAGTGCTTCCGGCTCCATCCATGCCGACGCCTCAACCGGCGACACCGCCTACGATCCGGAGCCAGGAAAGTCCGGCCCCCACTCTGCAACTGGTCTATCCCCGGGAAGGATCGGTGCTGGCCCTTAGAGACCTGGAGTTCCGCTGGAAGCCAGTGCCTGGAGCCCTTTACTACGACATCCGGGTTGTCACGCAAGAAGGGGACATGATTTGGGAAGGGCGAGCGGAAGGAACCCGAGCCAAGCTCCCATCGAATACTTCACTGAAAGCGGGAGAGGATTTTTTCGTGCGCGTTCGCGCTTATCTGCCAGAGGGGAAGACCATCACGTCACGCACGGTCGGTTTCAAGGTCAAGAGTAAGAGCTAACCTTCGCTTTTCAGAGGTAAGCCCATGGCGCGTGGGCTGTCGGTTTTGCCGCTCACACTGTTCTGTAGTCTGGCACTCTGCGGGTCCCCGTTTCCCCAGCAGGAGGAGAGCGCCGAGGCGATCCTTGCGAAAGGCCGCCAAGTCTATAGTCAGCAGGGACCGCAATCGGCTTTGCCGTTGTACGAACGCGCCTTAGATCTTTACCGCAAGGCGGGCAATCGGCATAGCGAAGCCATAGTTCTCGGCTACATCGGCAACTGCTACAAACGCCTCGGAGACCTGCCGCGAGCCCTCGAATACCTGAAACAAGCCTTGGCGATGAAGCGTGAACTGGGCGATCGGCTCGAAGAAGGCAAAACCCTTAGCCACCTCGGGCTCGTTTACTGGGAGATGGGAGACTACCCGCAGGCCATCGATCACCTGACGCAGAGCATCGCACTCGCCCGTGAGCTGGGCGACCGCCAACTGGAGGGAGCGGCGCTGAACAATCTGAGCTTGGTATACGACGAGCAGGGTGACTATCGGCGCTCGCTCGAGCAATACCAGCGCGCTCTCGAACTGCATCGCGCCACGAACTTCCCCGAGGGAGAGAGCGCGATTCTGGGAAACATCGGCGGTGTCTATCTGCTGCTCGGGCAGTTTCAGGAAGCCCTGCGTTATTACCAGCAAGCACTGGCGATCAGCGAGCGACTGAACCTGAAGCCATCGGCCGCCCAGGACCTCGGCAACATCGCGGTGTGCCAGCTAGGGCTTGGGGAGGTCGGGCAGGCGCTCAGCACTTTCGACCGCGCGCTGGCTCTGGCACGCGAGGCGGGCCTCAAGAAAGAGGAAGCCGATTGGCGCAAGGGCAAGGGAGAGGCCTTGCTCCGTTTGGGAAAGTACAGTTCGGCTCTTGAGCAATACAGCGTAGCGGCGAAGACTTATGAGCAGGCCGGCCTGAAGCGGGAGCTCATTGAGGCGCTCAATGACCTCGGTACATTACATGTTCTGCTGGGCGATGCGGCCTCGGCCGAGAAGGAGTTCCGCCGTGCCGTGGCGCTGGCGCGGGAACTGGGTCATTCGCGTGGCGTCACGTTCAACCTGATTTCGCTGGGCAACTTGGAATGGCGGCGGAAGCGTTACGAAGAAGCGGCCGCCCTTTATGCGGAAGCGTTGGCGCGCGCCCGCGAGGCGAATGATCAAGGCCACATGGCTGCCAGCCTGATTCAGCTCGCGCTTACCTATCCGGAGCTGGGCCGATTCGACGAGGCGCTTCGTGAAGGTCAGGAGGCGCTCAAACTGGCCCGTGAGCAGGGAACGCGCCTGACTGAGGCTGAGGCACTTCACGCACTGGCCGAAGTGGAGCGCCAGCAGGGAAAGACGGATGCTGCGCTGGAGCATTACACCGCTGGAGAGGAAATCGCCAAGGCCGTTGGTGATCCTGAGCTGGGCTGGCGCCTGGCCTATGGACGCGGTCTGACGCTTGAGCAGGCTGGCCGTCTCGAAGACGCCGTTTCCGCATTCCAGCGCGCTGTGAGGTTGATTGAGACAGTTCGCTCGCAGCTCCTGGAGGAGCGGTACCGGGCGGGGTACATCGAAGACAAGTATCAGGTCTATGTGGCGCTGGTGAGATTACTTCTGAAGCTCGACCGCCCGCATGAAGCATTCCTCTTCTCCGAGAAGCTGCGCGCTCGCAGTTACCTTGACTTGCTCAATCATGCCCCGCCTCTGCTTGGTGACCCGCTGCAGCGGCAGAAGGAAAGCGAGCTCCGCGAGCGGATCCGCAAGCTGCAGCAAGCGGTTGAGGACGAGACAAGCAAGCCGTCACCCGAGCAGCGCCGGCAGGCACTCGATTTGTTTTCGAGTGAGTTGGCGGCGGCCGAACGCACCTACCAGAACCTTTTGGATGACCTGCGCCGGAGCCAGCCCCAGTACGCGGCGGCACGCGCGCTGGACGTTCCCCCCATCGACGATGTGCAACGGGCGCTTCCTCCGGGTTCGGCACTGATCGAATACGTCATCGCCGAGAACAGCCTGGCCGTCTTCGTTCTGACCTCCCAGCGGCTGATGGCCACGACGGTGCCCATGCGCGCCACGGATCTCGAAGCCAAGGTAACGCTCTTGCGCGATCTGATCCTTCGACCACGGTCGGATGCCTGGCTCAAACCGGCGGAAAGCCTGCGACGCCTGCTGATGGACCCCATCGAACAGGCGGGGTGGCTGGAGGGCGTCCATCGGGTCTACGTAGTCCCCCACGGCATTCTGCATTACTTACCCATGGCCGTCCTGCCGCGTCAGGGTTCAGGAACCAACCGCTACGTGTCGGATGATTATGTAATCTCCTACCTGCCCGCCGCGGCCGCTATCGTAAATGGACACAGAACGGGGAACCCCCGGCGATCGCTCCTCGCGCTTGCGCCGGCGCGCGCGCGTCTGCAATACGCCCAGCTTGAGGCCCAGGACATCACGCAGTTTTTCCCGACAAAGCGCCTTGTCCTGCTGGGGGCGCGTGCCACGGAAGGGGCATTCAAACGTCATGCGGACCAATACCGGGTGATTCACCTGGCCACCCACGGCTATTTCAATCGGCTTAACCCACTCCTTTCGGGAATCGAACTCGAGCCCGACCGGAAGGAGGATGGCCGGCTGGAGGTACACGAGATTCTGGGGCTGGAGCTGAATGCGAGTCTCGTCACGCTCAGCGCCTGCGACACGGGCCTGGCCAGCGGCTATTTTACGGAGGTTCCTGCGGGTGATGACTTCGTCGGGCTGACGAGGGCATTTCTGTTTGCCGGCAGCGCTTCGGTCCTGGCCAGCTTGTGGGAAGTGGATGATCTCTCCACGTTGCGCCTGATGCGGAGTTTCTATCGCCATCTGGAAAAGTCCGGGAAGGCTACAGCGCTCGCGGAAGCCCAGCGCGCGTTGCGGACCGGCCGGTATCGGCACCCGTATTTCTGGGCGCCCTTTGTGTTGGTAGGGGCGATGTAGGTGCCGGTCTTCGACCTGCCCTTTGGAGTGCGGCGGCTCGCCGCCGCTTTAGGCGTGGATCCCGCTGCTTTCCAAGGCGCGAGCGGAGTTCGCTAAAGACAAAGCGGGAGCAGGCTCCCGCACTCCAAAGCGGGGCCCGCGAAAAATATTTTCGTGGAAAGCGGATAAATGCAATCTGTGTCCGTGTAAGATAGATGGAAGCGAGATCCCTTCGGGTCACGAGCTTGCGTTCAAGCCCGCGCCAAAAGGAGTGACCCGATGAATGCGCGAAGCAAGTTTGCAGGTTTCCTGCTCTTTTCGGTTCTCCTGTTTTCCCTGGCCTGGACGGCCAGTCCGCCGCCGCTTGTGGCCCAGGACGTGGTGGTCAGCGCCGCCGTTCCCGACAATGCCCCGCAAGCCACGGTCAACCTCGACGTGCAGATTAAAGGTAATGGGTTCAAGAAAGGCGCCATTGCCAAGTGGTACGTGACCGGTACCACGAATCCGGGGGGCGTGACGGTCAATTCCACGGCCTTTGTCAACTCCACCGCGTTAATTGCTAACATCAACGTCGCCTCCGGCGCGCAGACCGGGAAGTTCGACATCGTCGTTATGCTGACCACCGGCCGCACCGGCAAGGGCATCGAGCTGTTCTGCGTGACTGTCCCCGACCCGGCGATTGCCTATACCCTCGACGGCGAGCTTTGGGTCATGGACGCCAATGGCTGGAACAAGCGGTTGCTACTGGACGACGGAATGCTGATCAACCACTACGAACCCAATTGGTCGCCCGACGGCTCACAACTCGTCTTCAGCAGCGAGATACAGGGTTACGGGATTTACATCATCAACAAGGATGGTACGGGCCTCCAGAAGATCGCCTCAAGCGACGGGTTTCTATCAGACCCGGTCTGGTCACCCGTGCCGTTGCCCGATGGCCAGTACAAGATCGCCTTCTCGGCCCCTGCTCCCCTCGACCCGGACGACAGGGATCTTTTCCTGGTCAATCCTGACGGAACCGGTTTGGTCAACCTGACCAACTCGAGAGGGCTTAGCGAGTTCTATCCCACTTGGTCGCCTACTGCCGATCGCCTGGCAGCGCAGCGGTATCTATCAGGAACCGGATACAACGACCTGATCGTGTACCAGCTTGATTCGAACGGGGCCATCATCGGAGAAACCAATCTCACCGACATCCCCGGCGGCATCTTGAACGATGCAAAAATCTACTCCCCCGACTGGTCCAAGACTGGGGAAAAGATAGCTGTCGAAGTGAAACTGCCCGGTGCCACCGTAGACCAAATCTGGATTATCGACGCACAGGACCCCACAAATCCCGTACAACTGGCAGGAGCCAACGCAGTCGGCGGATACAGGCCCACGTGGTCGCCTGACGACCTGCAAATCGCCTTCACGGGCAAAAGTGGGAAAGGGAAAGTAACGATCTACACGATGAATCTGGACGGGTCGGCCCTTAAGGACGTCGGACCCGCCACCCCTCGAAATTGGGATTTCCCCGACTGGCGGCGTTGCTGCCCGACCTGCGATGTGATGTGCGCGCCGTGATTGTAGGGCCGAGGCGCTGCCTCGCCCGTCGGCTGACGGACGGGTGAGGGGCTGTGGCGGGAGCCGTGACGGCTCCCCGAGCAAGGAAAGGATTCGGAAAAAACGGACTGATGTCCGTGGAAGAAGAGTAGAACAACTCGCAGACCGAACCCCCGGCGAGGTTCGGCCCGCAAGGTTTGAGGAGGCCGAACCATGAAGAACTTCAGCAAGGTTTTCAGCTTTGCTACTTCCGTTTTCATTTTCGCCTCGTTGGCGCTGCTAGCCGGCAACGTTACCCCGTTGCTGGCGCAGGACGTCGTGGTCAGCCAGGCGATTCCGGACAACGCCCCGCAGGGCATGGTGAGCTTGAACGTGCAAGTCAAGGGCAGCGGCTTCAAGAAAGGCGCCATTGCCAAGTGGTTCGTGACCGGTACCACGAATCCGGGCGGCGTGACGGTCAACTCCACGGCCTTTGTTAACTCCACCGAGCTGTCTGCCAATATCAGCATCGCTCCCGACGCGGTAACCGAGCAGAAATTCGACATCCAGGTCACGCTTACCAGTGGTCGCACCGGAAAAGGCATTGAGCTGTTTAGCGTGATAAAGAAGGGAACTACGGCTTGCACGGCGCCGACGCCCATCTTGGCCGCGCCATGGAGCTGCCTCCTTCCGGGAGCCGCGGGCTGCCAGGACACGACGTTTGGTTCCAACGGCCTCGTTATCACCAACACTTCAGGAAGTGCGCCGACAACGACAGACATCGACATTGCGCAAGATGTGGTCATCCAGAGCGACGGCAAGCTTGTAGTCGCGGGTTCTTCATTGATCGAAGGAGCACCAGCGGGGACGCACGGCTTCGCTCTGGT
>Ga0315279_10001268_pt1 | contig 42762 bp, 26 predicted proteins | sample YL17G06_20_MG_FD_203694 | JGI IMG/M metagenome (GOLD analysis project Ga0315279, IMG submission 203694) | Sediment microbial communities from Yellowstone Lake, YNP, Wyoming, USA - YL17G06_20 | ecosystem: Environmental > Aquatic > Freshwater > Lake > Sediment | place: USA: Wyoming | collected...
CGACTCCGCTTCCATTCTCCGTAGCAGGGCTACTGCGAAGGATGAAGCGCTCCGCTCGGAATGATGACCCCTCGAATCGCAAGTGGCAGGACATTATCTTCTTGCCCGTTTTTCCCCTCGCCCTGTTGGGAAAATGGCTTTTCTTATCTGTAGCGGGGACTGCAAAGGATGACGCTTTTCTAATGGGGATAGACCTTGCAAAAAATCCAAAAAAAATTTATTTTTTTATTTGATTTGGATACGACATACCTGTATATTTGTGCGAAATCATTAAAAATCTGCTAACGGGCTCTTTCGTACGCTCAGGAAGAGCAACAGTGGAAAAAGTGAGTGAATGTATGCCTAATAAGGCATTAAAAAGGTACCTTTTTGAAAGGAGTTAGTTATGGTAAAGAAATTGTTAGTTGTGCTTGTGGTAGTGGGTCTGTTCAGCACAGTTGCTCTGGCATTAGACCCAATGGGGCCGCCGACAGCCGGGCTGAAACAAGGCAAGTTCAATGGCAGCCTTGAGTATTCGTACAGCAATATGGACCTCAGGGTAGAGGGGTCCGACCTCAAAAACGTGAGAATGAATAAGGGGTATGCCAACCTCGGATATGGCATTGCGGACAACTGGGAGGCGTTTATACGCTTAGGTGGAGCAGAAGCTGACTTCAAAGATGAAGATGGTGGGTTCAAATACGACGGTGACATCGGCTTTGCCTATGGTTTTGGCACCAAGGCGACAATTTGGGAACAAAGCCCCGAGCTCAAGTGGGGCGGCCTCTTCCAGATGAGCTGGGCCGACCTTAGTGGAACAGCAAAGGAAATAGGGGGCACAGGTAAAGAAGACGTTGACCTTAACGCTCGCGAAATCCAAATTGGGGTAGGGCCAACCTGGACACCGACGAAGGGCTTTTCAATTTATGGCGGCCCGTTCGTGCACTTCCTTCACGCCGATTGGAACGGTGGTGCAAATACAGGCTCCGCGGATATAACTGAGGCCAACAGTTTTGGTGGCTGGATAGGCGCACAGGTCGAAGTCACGGAGAACCTTCCGGTCTGCGTTGAGTGGCAGCATACCGGCGATGCCGATGCTTTTGGTGCGAGCATCATCTGTAGGTTTTAGCCGGAATTGAAATCTCCATCGTTTTGCCAAAGACAAGTTAATTGGCACAAAAAGGGCTGCGGGTTTTTAACTCGCAGCCCTTTTTTATATAGAGAAAACGTTTGACATCGATTACGAATTGAAATGGCCAAACGGTGAGCAGCATCAGCAGATGGCTTGACTTTATGCAGTTCTGTCGGCCATAAATTTCGCTGTTTCAATCAAGGCATCTTTGGCATCGCTTTTTTCCAGGCCGTCTAATGCCTTAACCGCTCTTGCGGTGAATTCGTGTGCTCGTCTGTGTGCGTACTCTATACTCCCGTAGCGATTCAGGAGCTCAGCCAGCTCGTCCCTCGTCTTATCCTGCTCAGGATGGGTGTGGGGGGTTATTAGGTATGAATTTATTATCGCATTTTTGTCTTCTTCATTTGCGATTCTTAGCAGGTGTATCGTAGCCAAAGTCAGCTTGTTTTTACCAGCGTCGCTGCCGAGTGTCTTGCCCGTTTTATTTTCATCGCCGGTTATATCGAGTAAATCATCGGTAATCTGGAACGCAATGCCGGCATTTAGGCCGAAATTAGACAACGCCAGGACCTCGGTTTCGCCCGCCCGTGCCAGAAGGCCGCCGAGAGAACAGCAGCAGCTAAAAAGAACAGCGCTTTTTTCCGTGATTATCTCTATATATTGCGATTCACTTAGCTGCCAATTCTGTCTTTGGGCTATCTGGGTCAATTCACCTTCGCAGACCCGAACCGCGGCGGCGGCAATCGTCCTGCCTACCCACGGCTCCAATTCGGCACACATTCTGAAGACCCGGCCCAGTATAAAATCGCCAAGCAATACTGAGGATTCGTTGCCCCAGATGCTGTTTATCGTAGGCAGCCCACGCCGGGTCTTGCCTTCATCTATAACATCATCGTGCAGCAGCGTAGCATTATGAATCATTTCAATGACCGCCGCCACACGGATGTGCTCGCCTGTAATTTTGCCGCAGGAGGCGCCGGCGAGGAGAACCAGCCCGGGCCGTATCATTTTGCCGCTGCGAGCATTCACATATTCAAGCAATCGGTTAATATCGTCCGTTTTTGCCGGCGCAACCAGTTGCGAGCTTATCAGTTTTTTAACCTGGCCTAATTGACTATTGATTAGCCGAAAGGCGGGGACCCCACCGTGAAGACTTTTGCCTGGTGCTGCCGTATTTGCCGGCAGCTCCATAGCACTTATCGGATATGCCATTCGTTTTCCTCTACTTTTCCCTGCCGTGGGCGTATTCGAAGAATCTTTTCCGCAGTAACTTCGTTACAGTCCCTGGCGTTCCGTCGCCTATGACCCTGCCGTCAATCTCGACAACGCCAATAACCTCGGCAGCCGTGCCTGTGAGGAAGAATTCGTCGCAGATGTATAAATCAAATCTCGTCAGGTTCTTTTCGACCACCTCGAGATTCTCTTCTTTTGCCAGCCGGATAACGACGCCCCGTGTTATTCCTTCCAGTGCACCGGCCTCGACCGGCGGGGTATAAATCACGCCATTTCTTACAATGAAAACATTGTCGCCCGTTGCCTCGGCGACATATCCTTCGTGGTTATACATAATCGCTTCAGGCACATTGCTATCCAGCGCTTCAATTTTGGCCAGGATGTTGTTGAGGTAGTTTAAGCTCTTGACCTGGGGCGGAATCGCCAGCGGGTGATTGCGGACAGTCGTTGCGCTGATTACCTTCATCCCTGTTTCATAAAGCTCTTCCGGATACAACTGGATGTTATCGGCTATGATAAATATGATGCTCTTTTCGCAGACAAAAGGGTTCAATCCTAAATTTCCGGTGCCGCGTGTGACCACCAGCCGAATATAGCCGTCAATAACGCCGTTGGCCTCAACGGTTTTTTCAATCGCATTGACCAGTTTGCTTTGGCTTAAAGGGATTTCAAGGCGAATCACCTTGGCCGATTGATAAAGCCGTTTGATGTGAGCATCCAGCTTGAATATTTTGCCGCTGTAAACGCGAATACCCTCAAAGACACCATCGCCGTAAAGCAGGCCATGGTCGAAAACCGATATCCTGGCGTCTGCCTCATCGACGAGCTTGCCGTCAAGCCAGATTTTTAGTGCCATAAAAACGCCCTTGTATATCATATTGCTCTCGATGCCGGATACTCGAAACGAGCATCGAGTATCGAGCTACGAGAATCGAATTAAATTTTAATTTTTTATTTTGCCGTCAGCCAGCGTTATTATCCGCCCGGCTCTTCGTGCAATCCTTTCATCGTGGGTTACCATTATAATCGACTGGCCGACCCTATTTAATTTCTCAAAGACTTCTAAGATACCGTTTCCTGTCGCGGAGTCAAGATTTCCTGTCGGCTCATCAGCCAAAAGCAGTTTTGGCTCATTCATTAAGGCCCTGCCGATAGCTACTCTTTGTCTTTCTCCGCCTGAGAGCTGATACGGCTTATGATTGGCCCGTTCAAGTAAGCCAAGCTGGGCGAGCAGGTCTTTAGCTCGGTTTTTCGCTCGTCTGCGGCACACAAGCCATCCGAGGACGCTCTTTGAAGCCATTGCCGGCAGGAAAACGTTTTCCAGTACATTTAATTCGTCCAGTAAATGGTAAAACTGAAAGATAAATCCTACCATTTTATTGCGAAACCTGTTCAACTCTCTTGCACTATGTTGGCTCAAATCCCGCCCCTCAAACCTGACGATACCCTTATCAGGCGTATCCAATGCCCCAAGGATATGCAGCAGCGTGCTTTTGCCGCTACCCGATGCCCCCACTATTGCCAGGAATTCACCTCTTTTTACAGCCAGATTGACCCCTTTGAGCACCTTTACCTCTGTTGCGCCCATCCGATAGGATTTATGGATTCCTTCGGTCTCTAATATGAGGTCGTCCCTGCTCATAACTGGTTCACCCGCAAAGTTTCCACCGGCTTGGATGCTGCTGCCTGCCATGTTGGCACCAGCGCACCGAGCAAACATGCCGCAATCGCCGAACCGGTGATTATCAGCAAAACCCTAAAGTCCACCTGGTTCGGAATATCGCCTATGGCGTATATTGTCCTGTCCCACAACTGAAACTTGAAATGCTCAAAAAGCCAGTTTTCTATCCGATTTATCTTCAGCAAAAATAGCCACCCGCCTGATAGGCCGATACAGGCCCCCAAAAGGCCCACTAAAAATGCAAAACCTGAAAATAACTCAGTAATGTCGATGTTCGAGGCACCTACACTTTTCAGGACACCTATATCTTTATTTTTATGACTGATAATCATATAGAATACGACAAAGACGATAAAAACAGTCGTAATACCCACAAAGCCGAACATGGCAATCATCATTGTCTGTTCCTTTTCCATAGCTGCAATGAAGGCACGCCTGTAATCCTTCCAGCTTTGCACGGTTACTGTAGCTAATAAGTCTGCCTGTTCTTTGCCGGGCCTTTCCTGCTTGAATTTTTGCCAGAGGGAGGAAACCTTTTCGCACCCCTCTTGCAGTTTGACATTTGGCTTGAACTTTATGTGGACGGCACTGGCTCTTTTAACAGGTCCGGCCATACCGCAAAGCAGTTGCGCCTGTTCAAACGGCAAATAAACCATCGAACCGTCAACTCTGGCCAGGCCGCTGTGCGAGATGTCACTATAGTGGAAAGTCTGCGTGTCGATCAGCCCTGCACCTGCCTTGGCTAAAGCACCCTTTGCGGTCAAAGGAAAACAAGTTATAGAAAAAGCGACCTCGGCAGGACCCGCCTCGTATGGGTAACCGCTTTTAGCATCTCGTTCCATCGCCAGGTCGATGCCCAACACGCACCCGAGGAGATTCGGGTCATAGTTTGGCACAAATGCCAAAGATGCATCGTTTCTACGATAATACAGCGTTTTTTCAAACCCCGTGACTTGACTATGCCTGATGGGGTCAATGCCCATAATCTCAACGCCGATGTTCATGTCCCTGCCGTGGGGACTGAGTATCGCGTAACTTTTTATTACAGCCGATACAGATTCAATAAAATCAGCTTCTTTCAGGACGTTCACAAAGTCCTCATAGTACGGGAAACCTACCAGCGATTCCGTGCCGATGACACAGTCCCCCACGAAACTATGATTTTTCTGTTTGAAATCGGTTACCAGGCCTGTCATTACGGTCATTACTACAACCACAATGAAGACACAAAGCGCAACCGCCAGCACCGCAAAATACGTTATCCGGCGTTTCAATAAGTATCGGAAGGCAAGCACAATCTTATACATAACTATTATTCATATCGCAGTATTTCTACGGGTCTGGTCCTCGCGGCTACAGCAGCAGGTATCAATGTTCCGAAGCTCGCGGCTATAACCACCAACAGTATGATAACGAAGGTCGCAGCCCAATCGACCTGGTTGGGTATCTTGATAAACATATACACGCTGCTTTTCCATAGCTTCAACCCGAATATTATCCTTATCCACTCCTCAACCACATTTATATTTTTTGTAACAACATACCCCAGTATTGCTCCAGCGCCCGAGCCGAGTATCCCAACGCAGATACCAAATCCGAGAAAGATAGAAGCGACCGAAATACTTGCTGCCCCGCAGCTTTTCATTATTGCAATATCTCTCTGTTTGAGCCGGACAATCATATAAAATATGCAGAATACCAGCACAACCACGCTGAAACTTACAACACCAAATATCAATAGCAAAACCCCCATTTGTTTGCGCAGTTCAGCAACATAGCGGCTTTGCATCTGTTTGGCTGTTTCGATCTGGGTATATCTTATAAGATGCTCGTTCCAGCCAAGCTGGTCGGCAGCAAACACCTGCCACAGACCCCGGATTTGCGCCACAGCCGATTCCGGCTGTGTATTGTCTCTGAGTTTAATTTGAATCTGGTCGGCGACCCTGTCACTTTCGTTCGGGTACAAGATGCTTTGCAAATGTGTTATTGGCAGATACACGAATCTTTTGTCAAGGTCATAAACTCCCGTGAAAACGATGTCTGCGATTGTAAATTCTACGGTCTTTCTTCTAAACCGCCTGCTTCCGTCTTCGATAGAAGACACGGGGGCTCCTGTAGTAAGGACAACCGACTGGCCAATCATCTTTTCAATTGCCTTGACATCATACTCATCTGTCTTCTCGTTCGGCTCTCCAAGTACGCCGATGCCCACAAATCCTCCGGTCTTATCTGCAAAACCGGGGATTTCAAAAGATGGGTCGTCAGGGGTGTGCTTTTGTCTAATCAAAGACTGCTTAAGGCCCGTTACCCTTGCTCGTCGTGCCGGCTCAATCCCCCAAACGTTTACGGCACGCACATTGCCACGGCCTATATGTAACAGGCCTTGAGTTGATAGTGTTGCTGTCGCTGCCTCCACCGTGTTTATCTGCTCCAGGCGTTCGATAAACAACGGGTATTTCGCAAATTTAGTCGGCGCCGAAAGCACGACATCGCCTATTGTCTCAACCGCGCTTTGCTCAAATGCCTTGATAAAGCCGCTAAATAAGCTGGCAACGATTATCAATAGTGACACGGAGAGAGAGACTGCTGCAATGCTCAATAAAACGATTTTTTTCTTGCGCAGATACCTCAGCCACAGAAATAATTTTAGCATTTCAGCATTCCAATGGGTAATTGGTTAAGTGGTTAATTGGTTAATTAACTACTCACCACTTGCCACTCACTACTCACCCGGTTTAGGTTTAAGGAGTGGGAACAGCACAACATCACGAATACTCGTAGCGCCGGTCAGAACCATTACGAGTCTATCAATTCCAATACCCAGTCCTCCTGCCGGAGGCATGCCGTATTTCAACGCCGTTATATAATCTATGTCCATCGTCCTTATTGATTCTTCCTGGCCGCGAAGCTGAGTGAGGAAATTCTCATATTGTTCAGCAGGGTCATTTAGCTCGGTATAGGCATTAGCCAGTTCCATCTGGGCCATAAATAATTCGAACCGCTCGGCAAATTTCGTCCCTTGTCCTTCGTCCTTCGTATTTCGTTTGCGTCTGGCCAACGGGCACAACGCCGCTGGATAATCAATCACAAATGTCGGCTCCACGAGATTGCTCTCAACGGTAGCTTCAAATACTTCGTTAATAACCACCACATCATCCATAGCCGATTCATCTAAGCCAAGGTCTCTGGCCTTTGTCCTGATGGCTTTTGTATCCTCAATATCGCAGCCGCTGTATTGTTTCAACAGTTCGGCATATCGCACCCGATGCCAGGGCCGACCGAAATCTACCGTTAAGTTACCAAACTGAACCTGTTTACCAATACAGTATTTTTCCGCACAAAAGCAGATAAGCTCCTCAGTTAAGTCCATCATCACATTATAATCGGCGTATGCCTGGTACAATTCGAGCATCGTAAACTCCGGATTATGTTGACGGCTTAGGCCTTCGTTGCGGAAATTTCGGTTTATCTCGAAGACTTTTTCCATCCCCCCGACAAGCAGACGTTTGAGAAAAAGCTCTGGTGAAACCCGCAGAAACAAATCCAAATCCAACGTGTTATGATGCGTCACGAACGGCTTTGCCGCAGCTCCGCCGGCTATTGGTTGCATCATTGGCGTCTCAACTTCCAAAAAACCCTTCAATTCGAGGAATTCACGAATAGTTGCAATGATGGCGCTGCGCTTCTTAAAGCGCTCCATCACATCAGGGTTGGCCCACAAGTCAACAAACCTGTGTCTATAGCGTTGGTCAACATCTTTAAGGGCGTGAAATTTCTCGGGCGGCGGCAAAAGACATTTGCTCAAGAGCGTAAGGTTGGTAACCCATATAGTGATTTCACCGGTTTTAGTTTTACCCAGCTTGCCTGCTGCGCCGATTATATCGCCAAGGTCAAGCCATTTAGCAAGCTGCCATTGCTGGCCCAGGAGCTTTTTGCTCAGGCCAACCTGAATGGTCCCGCTCCAATCGCGCAGCGTCATAAAAATCAGCGACCCCATTTCCCGCAGCAGCACGATTCTGCCGGTGCATTTTGCTGATTGGGTTTCATCTCCGTCTTTGTATCTGCGTTTGATGTCCGCGGCCGGCTCCGCACCATCGTATCTGCCCCCGTAAGGGTCAATGCCCAATTCCCTAATACGGGACAGCTTTTCTTGCCTTTGCCGTTCAAGCTTACTTACGTCGTTAGAAAATTCGTCTTTCATAGTTCATTGTTCGTAGTTTATTGTTCATTGTTTGCGATTTGTTGTCGATGAACTATGAACTAATAACTACGAACCGATACAGAATCGGTTTGAATCAGTTTCGTCTTAATAACCAAAACACTAATTGCCAACTGTGGGTCAGTCGTGAGGGTTTCTTCGATTGTATGTTTTTTCACCTCCCGGCCGGTGCCGTGGTTGGCTTGGACCAGCACCTCATTATCCCTTTCCACCTCAATCATTTTCTTCAGTTCGTTGCTTGTTAATTCAACCTCAATATTTGGCCCAACGCCCCAGTCCGACCCGCCCTGTTTTTTAATCACATCCTGGCTTTCAACCCGCTGACCCGAAGGCAAATAGTAGTATGCCATCGTGTATTTTAGCTGTGCGCCTCCGCCGGGATAGTGTGTTATTCCCTGCACGCTCCCTTTGCCGTGGGTTCTTTCTCCTACCAGAATCGCCCGCTTATACATCTGGTCTGCCAGTGCCCCTGCCACAATTTCTGAAGCGCTTGCCGAGCCGGAATTTATCAGTATTGCAAGTGGATAATCCGGATGTGTGTCCTTTTCACGTGCCGCCGCATAAGTAGGTATCCTGCCAAATCCGGACCCGGGCTGTGTCTTGACTATCAATCCCTTTTTAAGAAATTTGTCGGCCACCTCCACTGCGCTGTCCAGGAGTCCGCCGGAATTAAATCGCAAATCCAGAATCAATCCCCTCAGTCCTCCCATTTCAAGCTGCTTCAAAACTTCTTCTAAATCCGAGGCAGTCTGTGCCGAGAAGCTGCTGAGCCGCACATAGCCGATTTTGTTTCGCTCATCAATCAAATATAACCATTTGCCTCCTTCAGTCCTTTGCCAGCCGCGAATCGTCGGAACAGTTATTTTGTCCCTGATTATGGTAATGTCTCTTGGGTTTTCCTCCAGCCGAAGGAGGGTTTGATCAGACCCGCCTCCGGCGGGGGACCGTCTTATGGTAAGGGTTACTTTTGTGCCCTTAGGGCCGGTAATCTTGCGAACCGCACAAACAAGTGTCATATCCTTGGTTGGGACCCCATCCACCGCTTCTATCACATCTCCGGCATCGAGGCCGGATTTGTAAGCAGGAGTATCCGGCAGCAGGCTTGCCACCGAAAGCAGCCCTTTTTCTTTTGAGATTTCTATGCCGATACCGGTGAATTCATTGGTCATCATCTTTTCAAAATCCTGCACCTGTCTAGGCCAAACCATTACCGTATAAGGGTCAAGTGCAAACAACGCTGCCTCTGCAAACTGTGCAATCAGTGCCGCCGCCGGCAGCTCTACAGTCGCAGTGTTCAGCGTCAAGACCTTCTCAAAAACGCCTATAAACTTATCCTTATCAAACCCTGTTGGTGACTGACCAACCTCATCGGCAAGTGCTGCCAGAGCCGTTGACCACGCCGCAAGCTTTTTGCTGTCGCCTAACGCACCAGTGACTTTATTGGGTTCACCCGACAGATTTTGCACAGATGTTACTGCCATCACCTCTGCCAACAATTTGCAGCGTTCAATAGCCGACTTTGCCATCTGACCGTAGTCGATAATGCTGACGTAACTCAGACTCAGGGCATCAATCGCACGAACAAACATCTCTTTCTCGACCCCTGCATATCGCTGTTCTCTGGTCTCACAAGGGCTATCCTGGAAAGAGACCGCGATACCAGCCTTGTCTAAAAGCTGCTCAGCATAATCTGAATACGCCTTGTTGTTTTGGTCGATTAACGGCAGCCATAAATAGCAATTTGTATATGCCTCAAGCCACTTGCCTTTCACCTCGAACTTGGTGGCTTTGTCTATCGCTTTTTGCAGTACCCGTTTTACAAACGCATCAGATAGAAGTTTTTCTTTCTGCGACTGGTCCGCAAACTCGCACGCTTTGGTAATGACTAAAAGCGCCGCAGCGATATTGTTTACATCATTCACATCGCTTCTGTTGTTTGCATCTTTTATATTGTTGACATCTATTTTGGCTCGAAACTTTTCCAGTTCAGCTAACTGCTCTCGGTATGCGGCTTCCCGGGCCGACTGGCGTCGTTGACTTATAGACCTGGATTCTTCGACAATCTTTGCTAATCCTGCCAGGGATGGCGGCCGGCTCTGGGTATCCTCGCTCCCAACTTGTCGGGATTTTATCAGTTCACCAGCAGCGTCAAATTTGCCTTGGTAAATCAGCTCACAGGATCTCTCAATGAGGTTGGGTTCACCAGGCGAAGGCAGGAGCGCCGGCTTGGCTGCGAACACACTTCTGGTAAACAAAAAGACAATTAGCACCAGCCGGATTAGCCGGGTCGGATCCGTTCCTCGCAGCAGAGCTGCTGCGAAGGATGAATATGCCCTCTGAGTTTCACTGAACATTTTTTTTGATTTTCGTGGTAACAAAGAAATAACCCTTAACATCGAATACTGCTAAATTCAGCAAAATTCCAAAATCAATCCGGCAAGACGTTTTTGCCGGACTTTAATTTGCTTTTTGCATTTTGATTTTTTAACTTCTTATCGACTAAATGTTGCCGACTAATCACATACATTCGGCTGCTTTTCCGGCGCAACCTAAAACATGCAGCTTGTGCCTGACCATTTCTCTAATGGCATCTCTTCCTGGGCCGAGGTATTTACGCGGGTCAAACTCACCGGGGGTCTCAGCGAAGACCTGTCTAATTTTTGCTGTCAGAGCCATCCTCAAATCCGTATCGATATTGACCTTGCAGACGCCCATTTTTGCTGCCTTGCTGACGGCCTCTTCAGGAACGCCCATCGCATCAGGCATCCTACCGCCGTACTTATTGATAAGGTCCTTAAATTCCTTCAGCACACTGCTTGAGCCGTGCATAACCAGCGGAAATCCCGGCAGCTTCTCGTTTATCTTCTGTATCACGTCGAAGGCAATCTTCGGCTCACTTTTGAACTTGTAAGCCCCGTGGCTTGTCCCGCACGCCACGGCCAGCGAATCGCAGCCGCTTCTCTTAACAAACTCAACTACCTGCTTTGGATCAGCTAAGTGCTTGCTCACATCATCCACGCCGACCACATGCTCTTCTATTCCGCCCAACTGTCCCAGCTCGGCTTCAACCACCACGCCTCGTGGATGGGCGTATTCGACCACCTTTTTGGTGATTGCAATGTTTTCATTAAACGGTTTGCTTGAGGCATCTATCATTACGGATGTAAAGCCGTCATCGACAAACTGTTTGCAGACCTCAAAAGTATCACCATGGTCGAGGTTTGTCGCGATAGGAATATCCGGATTTTCCTTAACCGCCACATTGATAATCGCCATCAGATAGCTGATTTTCGCGTAATCTCGCGCACCTTTGGATACCTGCAGGATAAGCGGCGCCTTTTCTTCGGCTACCGCGTCTATAATGCCCTGCGTGATTTCCATATTGTTCACGTTAAAAGCACCAATGGCGTAGCCGTTTTTGTAAGCCATCTCGAACATCTTTTTAGTATTAACCAATGCCATAATAGTCTCCTTAAATTACTTCTAATCTAACTTTGCCATCAATAGTTTGCCGGGCCGCCAAGACCCATATATCTTCTCGGCCCAATACCCAGTTCCGGCACTCCCTCAGGCCATATACTAAATACAATTGCGTGGTTATCCAGTGACTCATCCGCACTATATGTGATGCCCCAATAAATCCTGTGGTATCGCCTTATGAGCGTTATGTCGCTTCGCACATTCGCACCATAGTCAAAATCAAACTGCTGCGAAAGAACTACCGTATATCGTGGGTCGATTACGTAAGTAGCCGCAAAGGTAAACGCATTTGAGCCTTCCTCTCCAAAGCCATTATCGAGCCGCCTTAAGTATCTGCTGCCTACATAATAGCTCAAATTAGGCCACCGCAGGTGTGAAAAACCGATATTAAATTGCTGCACTACGCCGCTTTGTATGTCAAAATTCATATCGGACAATATCGCAAAGGTATCGCTCAGCCGCCAGATATAGTCAGCACAGAAGGAATTGCGTGTCGGCCCAAATATATTGCTGCTGCGCCTGTCCTGCGGCGGCACTGCCTGGCTGAACCCGTTGACCAGCGGGCTGTATCTATTAAGCAGCGGAATAAAGGGCTTATTCCAGATGAATCTATCTGGCCCGGCGGACGTATCGCCGGAATCGCTCACCCACGTAACGTCCGTATCCAGCCGCATCCAATCAACTGTTCGCTCTTTTGCCCCGACGCCTCGTTTGGTCTGCAGCCGCTGAGAAATACCTACGTTGACCACGTCGCGTTGTTCAATAACAGGGTCGCTCTCGGCGAAACTGACCGCTGTAAAGTACGGACTTATGATGTGCCGCAACTGGTTCAAGTCCCATAGCTGCGATTTAACATCCGGAAAAACCTTCCAATACGGTTGTAATGATGCACGAATGCCGCCTTCCCCAAGAAAAACATCATTTTTGCTTTCCGCTGCTGTGCCGTCGATATCCGTCCGGAAACCACTGCCGTCTTCATACGCTGTCGTTTCCGCTGCGAAAGGCACCAGCTTCATTTTTCCTATAGTTATCGGCATATCAATTTCGCTTCTCGTTGACCAGAACGTAAAGAAATCCTGCGGGACGGTCGAAGAGTTGTCCGAGGCCAAACGCTGACGGAACCGACTGAGCTGGCTGTCACTGTAATATGTCAATCTGTCGTCAAGAAGCGACTGACCTGTCCAGTGGAATTCCGCAGAGGGTAATTCTTCCAGTTGGTTGTCGAAATCGTTTATTCGCCACTTACCCAGGAAGGCAAGGCCCCAGTTATCCTCAATGCGCTTCAAATGGACAAGAGTTTCCTGTTCCTTGTCGAGATAAAACTCATCGCGATAATACGACTCCACAAAATTCTTATCGGAGGCGTAACCGATTTCGGTGGTGAGCTGCCAGTCGTAAGGCAGAAACTGCCTGTGCTGCCAGCGAAACCGTCCGCGAAGGTCCTGAGGCGGCTCAAGATTTCTTCTGCTCTCGTCCCTGCCCAGCCGGTCTTTGCCGCTGTCGTCAATGATATAACCCAAAAGCTTACCGAAATAATTCTCTCTCTCGTAATCAATCTCTATCCCGCTGCCGACGCCATGCTTGCTGTAGTAGTCCAGCATAACAGTGCTGTCTGTTCCCTCCGCTTCCTGCAAACCCAGCAGGCGGGCTAAGTACCATTTGGTCTCAAGTGTTGCTCCCCATTTGCTGTCATAGCCGGCGTGAGCACCTTTAAGCGGAATATCGGGCCTCTGCAGATTACTGCGCATAAAGGGCCAGTAGAAAATCGTCTTATCATACATCTTCAGCCGCACATCTTCCATCTGTGCATCGTAACTGCTTTTTGAAACTGTGCCCTTCTGCTGGTCAACGCCGGTCGTATCGGTAATCATTACTTTCGAGGCGTTAAGTGAAATCTGAGGCAGATAAAACTCACTACTTGTCAGAGTAATATTCTCTGCCGCAAACTTGTTTTCTGCCAACTGCCTTAACTGTGCTGCCCTGACATAAATCGGAATCCCTTGGGATACATCAAAGTTCCTCATCACCGCGTTTATCGCAACCGCCCTTTTTCTTTCGAAATCGTAGTATATCACATCGGCCCGAATAGTTCGCGGCCCTTCAGTCATCACAACATCGCCGGCTAAATAAATCCCGCTCACAGCTCCTTTGGCCAGAATATCTTCGGCTCTCGGCTGCCCCGCACCAATTGAACTGCCGATAGAGTTAGATTCTTGCGGCTGGGAAGCGGGGCTGCCTTGACCGGGCAATTGGTGCGGGGTGGCCGACCGAGTTGCCCGTGTGGAATGGAATATAACTGCGCTATCCGCCTGCAGTTCCAGTAAACCACCTTTTTCATCCTGTTTCTGCCACAAATAGAACCTGCCTATGACCGTTGTAACATCTACCCCGTTCACCTCCGCAGACTCAAACTTCGGCTCGACTTCGCCTGCTGGTGCCAGGTTAATCGGATACCTGAATTGCAGCATCCTTTCTTCCGGCTGTATTTTCTCTGTTGGCACTGCGGGCGATGGTTTCTCTATGACGAGCTCTTTTCCAACAACTGCGGCAAGTGCCTTTTGGTAGAGTTCTAATCCGCGAGGGTCGGCAACTTCTCTCTTCTCGGCCGTTGCAAAAACCTCTCCACTGACATTGAACCGAACTACCATTGCCGTGCCATCTTCAACGACGGTCTGGCTAAGTTCGGTGGTCATAGCCGCTTCGGCTTTTTTCACCGATACATTGCCCTGCAGATACACCTTTGCTTTGTAATCGACCCGGCCCGCCCTCGGCAGGCGGCTGCCAGATTCAGTTCCGATGCTTTCAAGCCATACTACTCCGCTATCGCTGGAAAACCGATTAGCCCCGATTGACATCGAAAATCTGTTCTGAAAAACGAGGGTGTGCTCAATGGGACTTAGCTGATAGCTTATGACATCTTTTCCCGCCAGGTGCAAGTCCTGACCGACGAAGGCGCGGGCCTTGTCGCCTTCTATGGCCGATGATACCGGCCCTGATACCAGGGACAAGAAACCCAAAATAAATAGTGTTCTGTTGTGCATAGTAACGAACCAAAAACCCAAAACTGTGGACCGGCACTAAGTCGCAGATTATAGCCGGTTTCGGCACCAAAGCTACTAAAAAAACCCTGCTTATAATGCCTTAATTTGAAATTTGAGATTTCAAATTCGGATGCCAGGGTTATACTTGGTATGTCGTTTAGCCGATATACAATTAGAGCTTGGCAGTTAATTTGCGTTTTTTCAGTTTATTTTTGTGGACCCTGTTAGAAAAGGTTCATCCTTCGTAGTTCCTACTACGGAAAAGGAAAATCCTTTTTATGACAGGGTGGAGGTGCGTATGGCTGAGGAATATCCTGCTTCAGCAAAGGTATATCCGACAGCAGACTCTGGAAAATTTAGCATTCTCGATATGTTAGCTTACTTCGAGGAACACGGTGCGATGCGTGTTTCGGACCTGCACCTCAAGGTAGCTGCGCCCCCTACATACCGGATTGATGGCGAGCTTGTAAAGATGAAAGGCCCAGACGTAACACCGGAGATGGCAAAGCAGCTTATCTACCCGCTTCTAAATGAGGAAAACATCCATAAGCTTACAAAGGAGCAGAACGTTGACTGCTCTTACGGACGTGGGGCGATACAGTTTCGTATAAACGTCTTTAAGGAAAACGATGGGATAGCTGCGGCACTAAGAGCTTTGTCGTTGGATATACCGAAAGTAGAGGAAATCGGTTTCCCGAATAACGTCTGGGAAGACATCATTAATCGCAAGAATGGTCTTGTGCTTCTGACCGGCATCACGGGCGCAGGCAAATCTACAACGATTGCCTCACTAATCGATCGAATTAGTGAAAAGCAGGCCTGCCGAATTATAACTGTGGAAGACCCCATAGAATATATCTATCCCCAGAAACACTCGATTATCTCACAGCGTGAGATAGGAAGAGACGTAAAGTCTTTCCTTCACGGACTGCGGGCAATGCTGCGGGAGGACCCTGATGTGATATTTGTTGGGGAAATGCGTGACCCGGAAACAATAGCTATGACGCTTATGGCTGCCGAGACGGGGCACCTTGTCTTTTCCACGCTACACACCAGAGACACTGTCGGCACGGTAGCGAGGGTACTCGATTATTTCCCGGCCGGCAGACAAAGCGAGGTGCGCAATCAGATGTCACTCGGTTTGGCTTATGTCATCAGCCAGAAGCTTGTGCCCAAAAAAGACGGCACAGGCAGAGTTGTGGCAATGGAAATACTTAGCAATAACTACGCCGTTGCCAACCTGATACGCACCGGCAAAATGGAGCAGATATATACCCAGCTGCAGACAAAGACCCGGGACTTGCCTGACGAAAAAATGATAACAATGGAAAAGCATCTGGCAATACTGGTTAAGCAGGGCAAAATTGACCTGCTGGAGGCCAAGAAATGGGCCAATAACCTCAAAACTTTCACCGATGCCCTCCAGCAGGATTAGGCGGCTGATATTTTCGATTTTCGATTTTTGATTTACGATTTACAATCGGCATTCGACAATCGAAAATCGACAATGTTCCCGAAAGATTGGCCTTATGACAATCCAGTTCAACTGCCCTACCTGTAATGCTGTAATTGCCTTTCACGACGAACACTGTGGGAAACGCGCTCGATGTCTCGGCTGCGGACAACATTTCATAATTCCATCCAAAAACCACGAAACACCAAGAAAAGTTGAAACTCTATCTGAAGAAAAGAAAGTTCCGGTAGCAGGATTTTACAGGTCCGCGTTTATGGATAGCTGGAAAATGTTTATCAGGCCGCAAAATGCAACAGGATTGGTGTTTGTGGTGGCAGCAGTTTGCTTTAAGTTTTTCCTGGGCCACACCGATTACTCTTGCACTGTGGGGGGATTTAGGATTCAGGCGCCGACTGGACTTATAATAACGCTGACGGTGTGGGGGTGTTTATTCTGGTACTATATGGAAATAATTTACTCGGCAGCGTTTGATGTAGAAGAGCCGCCGGACGTTTATATGGGCGGCCTGTTCGGCTTTATATGGAACGTCATCAGGTCTTTGTGCGTATTTGCTGTCGCACTGGTGGTAGTTCAATTACCCTGTATTATTTTTCTTGTTGTATCGAGAAAGGTAGGGATTGAACCTCGACTTGTCGAGGTAATTTCGCACATATTGGCAATTGCCGGCCTGTTTGCTTTTCCAATGACAATCCTGACCTTTTCAGTCGGTCGAGATATTACGATGGTGTTTCGGCCGGACTATATTCTCAAGCCCATTGTTAATGCTTTTTGGCCTTACTTTGTGGTGGTTGGATTCTTCGTCTTGGTTTGGGAACTACAGTTGCAAACTGTCGGATATGGCGAGTTATTAGACAAGGGCAAAACGGTTATTAGATTACATCTCCTGGTCAATATAGCAGTTCAGGCCTTGGCTGTGGTATCAATGCGTTCAATAGGTCTATTCCACCGACATTATAACTGCCATTTCCATTGGTAACAGGTGCGCTTTTATCTGACAAGTCGCTTCAGCAGCCGTTGCAGAAGCTCCATCGGCAGACCCATCACGTTTGTCAGGCTGCCCTCTATCCTTTCAACAAATTCGTCGCCCTTTTCTTTTATGGCATAAGCACCAGCTTTGCCCTGCCACGAGCCGCCTTTGATGTGTTTGGCGATTTGCTCGGCGGTTAATTTCTTAGGATAAACAGTCGTGATGTCACTAACACTTAATTCGGTGCCATCATTTAGCCGAACAATTGCAACACCAGTTATCACCTTATGAGGAGCGCTAAATAGTTTCTTTGTAATCTGCTCTGCCTCTTTTGCGTCCTTTGGCTTGCCGATGATTTCACCATTAAAATCCACAACGGTATCTGCACTGATAACCAGACAGTTGGGGAACTTTTTAGCGATGTCCTTTGCCTTTGCTAAGGCCAGCCGTTTGGCATATTCATCCGCCTTTGGCGGACTGACACCTGTAATTGGGAAAGCCGACTCGTCAATATCGGAAGGGACGACCTTGAATTTATAGCCGGCTTGGGCTAATAATTGTCTTCGCCGCGGAGATGCCGAGGCCAGGATAATCTGTAGCTGTTGTTGTTCAGGCATAACTATCGAATACGGGAACTTTCACTCCATCCGCTTTCCCTTTTTAGTTTTGATTTACAATTTGCCGGCAAAATGCCTGGTATTCCTGCTCGAGCTGGTCGAAATCATCGCCGATATATTGCTGAAACAATAACTGCCCAACGATTCGATTCCACAGGACGGTTCGCGGCTGGTTTCTGTCTTCTGCGATTTTTTTGCTTACCTCGTCCAGCGGCCAACCCCCTTTTAGACCGTCTAAAAGCAACTGGTGATAATTATTCAGATGCTTCCTGAGACCATCTTCCCGTAGAAACCGCACCAGCGCGTATGATTGGCTGTAAAAGGTCAGGACCTGTTCGGACTCGTTTGTGGCAAGCACTTCGCCAGGGTTGATGGCTACCAATTCTTTCAGCGGTATCATCTCGTTTTTCCTCAGTGTTTTTTTCAGTGCATCCAATCGATAGTTGTCTTCGGCCGGCTCAAAATAGAATACTCCCTCTTCGGTCCGGGGCGATTCAAAGAGCATAGCCACGCCTTCATCGAGCCAGCTTGGCAGGCGAAACTTAAAGAGTCTGCTATTAAACTGATGCCACCCCTCATGCCCGAGGGCTGAAAAGGTCCGCTTTCTGCCGATATTGTACACCACACAAGCACCATTTAAATAATATGCGCCGGCTTTTATGCTGCAAAACAAATCCGCCTGGTCGCCCGCGAAGCTCTTTGTGAAAGCTGTCCACTGCTCTCGGTCGGCAAAGAGATAGATAATAAACTTACTTGTTGTCTCAATCGGTTCAGGCAGTTCGCCATTATAGCCGCGATAAGCCGACTCCATAAACAAAGGGATGCGGCGAAGCATCAGGGGCTCTAAAAGTGTTGTGAAAATCTCATAATGTGCCGTAGTAAGTTTCAGCCCCTTTTCATATTCACTTTCCCAGACATCAACCCTTTCGAGAGCCGGCAGGTTTTGGTCCTGTAAATATTCTACCATTTCGGCGCAGGCGTTTATACTTCCAGCAGAACTGACACCCTTAACTGCGATTTTATCGGATTCAAAGCAGCCGGCCAGGCAGACAGTCACAAGCATACAAATTGGTGCAATCATTTTCATCACAGACTCTCCTCTGTGCACAAAAAGTCTCAAAGTTTATCCGCCAGACGTATGGCGGATTTATGTTATCTTAAAATCGGCTGCAAATACGGCAAAGTCCATTATATTTTTCCTGTGCAAATGGTATTTTCATTCAGACCTGTTGTTATAGCCCCGACAGATGGGGCTTTTTATGATATGGGACCAACGAAAACTGGGGGTTTGGGCTATATATGGGTAGATAGCCCTACCCTGAAGATAGCCCCTGTTGGTTTGGCAGTAATGATTTCTACAAAACCGTTGTGTGCCTGGGCGAATTTTTTCACAAGTGCCAGGCCCAGGCCTGTGCCTGTGGTCTCGCGTGTAGCTTCTGGTCCGATGCGATAGAACTCTTCAAATATCTTTTTACGCTGTCGATGAGGCACCCCCGGCCCGTGGTCTTCAACCTCAATCAGGGTGAATTGGTCCTCAAATTTTGTCCGGACCATAATGGTCTTATCTTCAGCGTTTCGTGCGTATTTGATTGCGTTGTCGAGCAGATTTACGACTATCTGTGTAACTGCGTCGCCGTCAAAAGCTGTTTGGCCGACCCCTGCTCCTGTCTTCTGACAGGAAGACGCAGGGGCGAACTCGGTCTTTATTGAAAAGCCGTTCTGTTGGGCGTAGGGCCTTATCACCTCAACTACGCTTGCAATACACTTGTTTATGTCACCAATCTTGAAGGTGTATGTTTTCCGTCCCTTTTGGATACGCGAGAAGTCCAGCACGTTCTCTATCAATCGACTTAGCCTTTCGCTTTCCTGTCGCATATTTCTATAGTACTCAGCAAGTTTGTCTTCTGATTTGACCCAGTTCTTCTCGAGCATCTCCGCGTACATTCGTATCGAGGTTAGAGGTGTTCTAAGCTCGTGCGAGACAGCAGATATGAAATCATCTTTTTTTTGCGCCAGCTTGATTTGGGCTCTGGCGTTGTGCAATAGACTGGCCAATCCCAGCGTTACCGCCAGAAGCACTACAGTGACAATGCTCAAATACCAGTTCTGCAGTTGCTGTATTTGTTTGCTTATCCGTGCAGGGTCGATTTCTTTAAGGTTGAGCACTAACTCTCCAAAGCCAAAGTTTAATATCGCCGTATAGGTGATATCTGTTGCCGCAGCCGCGTTCTTTACATGTGTCAACTCGAAGCTCATACCTTTGCGTATAAATCGCTGCGCGGATTCTTTTACCTCCTCGGTAAGTTTCTTTTCGTTTAGTTGAAAGCCCTGCAAAAAGTGCTTGTCTTCGATTTGAACGTGCCTTAGTAGAAACACCTGCCCGCCAAATATGGACCGTTCGGCGTCCCCACCCGGAACTACCAGCGGTTCAAACGGCTCAATTCGTATCTGCACTGTCTCAGCCGACTCCCCTTGAGAGGAGGATTGGCCCCGAAGACGGTCGGCAGGCTGGGGCAATTGAGCAAAAGTTTGTATCTGCTGCTCGGGGACAATCTGTATGCCAGGGCCCGGTTGGTTTGGCTCGTTGCTTGTTGTAATCTGTTGTGGCTCTCTGCCAGTGCCTGCTTGTGTTCCGGGTGTTTGCCGGCTGGTATCGTGCCGTTCCTCTTCCGCCGTTTGTGGCGGCTGCGTCTGTCGTTCTGATTGGGTTGGCGTGCCTGATTGCCTCTGTTGAGATTGGACGTCTTGCTGTGATGAATCCACATTCGAAAGAATATTGCGTTCATAAATGAAACGCTTCTGTTCAATAACCTGTGCCTTTTGGCCTTGCCCCTGCAAACTTTCGATAGGATAATTTTTCTCGCGCTCACCTTGAAATGCTACACCTTTCCCACCTTTCTTCTGGAGACTTTTATCTTTTGTCAATGCGACTTGTTTAAATTCGTCGAGCTGGCCCAATCGTGAATCTTCGCCCCTCTTAACATACTGTATATCAAATGGCCCGGACATAGCTCCGGTCAGAGCAGGCATTAGATTATACTTTACGTTGTCTTTGTTTATCTGCACTTTAGCATAGAGGTCATTAAAATCGGCGGCCCAACCGGGCTTGCCGAAGTCCACACTTTCTCCTTGTTTGATATTGTCATTTGGTGTGATGATGGTGCCGTCCGGCTCGATTTGAAAATTACCATAAGCAAGCCCGTTGTCCATCTGACCGGCCAGAGGTGAGCGCAGCACCAGTGTCTGCTGCTGACTATTAACAACATTTTCCGGGACATAATAATACAGGTAATCAGTATAAGGCCGGTTCTGTTCTCTGCGCAGGAAATCGTCAAGCTTGCCTTTGACATCCTGTCTGATTTGTTCTGCGACCGCGGCAAATTCGCCCAGCCGCGTGCCTTCCATACCTTGCGCCCATATCCGGATAGAGTGGTATCCCAGCCAGACCAGCCCGCACATAGCTGTAAGGATTATCACCGACAAAATAATAAGCCGCCTGTACATTTGCGATCTACCAGCTAAGTTTCGTATTTGTAACCTGCACCGCGCACAGTTTTGATAATCTGTGGGTCGCTCACATCCCGCTCGATTTTGCTCCTTAGTTTGGCTATATGCATATCTGTAGTCCGCGTCTCCAGATCGGTCATAGTGTCGTCCCAGACTTCTCGATAAAGCTCTTCTCTGCTGATGACCCGGTTCGGATTTGCGGCAAAGTACTGGATAATTCTTGCTTCCCGTCTGGTAATTTCTATTTCTTTGCCTTTGCGTCTTACCTTGAGACCTGCAATATCGACATCTAAGTCGCCAAACGTAAAAGTTTGTCCGACTGCCCGCGCCGGGTCTGTCCGCCGCAGCACCGCATTTATCCTTGCCAGCAGCTCCTCTAACGAAAATGGTTTGGTGATGTAATCATCGGCGCCGAGGTTAAGTCCCGCTACCTTTTCTTTTTCCTGGCCCTTGGCAGTGAGCATAATAATGGGGGTTTGCAGACCCTCCTGACGCCATTTACGACACAGTTGTTCACCGCTGATTTTCGGCAGCATCAAATCGAGCAAAATCAAATCGAATAGCCCCTTGGCCACGGTGCGTTCCGCATCGAGTCCGTCGGCGGCTTCGGTAACTTTGAAGCCCTGAAACTCCAGAAAGTCCCTCAGTGCCGCAAGGATATTCTGCTCATCTTCAACCACTAAGATGGATGCTTTTGGTTCCATAATTACACCTGTTCCCATTTATATTATAATCGCAATTGAAGACCGCGTTTGTAAATGTTTTGTAAAAAAGCGCAAAACTTATTTTACACCCATTTTACTTTGTGCTCAACCGGCGATGTTGCATAATTAAATAGGTGGTTATTTTGCAGCCCCCGCCCCGACTTGTCGGGGTTCAAGAATCTATTTTGGAACTTTTTGAAAGGACCGAAAAATGAAAGAGAGAACACAAACACTTGCATTGACAGTTGTGGTGATTGGCCTTTTGGCCTCAGCCGCCTTTGCCGATGTCCCGAGGACAGCCGGCACAATCTCAAAAGTAACGGTTTATCGCGGCCAGGCGCTGGTGACCCGCGCCGTCAATGTTGACTTGCTGCCGGAAGCTTCCGAACTAATCGTTGAGAATCTGCCGGCCCAGGTAGTGCCGGAGAGTATCTATGCGCAGGCCTCGGATGCCGTCAAGGTGCTCAGCGTAAGGTATCGGGAAAGACCAGTTATGGAAGATACGCGCGAGGAAGTCAAACAGCTTGATACCCAGATTGAGGATGTGAAACATAAACTCAAATACGCCGAGAGTGAGCTTGCGCATTTTAACCAGCAGTGGCAAATGTTCGAGAAACTCAAGGACTTCACCGTTACTGCAGCTCAAAGCGACCTCAACAGAGGTCTTTTGACCTTTGAGCCGCTCCAGAATCTTGCGACGTTTATAGAACAAAAGGGCCTGGAATATCACAAACACAAGCTGGAACTCGAAGACCAGATTGCTCAATTGAAAAAAGAGCAGGAATTGTTTGAACGCAAGCGTAACGAACTAACAGCCGGTCGCTCCCGCACAGAGCGTGAAGCAGTTCTGTTTATAAACGCAAGTGGCGCAAGGAAGGTCGCTATCGAAATGAGCTACCTGGTCAACGGCGCCAACTGGCTGCAACAGTATAACCTCCGCGCTAATCCCAAAAAGTCAAATTGTCTTATTGAATACAATGCGGTCGTTAATCAGACCAGCGGCGAGGATTGGAATAGCGTGGTTATAAGTCTTTCTACCGCTGAACCGACCATGGTTGCAGCAGCCCCCACTCTTACACCTATGCTTGTGGCTCTCTCTCTGCCTGCCCAGCAGGCACAGCAACAGGAGTCTGCTTTCTGGGAGAACGACATGCGCCAGTATCGAGCGTCCAGAAAAGAATACATCAAAAAAGGTCCCGCTGCTAATGTGGAACTCAACATTCTGGCGCTGCGTAATCAGGCATTCGCCTATAATGTCATTGCAGATAGAGGGCAATTGGTAGAATTCCAGCAAAAGATGGCCGAAATTTCCCGCACCGAGGGGATAAGTGTAGCATACGATTTGCCTGGCAAACTCACCCTTCCCAGCCGCAGCGACCAGCAGCTCGTAACCATTGCAGCAATTACCGCAAAAGCCGATTTCACGCTCATTGCCACTCCTTTGCTGACCGATTATGTGTATCTGCAGGCGGATGTGCTTAACGATAGTGACACTGTCCTCCTGCCGGGACAGGCCAGTATGTTCCGCGATGGCGGGTTTGTCGGCAAAAGCCAGTTGTCGCCGGTTACCATCGGCGAGAAATTCACAGCCGGTTTCGGTATAGATTCACAGGTTCAGGTAACCCACGAGCTTGAAGACAAGCAGACAAGAATCCAGGGTGGAAATCGCATCGATACTTATCAATATCGTATTGCCATAAGTAATTACAAAAATGCCGCCGTTGAATTGCGATTGATGGACCGCTTACCTTATACCGATGATGCTTCGGTCAAGATAGAGCTTGCAAAGGCCGAACCCCAGTTGAGCCAGGATGCTGAATACTTACGAATCTCTCGAAAGAAAGGAATTCTTCGTTGGGACCTGAAACTGTCGCCGAACACAGTTGATGAAAAGGCGACTATTGTGAAATATAGCTTCACTATGGAGTATGACAGGAATATGCAGCTTCAGCCCCACCTTGCTACTGGGGCCACACAATAAATAGGGCCTGCCTGTTCCGGGCTTCTACGGTTTTGAGTTTTAAGCTTTGGGCTTTGCGTTTTTGATAGGGGCTTACTGGCCTGGCGTGGGCGTATCGGCAGATGTCCAGTTGTTAGGGTCGTTGCCGTATTGGTTTGCAACTACCCGGCTTAGCGATGCCCCGCCGCCATCCGGCTCAAGGGGCCACGGGGCTTCATTATCGTAGTTTATCATATCGATACGGATATAGTGGCGCGCGCCGGACTGGTCCACATCACCGGGCATACTAATATAAATCTTCTCGCCGCCATTGCTTAATCTGCCGTCGCCCCATTCGAGTATCTGAACATTGGCGGGGACGTTTGGGTACCACGACTTGAAATTAGCTTTGTTTTTCACCAGCAGCAAATAACCGTGGGCAAGTATACTCGTATTGGCCGGCAGGTTGTAGTCGATGCCATACTCCTCGTCGTTGAATTTCCACGTGTTGCCCTCCACGTCGAATAAATCAACCTTGCTGTTGGTGATGTTGTATAGTTCGACGAACTCCGCATCCCTGTTGATTAAAGGATTATACATAATCTCATTGATTACTATTGGCCCGACCTTGGGATAGGCATTGTCCCATCCCGGTGTGGGTTCACTCATTGCTATAAAATCAACGTTGTTAATGCTGGCTTTGAAGTAACGGCCAAACGATACGTCGGTTTCTGATGCGCCGAAATTTTGTATTTCCTGGTATCCGGTCAAGACGCCGCCCTGGGCCGAGGACAGACACACCTCTTCGCCGTTTTCGCTAAGGCGGAAGACCTCGAGGCAGCCAACGTCATTTGGATTGGCGAAATTCAAGTCCTCACGGAAGATGACATAGCCATAGCGGTCAATCACTGTGTCCTCGGCAACCTGGTATTTCATCGGGCGGGACCGGTCATCACTGAGGAACCACCCGCTGATGTTTATGGGCTCGCCTGTGGTATTGTGCAGTTCAATCCAGTCCGGCTCGCCGGCGTGAGAATGCGCCAATAGCTCGTTAATCACCACATCCCCGGGATTGGGAAGGATACCGCTGTCATCCTCACCAGGTGAGCCGCCCCAGTAGGCGCTCGCACGCCAACTTTCTTTCTCGCCCCAACTGTTCGGGTCAGGATTGCTTGGGTTTATTATAGTTAGAGAGAAACCGCCACCGTCGGTTATCGGACGCCAGCCATCCTTGTATTTGAAGTCCAAAATCATCTGGCCGACAGCATCCTCAAGCCGTATTCTCTCTCCTGCATTTTCCAAGCTGCCGGTGTACTGGCCGGCTATATTAATTCCTGTGCCATATTCGGCCTGAAACGCTGCCAGGTCCTTGACAACCACTACATACCTGCCTGAAACAAGTTCTATAGGCGGGAAGGTAAAGTGGATTCCCTCGGTGAACTTCACAAGATTAAGATTTAGTGCTGCTGCTCCAATGTTTTTCAGCTCGACAAATTCTTTATTGGGGTCATTGGTGCCCTGCGGATGGTACATAATCTCTGTGATGCGCAGATTTTTCGCCACCGGCCCTACGGCAAAAATGGCCTCATTAAGCGGACTCCAGGTAATTCCGCTTATCACACGTGACTTCACATCAGTGCTCCGCGCTAGGGTGATTGGGCCGGTGTATTTAATCGCGGCCGGCGAGACTTTGCCCTGGCTAATCTCGCTGGCAACCAGTTCGGCAGAGATAAGAAAATCACTGCTATCTTTCGGAGTGTTCAGGCCGTGGATGGCAAGGATGTTGTTGCCCTGCCTTAATGCCTTCTTGATGTAGGCGGAAACGTTAACGTCCTCAAAGACAATTGCTGCACTATCAGAGTGCTCGCTGGATGCCAGGGAGTTCCAGACAGGCGTCCCTGTGAAGTTGCGTCTGGCCACCTCGGTGCCGTTCAGATATGCAATAAATCCATCGTCATATCGCACTCTCAGGGTCATATCAGTAAATTCAGTGTGGTTTGCAGTGAACGGGATGCGAATATAGCAGGTGCCGTTCTTGTTGTACATTGCCGAGCCGACGTTGACGTCGATAAGGGCTGTATAGTTCACCGGGTCACCCGGGTTCCTTTCATATCCGACACCGCCTGTTCCGTTGGTCCAGTTAGGGTCGTTAAAATAGCTGGTAACCCAGATGTTATTCTCGCCCAACTGAAGCCCGCCGTTGTCAACGTCACCAACGAGGTGAAAGGATGTGGAGTTAAATCCAAAAAAGTAGCCTTTTGCGGCAAAAAGTTCGATTTCCGAGCCGCCACTCCGTTCGAAGAACACCAGGTTCATATCGTATATTCCTGCTTCAGTAACGTTCCAGGCGGCCACCGCGTCTGTCGGGGCACTCCGCGTGTTGGGCCAGGTGGATGTGAAGGTCGTGGCGCCCCTGGTCAGCTTCAGCTCATAGCCATCGTCGCTGCTGACGCCGAACGTCCAATCTCCTGTCGATGGTATCAGAACCTTGCCGATTGCCTTAATCACAAAATCATCTACATCGGAGTTAATGACAGTGCCTGGGAAATTACTGTCATTATCGAAGTGGCCATAGCCGCCAGTATTATAATAGTTGATTACCAGCGCCTTTTCGGTAGCCACGTTGGACTGGTAAGCCGGGGTGCTGATGACCGTCTTGGCGGTAGCCAGGTTCACTACGGGGATATTTGCCTTGTAATAGGTAACCTGGAGCGGAAGGGTACTGCTGAGCAAGTTACCGCCGTTGGCAACGCTCGGAACGAGAACTCGCTTGGCAGCATTTTCGGCCACAAGGGTTACGGTACTGCCTGGCGGCGACTGCCACGTTGGTATCCGCGGGTCCGTGCCATTGAGAGTATAGTAGATTGTGCCTGTCTTTGCTGTCATCGAGAAAACATCTGTCGGCAGGATATGCCCGCCATGCTGATATAGGCCGTTAATATAAAACACAGGCGCGTCAACGTTAGGATACAAGCCGGCACTTCGCAGTTGCTGCAGAACAATAGCTGGACGCTGAGGTATGTAGGTACTCAGAATGTAGTTGCGCTTGGCCTGCCAGTGGGCCAGCGTATAGGGCGTGCTGCTTGCCATGTCTCCCCAGCGTGCCGACTCGGAGATGATGGCCAGCTCGACCTGGTCGGCAAGCTCCTTGTACCTTGCGTAGGATGCTGCCTGGGTCGCTGAGCCGTTGTTGAACAAGTGTCGGTGGGCGTGGTCCGCAAAGAGCAAGCAGAATTCAGCGTTTTGCCTGAGGGCATTGTAGGGTACCGCTGCGCCGTCGCTGACGCCGGTTACGTTTGTGTTAAGGTCGGACCAGACGATGATAGCGCCTTCCGAGTCCCAGTTGAAAAACTTAAATCCGGTGGCGTTCGGGGGTCGGAGGCAGCCGGTGTACCAGTTATGCCACGGCCAATCTCCTGTTCCTCCCCATAAGTTGGAGAACATATAGTCAATGTAGTTATCGACGTCGAGGAGGTCATTGTAGGCAGGGTTTTTCGTGCCATCCGGGTTGTTGCCCTGAATCTCCTGGTACGCTTCATTGGAACTCAGAGCTGCTGTGCACTTATTGAGCATCTGGTACCAGGTAGTAGTGTCTCCGTTGACGGCGACGTCATCGTGAATCGAATCCCAGTCCTCCTTGTCGCCGCCGAAATACGTGGCGTCAAACGACTCATCGGGCCGCTCTACGACGTTGTACAGGCCCCAGTACAGACCATTCAGGTACAGATGGACAAATGTCCCATGTGCAGAAGGATTGCCGGAGGCCAACTGTGTGCGCCGCATGAACTCATCGATGATGTACTGGGTATTTCCGCCTCCCCAATAGTTCCAGGCGTCGTTCGCTCCTCCCCGCAGGATGATGGTATCAAACTTGTCGGCGGCATCTTCGCCGAATAGAGGATACTCCAGCTTCGTCTGCCCGTAGTTTCGCTTGAACAGGAGGCGGAACGTCTTCTTTCTCGTCAGACCCATATCGCGAAACGCGCCGCCATATATCCGCAACCCGGCATCTACCTGAAACCCGGTCGTGCCATCGGGGTTGATCCACTCGACGGACGTCGGCCGTTCCCACGCCACACCCTCACCCCAGGGATTGCTGTAGATGCCGCTCGTGCCGAACAGATAATCGGTGCTGGTCACGATAGACATGGTCGGAAGGGATAATAGCGAGCTTCTCATCAGGCCACGATACCGTGAGTCATTCACCACATCTGGGTCCATCTGATAATCGGCAGTGGTTGAACCCCATGTGCTGGGGAAGTTGAACGGGTTGCTCGGCTGGTGAATCACATCGTTGAGGAAGATATAAGTCTGGGTATCAACGTTGGTTGATATCCAGCCTGGCTTGAACGCCATTGCCCGCAGGCATGTAGTTGTCTTTATGGGAATCGGCCCGGCATACTCATTGCCGTCTGCCTCGGAAGGGGTGCTGCCATCTGTGGTGTAGTGTATAGTAGCCCCCTCCGTTTCGGTGGTGATTGTTACCTCGAAGGGCGCATCATAGAACCCGCGGTCATAGCTGAACTGCGTGTCAGCTACAAAATTAACCGACCCAGAAACGTTGAACTTACCGGGCGTGGCAGCGGCAAAGTATCGCGGCGTCATCTGGTTGCTGGCACCGAGCAGCTCCGGCAGGATTAAGAACTTGCCGTCAGATTTGCTGTTGTTGAGTGCGTGAATTGCCAGCACGTTTCTGCCCTCTCGCAGACTGCCGGTGTGGTCGGAGATGTCAAAATTCTCAAACTCGTTGGCATCGTGCACGCCGGTGGCGCTGGAGTTCCACTGCGGCGAAGATGGAGCATAGCTGCTGCGGACAATCTCCTGGCTGTTGAGATAGGCCACGAAAGCATCCTTAAACTTCATCTGTAAGCTAAGCGAGTCAAAGAAATCGGCCTCCTCGACATCGAATTTGGCCCGCACCCACAGCGAGGCATTGACATTCTGCATCTGCTGCTGTATATCGGTGCCGACATCCTCACTCATACTGCTGACGGATAGCCCGCCGTTGGCCGTATCGCCGACCAGGCGAAAATAAGTTGAGTTAAACGTTGCGCGGTTTCCTTGTGCGGCGAAAAGTTCCACTTCTGATCCGCCGCCGCACTCATAAAATATCAACCGCAGGTTATATAAACCTGTTTCTGTGATGTTGAAGGTCGCCAGTGTGTCAGCAGGACCACGTGGGGGAGGGTAGGATGATGTGAAAGTGGTGGTGCCCTTGGTTAGTTTCAGCTCGAAGCCGTCGTCGCTATTGACCCCGAATGTCCAGTAGCCGGTCTGTGGAATTGAAACCGTGCCGGTTGCTAGAATAACGAAATTCTCAACATCATTGCCTATTGTCGTGCCTGGGAATGGCTGGTCGTTGCCGTAATGGGCGCTGTCGCCGGTATTAAGATAGTTGATAACCGATGCCATTGCAGTTACTACAGTGCTTTGATAGGATGGGTTACTGATAACTGACTCGGCGACACTTAGACTGTCAACAGAGGTATTTGCCTTATAGTAGGTAACCTTAAACCCCGGTATGGCATTTCCGAACCCAAGGCCGGTTCGTCCTGTTTTCCATCCCGAGTCGTTAAAATCCAGAGCCGTCCAGTTCACGCCTGCATCGCTTATAGTGGGCACGCGGTAGGAAACGGTAGCACCGGAACCGATAAACGTTGTGGCATACTGCGATAATCCGTATGAGATGTCAGTTACCTGTTTTGGGTATTTGGGTGCATATTCGTGGGCTATAGTGACGCCATCTTTTTCCACCAGCGCCAGATAATCACCATTGACATTGAGATTAAAATTTGTGTGCAAGGGCATGCCTGGGACACGGCGGTCTTTCTCGGAGGCAAAGACAACCAGAAACTGGCCGGGAATTAGCTGCACAGACGGAAATTGCCACTCCTCCAGTTCGTTAGGGTCGTGCGTCAGATACCAGCCATCCAGGTTGATAGGTTTGTTTGTGGGGTTGTAAATCTCAATCCAGTCGGAGGAGTCACCGTCTTCATCCAGCAGCTCGCCTTCTTCCAGCGGCTCCTTGCTGGCGTTGCTTGCCATAAACTCACTGATGATTACGTGTGCCCCTTTTATCCCCCAGTTCTGTGCCATAATGGCAAGGTCAACTGCATTTACGCCGTTAGCACCATCGAGGTCGGCTTCGCAGCCGCCAATTAAGCAGTTGGGGTTCAGCCAGTATCCGGCCAGAATTGCCAGGTCTTTCAAATCGACATTCTGGTCGCCACTAAGGTCTCCTACAGGATAAAATTGAGCCGTAGCCACGCTCGCTGAAAATGTGACCAGGCTTAAAGATAATAGTAAGATTTTAGTAAGATTGCGTATTTTCATCTCCTTCCCTCTATATTCTGTTGAAGACAGAAACGGGTGTATTTTAAGCATGTATAGGTTTTTTAATCTTTGCAATGGAACTAACCTCAAGCAAAACCTTTTATACCATATCTTTATCTTAACATTTTCAAGGTAGGCGTGTCAATACACAGAGGGTATTTTTTAAACCACCCACGCTTCTGCTTTCGCAGAAAGCTGCAGGGGGGCGGTCCAATTAGATAGATGGTCTGTGCTTGCCGAGCTTAAACTTTGTGCTATACTCTGTTTTATGCAGTTTGGTTTTCCTTCAAGTTTCAGGTTCTTGTTTTATAGAATCTAACATTCAATAAGAGTTTGAAGGGACAGAATATGAAGAAATTGATGATAGGCATTGTTTTGGTCTTGACGCCTTTGATTAGTTTTGCAGAGGAGGCCGGGCGTTTCAGGGCAGGTGCATCCAGTGTCGATGTTACGCCGGTCGAGTTTCCGGTGAAGGTTAATGGGGGCTTTTTTGAAGCAACGGCAACAAAGGTCAATGACCCGCTCTACGCCCGATGTATAGTTCTCGATGACGGCTCTGTGCGTGTGGCTGTCGTGGTTGTTGATAACTGTCTTATTCCGCAGGAGCTTTTTGATGCGGCCAAAGAAATGGCGAACAAAAGCACCGGTATTCCCGTTGAGCGGATGATGATGTCGGCTACGCACACCCATTCGGGGCCTGCTGCGATAGGCGCATTGGGGACGGAGCCGGATGAAAAGTATTGCCGGTTTCTGCCGGGGCGGATTGCCAAAGCTGTTGAATTAGCCGCCCGAAATCTTGCGCCGGCTAAAGTAGGCTGGGCTGTGGTGGGCGACCCCAACCATACTTACTGCCGGCGATGGATTATGCGGCCTGACCGGATTCAAACGGACCCATTTGGCCGGCGCAGCGTCCGGGCAATGATGCATCCCGGCCACCAGAACCCGGATTATTTAGGTCCTGCCGGTCCGGTTGATACGCAGTTATCTTTGCTGGCAGTGCAGTCGCTCGATGGCCGGCCAATAGCGGTTTTGGCGAATTACTCGATGCACTACTTCGGAGCCGAAGCGATATCAGCCGACTATTTCGGACTTTTTGCCAAGATTTTTGCAGAGCTTACGGGGGCTGACCCTAATTTTATAGCCATTATATCCCAAGGGACAAGCGGCGATTTGCAGTGGAGGGATTATAGTAAGCCACCAGACCCTGTAACAATTGAAAAATATGCTGAGTCGGTGGCCCGCGTAGCCTTTGAGGCCTACAAAAAAATCAAATATCAAGATTATGTTACGCTGGCGATGGCAGAAAGAAAGCTGGAGTTAAAGATTCGACCCATCAGCGAGGAAGATTTATCCTGGGCAAAGAAAACGGCAGAGACTTTCAAGGATAGAAAGCCCCAGACGCTGCCTGAGGTTTATGCCCGTGAGCAGGTGCTGCTCGACCAGAGCCCGCCCACACGCCAGCTTAAACTCCAGGTATTACGGATAGGTGAGCTGGGGATTACTGCGATTCCGTGTGAGGTCTTTGGTATCACAGGATTAAAGATAAAAGCCCAGAGTCCATTGCAGCCAACTTTCAATATCGAGCTTGCCAATGGCTATTTCGGTTACATTCCGCCGCCGGAGCAGCACAAATTAGGAGGCTACACAACCTGGCGTGCCCGCTCAGCCGGATTGGAGGTTGAAGCCGAGAAAAGAATTGCAGAGTGCATTCTCGAATTGCTCGAAGATGTTTCCGGCAAACCCAGACGCATAATTAGCGACGATGATTATCCGTTCGGTGATTACCCAAAGGCGGTTCTGGTATCCAGGCCGATTACATATTATCGTTGCAACGAGTTTGTCAGTCCTGTCGCGATTGATGCTACAGGCCGTAGCAACAACGGCATATACGAAGGCGGCGTAGCCTTCTATCTGGAAGGGCCGACGCCGGAAAACGTCCCTTATGGAAATAAAATCAACCGTGCGCCGCAATTAGCCGGCGGGTGGTTAAAGGCTTCATTCAAAAATCTTGCACAACACTACACCGTAGAATTTTGGTTCTGCAATTACCTGCCCACCGATGCCAGAAATGTAACGGGGGTTCTATTTTCACGACCATCTGCAAATATTCTTGGTGATTATATATACATTGGTGGGTCAGAAGCAGCCAGCGGCAAGCTAATTTTCGGCAGCGGTATAAGTAATAATGTTCTGTTTGGTAGAACCAGCATAAATCTAAAGACCTGGCATCATCTGGCCTTTGTGCGGGATGGCAATAAGGTCAACATCTATCTGGATGGGCAGAACAGCCCAGAAATTTCCGGAGAGGCATCCGGTGATTTTTCATCGGGTGAGATTTTTATTGGTAGCCGACCCGGTGACACGTCCACATTTGAGGGACGAATCGACGAGGTGGCTATTTACAGCCGGGCATTGTTGGCAGAAGAAATTGCTGCGCATTATAAGGCTGCAATTGGCTCGAATCGGTAAGATTGGTTAAAAGCGTTGGGTGGTAGTGACATTTTGGAAAGGAGCATTTTTGAAATGGGAAAGAAGCAAAAAAGCGTCAAAAGAAGTGAGGACATTTTTAACCCCGTTAGAAAAACCGTTTTCCTTTCTAACGGGGTTAACCGGCGCAAGTTTATTGCCGGGGCGGCAGCAAGTGTAGCTTCTTTTGCTGTCATCAAGCCATCTCTTGTCTTTGGCACAGAGGCCAATAGCAAAATTGAGGCCGGCGTTATTGGCCTGGGAGGCCGGGGCAGCTTGATTGCAGGGATGCTGAACGCCAACAAAGGCTTCAAGGTTGTTTCGGTAGCAGATTATTTTCCGGAAGCTGCACAGAGAGCCGGCGAGAGTCTAAACATTCCACAAGAACGCCGGTTCTCAGGCCTATCCGGTTATAAGAAACTAATAGACAGCAAAGTGGATGCAGTTTTTCTGGAAACGCCGCCCTGTTTTTTTCCTGAGCATTGTGCCGCTGCGATTGAGGCGGGCTGTCACGTGTATATGGCTAAGCCTGTGGCGATAGATGTGCCGGGATGTCTGGCTGTTTCTGAGCTGGGCAAAAAGGCGACAGGTAAGAAACTTGTCTTTTTAGTCGATTTTCAGACCCGCACGGACCCATTCATTATCGAATCCGTAAAGAGATGTCACGAAGGGCTTATCGGCAAGCTCGTTCTATTAAGCTCGCTTTACAGCGATGAGGCATTTCCCGACCCGCCAAAGACCGAAACCATCGAAAGCAGACTCCACAGTCTGATATGGGTCAACGATAACGAGATTGGCGGCGGAATGCTGGTCAATGCAGGAATTCACGCGATAGACCTTGCCCTGTGGATTGCGGCAGGCAGGCCCGTGAACCGTATGGTTCAGGGCAAGCCGAAGAGTGCGATGGGCTGTGCGAGGACCGGAAAGCCCGACCCGCACGGCGACACCTGCGATGTCTATTCCGTTACTTATCAATTTGATGATGGGCTGATACTCAATCACCGCGGAGAACATATCAATAATACGCACGGATTTGTGTGCAACTGCTTTGTCTTTGGACAATACGGCTATATGGAAGCAGACTACGAAGGCAAGGCGTACGTTCGCGGCAATAAGGGCGGGTACCGAGGCGGGGAAGTGAAGAATCTCTACGTCGATGGTATTTCGAGAAACCTCGATACGTTCCACAAGAGCATCGTGGAGGGGATATATGATAACCCAACGGTTGGGTCCAGCGTTGACAGCACCCTTACAACGATTTTAGGGCGTGAGGCGGGAAGAAGAAATACGCTATTGACGATGGATGAGGTTATCAAAGAAAACAAAAAGCTCGAACCGAACCTTAAAGGCCTGAAAGAATAAGTTGGCGAGTGCAGCGCTATAGCGTACAGCGTATAGCATGTAATGGATGCGGAGAGCATGCATATTTCAGGGTTGCTTTGCCAACCAGTTGTCCAGAAGAATCGACAAATCACTAAGGTCAACGTCATTATCGCCATCAAGGTCAGCTCTGCCGCACTCGCCACAGCGGTGTTGAGGCCCGTTTGGCCTCCGAGAGTTGGCAGCAAGCTGTCTGGCCTTTCCCTACGAATTATCTGCTCGACTATATCAGGCGTGATTGGCTCAATGTATGTTCTGTCGGCCATCTCCGGATCGGTCATTATTGTCGCAGGATTGCTGTTTATGAGGATTACTTTGAAGCCCTCTTTTCTGAGGACCTTGCAGGCTTGCACGCCGGAGTAATCAAATTCGCACGCTTGTCCTATAACAATCGGCCCCGAACCTATAATCAATATCTTGTGGATATCCTTCCGTTTCGGCATTAACGGTTCCTTCTGACTGTTGCCGGAAGGGTAACCATATTGGTTACCCCTGCTGCCACATCAATGTGCCACATAACGGTTTGTTATGGGCATCCTCCTATCTTTTCCGAAGGCCCTCGGTGTAATTTTGACCCCGGGCGGCGATTGTCTCCTCTTGTATTCATTTGAATCGACCATTGTGATAACTTTATTGACGACATTCTTCGGCAGGCCTTCTGCCACGAGCTGGTGTGCTGGTTTGTTTTCTTCTATGAAACCCGCTACAATCTTATCCAGCAGTTCATACTCAGGCAGCGAGTCGGTATCCTTCTGGCCTTCTCTGAGCTCGGCGGTTGGCGCCCGTTTCATCACACTGGCGGGGATAATCTGTCGGCGATGAATCCTGTTTACATATTTAGCTAACTTATAAACCATTGTCTTGGGCACATCCTTTATCACGGCAAACCCGCCCGCTGTATCGCCGTACAGCGTGGAGTAACCGACGGCGGTTTCGCTTTTGTTGCCCGTCGTCAGCACCAGATAAGAGAATTGGTTCGAGAGAGACATCAATATTGTCCCTCGAATCCTTGCCTGCAGGTTCTCATAAGCCACACCGTTATCTCTCCAGCCCTCGATGGGTGCTAACGTTTCGTTGAATTTCTCAAGAACGCCGCCTATCGGGATAGTATGAAACTCAATGCCGAGGTTCCTGGCGACCTTCCCCGCATCGCTTACGGTCTGGGGACTGTTGAATTTTGACGGCATAGTTACACCAACCACATTTTCGGCTCCCAGCGCAGCAGCCGCAATCGCCGCTGTAAGGGATGAGTCAACCCCACCGCTAATACCGACAACCACTTTCTTAAAACCATTCTTTAGCACGTAATCTTTCGTTCCAAGAACAAGCGCTTCATAAACTTCCGCCTCCGCACCAATTGTCCGGTCGAGTTTGTTTAGAGCCCGAAATTTCCCAGATAGACCTCGTTGAGCGGTCAATTGGTGCGGGGTTACTCTTACCCTTTTGCTGCTGACCCGTCCGACATCGGCAACAAGCAAATCCTCGGCAAACGCCCTGGCCTGGCTGACAAGTTTACCAGTCGAATCAACAAACATACTGCGACCATCGAATACCAGCTCGTCCTGTCCGCCGACAAGGTTGCAGTATGCAACCGCACATCCGAAATGTTTTGCGCAGTGGCTTAGCACATCCAGTCGCTCTCTGATTTTGCCCGAATGGAAAGGGGATGCCGATATATTTATGATAATATCCTTGCGGCGAGTTTCCTCGAGGGATTTGTCCAGCCAGCGAAGGTGCCAAATATCTTCACAGATTGTAAGTGCCGCCGTGACGGGACCGATATCAATCACTACCGGCTCGGTCCCCGGCCGAAAGTATCTCCTTTCATCAAACACACCATAGTTCGGCAGAAGCCTCTTGCGGTAAATGGACTTTATCCGGCCATTGGCCAGCACAGCGAGGGCGTTGAAACAGCCCTTGTCGTTTATCTCGGCGAAGCCAGCGATGATTATCTTTTTTGGGCAATCTTTTGCAAGCTGTTCGATAGCCACGCGGTTGTCATTCAAAAACTGACTTTCGAGGAGCAGGTCTTCAGGAGGATACCCGCAGACGCTCATTTCCGGAAACACCACAACGTCTGCACCTGTCTCGACCGCCTGTGAGTAGAACCGGCACATCTTTTTGATATTGCCTTCGATGTCACCTACTGAGGCGTTAAATTGCGCCAGAGCCACTCTTAACTGCGGTGGTGTCCTGTGGTATTCCTTTTTGACGTTTTGCTCACTTGCAATCATTTCGGACCTAACCTTTCCTTCGACTATGCTCAGGACAAGTTTCTGTGAGCCGCTGGTCGATGGCTGCTGCCCCGCGTCCACTGCTTATCGCACTTACCACCAGCGAGGCCCCACTGACCGTATCGCCGGCAGCAAATACCCACGGCTCACTTATCTGGTAATTGTCAGCTTTTATGTTATCTTTCTCATCGAGCTTCAGGCCCAGATTCTTGATTATACCTTCGGGGACCACATGTAAAAATCCCGTAGCTAAAATCACCAGGTCCGCCTTGAGGACAAAATCGTTCCCGGGCAGCTCTTTTATCTTCCAGTTACACGAGTCTTTTACCCATTCCACCTCGCAGCCGTGCACTTCCCCGACCCCGCACCAATTGAACATTCGACAGCGTCTGGTCTCGGAGTCGAAAATCCTGTTTTTTCGCCCTTGACAGAAAACCTCGTGCGGAATCTGAAAGAGAATCCCCGCCCCGTCACCTGTCGTCTCATCGGCCCCTGTTGCTCCTCGGTGATGCAGATTTACTATTATTTGCCTGCCGTATTCGATGATGGAATGGTCGCGCCGTCCGCAGATATTTACAACCGCGCCAATGCCGCAGCCATCGTGCTTGCGTCGCACTTCATACAGACCCTGGTTTTCCAGCTTTCCAACCATTCAATTCCCGATTTTAGCTATATCTGTATCCCCCGATTTTTGCATGGGAGTTTGTCGACCGTAAGAATCGGCTCTAATAGTCTCATTCGGACCATAAACATTGCTCTACAATAGTATAAGTATACGCTGATTTTCAACCCATAATAGTCAGATTCCCTTAATACCTATTATAAATGAACATTATAAAACTAATAGTATTTCTGATAATAGGAAAAGTTGGCACAGTTGATTCTGTCCGGTGTTCATCCCGATTCATCGGGGTTGCAATCCATCTGTTCCCTCCATACGTATCTGAAAAAAGGCCTTAGGCCGACCATTGCACAATCTCACGATTGAGTCGGACCTAAGGCCTGACACCAATCCCCAAACATTACAATTAGCTGTCGTAGTACAGGAAGAACTCGTGCGGATGCGGCCGCAGCGCTATCTCGTTTATCTCCTTCTCCCGTTTCCATTTAATCCACGTCTCGATGACATCCTCGGTGAAAACATCGCCCGCCAGCAGGAATTTGTGGTCATTCTCGAGTGCGGTAACCGCTTCTGCGAGTGAGCCGGGCGCCTTTTTGGTCTTTGCCAGCTCTGCTTTGGACAGCTCATACACGTCCACGTCCATTGGCTTACCTGGGTCGAGTTTGCGTTTGATGCCATCGTTGGCGGCCATGAGCATCGCGGCGAAAGTCAGGTAGCCGTTGCAGCTCGGGTCCGGGCAGCGGAACTCAACGCGTTTTGCCTTTGGACTTGGTGAGTACATCGGAATACGGCAGGCGGCTGACCTGTTGTGTGCCGACATACAAAGGTTAACCGGTGCCTCAAAGCCCGGGACGAGCCGACGATATGAGTTTGTCGTCGGTGCGGCAAAGGCCAGGATAGCCGGTGCGTGGTGGATAAGCCCGGCAATTGCGTGCAAAGCGAGGTCTGAAAGACCTGCATAGCCCTTTCCGGCGAACAGGTTGACGCCTTTCTTCCAGAGTGAGAAGTGTGTGTGCATGCCGCTGCCGTTATCCTGGAATATCGGCTTGGGCATAAAGGTTGCCGTCTTGCCGTGGCGCTTGGCTACGTTCTTGACGATGTATTTATACCACATAAGGTTGTCAGCCTGCTCGACCAGCGGTGCGTAAAGCATGTCGATTTCGGCTTGTCCGCCAGTGGCGACTTCATGATGGTGTTTTTCAACCACAATCCCGACCTTCTGCATTTCCTCGACCATTTCGCTGCGGATATCCTGCTGTGTGTCAGTCGGGCTTACCGGGAAATAACCGCCTTTGTACGACGGTTTATATCCGAGGTTTGGTTCTTCGAAACGGGCGGTGTTCCATGACCCTTCCGACGAATCGATTGAGTACATACCGGTATGCTGGTTCTGCTCATAGCGGACCTCGTCAAAGATAAAGAATTCCGGCTCAGGACCGTAATAGGCGGTATCCGCTAATCCAGTTTTTTTCGCGAATTCGGCTGCCTTTTTGGCGATATGACGCGGGTCGCGATTATACTCTTCGCGTGTAAGGGGGTCGAAGATGTCAGCAAGGACGCTCACCGTAGGTTTAGCGAAAAACGGGTCCATTACAACGGTGCTGAGGTCAGGGACCGCCATCATGTCGGACTGGTGAATCGGCTTCCAGCCGCGGATTGAGGAACCATCGAAACCGAAACCTTCCTTAAGGGCCTTTTCGTCCAAAAACTCCACAGGGAAGGTGCAGTGCTGCCATGTGCCAAGTAAATCGGTGAATTTCAGGTCTGCCATTTTCGCATTATTTTTCTTGGCGAATTCAAAAAACTCTTTTGGTGTCATTGAATTTCTCCTTCTCATCATAGACATTTTTTTCGTTTCTCGTTCATATCTGCTTTACTGCTGCAATATCTTATACAGAATTGCAGGGAATTACAAGATAAAAGAACCTCTGCTCAACCTATCGCCTCGCCGCCCCTTTCGCCTGTCCGAATGCGGATGCATTCGGGCAGGTTCAGCACGAAAATCTTCCCGTCGCCGATTTGGCCTGTTCTTGCACCATCGATAACAGCTTTAATCGTCGGCTCGACAAACTCCTCGTTCACTGCTATTTCCAACTTTATTTTTTTCAGGAGACTGCCTTGTTCCTTGTGCCCTCGATAGACCTCTGCGATGCCTTTCTGTCTGCCTCGGCCAACAACGTTTGATACCGTCACAAGGTGAATCTCCTTTTCCGTCAACCGTTTGAGCACTTCATCCAAACGGTCCGGCTGAATAACGGCAATTATATATTTCATCAGTGTGCTCCTTTCTTGCTTAATCAATCAGCGTATACGCGGCCTCTCGATGTTGTGTCAGGTCCAGTCCTACTCGCTCTTCGTGCTCACTTACCCGCAGTTTCATTACTGCATCCACAAACTTGAGAAGTAAGGCGCCGACTATGAATGAATACACAATTGTGACGAGTACTGCTTTGAGTTGAATCCACAATTGTACCGGATTCCCGTACAATAAACCATCTGCTCCGTCCGGGTTAATCGTCTTTGTGGCCCATATACCCGTTGCAATTACGCCCCAGGTGCCTCCGATTCCATGCACGCCGAAGGCATCCAATGAATCATCGTAACCCAGTGCCCCTTTAAGGCATGTCACTGCCAGCCACGGAAATATCCCGGCCCCTATACCTATCCAAATCGCTCCTGTGGGCGTGACAAACCCGGATGCCGGGGTGATGGCCGCCAGGCCGGCCACTGCACCCGTAATCATGCCTAATGTTGTCGGTTTCTTATATTTGAGCCAGTCAAGCATAGACCACGTTACGCCGGCAACGGAACCAGCTATATGCGTTACGGCGAACGCATTGCCTGCCAGGCCAGATGCCTTCAAGGCGCTACCCGCGTTAAACCCGAACCAGCCAAACCACAGCAGTCCCGCACCCAATGCGGCAAACGGTAAATTGTGCGGAGGAGAGATACTACAGGGATAACCCTGTCGTTTTCTTAATATCAGCGCTGCCGCCAAAGCCGTCATACCGGCATTGATATGAACCACCGCTCCACCGGCGAAATCCAATGTGCCCTGGTTCCTCAAAAAACCGCCGACCCCCCAGACCCAGTGCGCGATGGGGTCATATACAAGTGTGGCCCATAGCAGCGAGAAAATCAAAAACGCCGAAAATTTCATCCGTTCGGCAAATGCTCCTATGATTAACGCCGGCGTTATAACGGCGAACATCATTTGGAACATCATAAACACTTCGTGCGGCACCGTTGCGATATAGTCGGGATTCGGCGTCATACCGACGTTTTTCAGAAATGACCATTCCAGTCCGCCGATTATGGAATTCTTGTCCGGCCCGAATGATAAACTGTATCCACACACAATCCACTGGATGCTTATTATGCACAGGGCCATAAAACACTGCATAAGTATCGACAGCATATTCTTGCGTCGAACCAGCCCGCCATAGAAAAATGCCAGTCCTGGTGTCATCAGCATCACAAGTGCAGCGCTTATCAGCACCCAGGCGGTGTCACCTGTATCAATAACCTGCCTGGCTGCGCCAGCAGCTATGCTCTCGTCCGAGCCGTATGCGGTGGCGGTCGCAGTGGCAAGAGTCGCAAGACCACACCCTGCCGCGCAAACTAACCATCCTCTGCGTCTTTTTGTGTTGTTACTATCTCTCATTTCCGTAACATTAACCTTTTACCTAATAGGGGGTTCACATAGATTCCCTTACTGCTAATCCGCAATTGCTGTGCCAGAATCAGGATTTTTTGCCTAAAAATTCTGTAAGTCCTTGTAAAACAAAGGTATACAATATAGGAGTGATTACGGCGCAGAGGCGGTCATTTCTACAAAAACGTGGATTTTACGCATATCTTCTACGTATTTGTAGATTATGATTGCTCAGATGTACTTTGGATAAATGTTGTATTTTTTGATTTTGTAGCCGAGGATGCGTTCGGTAATGCCAAGTTCTCTCGCGGCCCTTCGCTGCCGCCCTCCACATTTCTTCAGGGCATCGACGATAAGCTCTCTTTCCATATTGGCTATCGTCTCCGCCATTGAGCGGGACGCGACCTGTTCGGTCTTTTTTATCATCTGAAGCGACGGCGGCAGATGCTCCGAGCGAATTACGTCACCGTCGCACAACAGCACTGCCCTTTCAATACAGTTCTCAAGCTCTCTAACGTTGCCCGGCCAGTGATACCGTGTGAGCATCTCAATTGAAGGTGTCGAAATGCGAGTGATGTTCTTATTGTTTTCGGCAGCATACTTCTCGAGAAAATAATCCGCCAGAAACATTATGTCGTCCTTACGCTCTCTCAGCGGCGGTAAGTAAATGGGGAAAACATTGATTCGATAGTAAAGGTCTTCACGAAAGAACCCTTCTTTTATTTGCTCTTCGAGGTTCTTATGTGTCGCGACGATAATTCGCATGTTCGTCTTTATCGTCTCTATGCCGCCGACCCTCTCAAACTCCTTAAACTGAATTGCCCGCAGTAGTTTAACCTGCAAACTCGGCGGAAAATCACCTATTTCATCCAGGAATATGGTTCCGCCGTGTGCCCTTTCAAACCGGCCCATTTTGCGTTCGACCGCGCCGGTGAAAGCACCTTTCTCGTGTCCGAACAGTTCACTTTCCAACAATGTCTCCGGCATCGCCGTGCAGTTGACTTTCACAAAGGGCTTATCCACCCTTGGACTATTGTAGTGAATCGCGTGTGCAACAAGGTCTTTGCCCGTTCCGCTCTCGCCGCGAATCAGGACCGTTGCATTGCTGCCGGCCACCTGTTCAATAAGCCGATAAACTTCCTGCATCGTGCTGCTGCTTCCGACCATGTTATGCATACTGAATCGGGTCTTTAGCTCCTGACGCAGCCGGATGTTCTCGTCCTGCAGCTCTTTGCGGTCGGACTTCACAAGTTTGTTTAGCTTTACTGCCTGAGCCACCATAGTGGAAATAACATTTAACAGTCTGATATTTGCATCGAAATCATCCTTGTCACCCGCTTTTCTATCTACACTTAGTGCTCCAATGGTCTTGCCTTCCAATTTTATAGGAACACAGAAAAAGGCAATCTGTTTGCCCTCCGTTAGTTTCCTCGACCCGGTCCTGTGCAAAAAACGCGGGTCTTTGGAAATATCCGGCACGACAATCTCTCTGCCGCTTTGCACCACCAAGCCCGTTATGCCCTCGCCCACCTTATAGCTGCCCAACTTCTTGGATTTCTCGCTAAGTCCGTGGGCTACCTTGATATTTATCGTTTCCGTTTCAGGGTCTAACAGTGTGATGGTCCCCCGTTGCAGTTTAAGGTGCGTATCGAGCGACTTAAGTATGGACTTTAGTGTCGCCTCAAGATGAAGCGACTCGGCAAAGGCCTTTGATATGTCGCTCAAAAGCTGCACTTCGCCTGCCAATTTCACCTTCATAAATCTCCTTTCGTCAAAAATACTGAGGACTATGATAACAAAATTGTAGATAAAATACAAAAGATTACAATTTTGTCATCGATAATGCGATTACTTCTTGCGGCTTCCGACAGGTCGGGGCAGGGAGGCATAGGGTATAGTTTTTTCTTATCTGCTATCCGCTTTACGCGGTGCTTTGGCAGGCGGCCCCAACAGGTCGGGGCCAAAAACTGCAAACTGGGCAGAGGCGGAATTGAACCGCCGACACACGGATTTTCAGTCCGCTGCTCTACCGGCTGAGCTACCTGCCCTTAATCTTTCCACTGCGTAAGTCTAACAAAAAAAACTGCCATTGCAAGAAA
>Ga0315279_10001269_pt1 | contig 42740 bp, 34 predicted proteins | sample YL17G06_20_MG_FD_203694 | JGI IMG/M metagenome (GOLD analysis project Ga0315279, IMG submission 203694) | Sediment microbial communities from Yellowstone Lake, YNP, Wyoming, USA - YL17G06_20 | ecosystem: Environmental > Aquatic > Freshwater > Lake > Sediment | place: USA: Wyoming | collected...
CATGCCCCGGATATGCTAAACGTCCGAATCGGGCAATTGACGTTTGGGGACTTTCACCCCACAAGATCAGCGGCCTTACCGGCTGCTCATAAAGCTGAGGAACCTGACTGCCTGTTCCGTCGGAATCTACCCTCCATCATAATTACGACACAGTCTCCGAGGAGGGAGGGTTGGGAGGGGGTGCTTCGTCGCTACCGCTCCTCGCAATGAATACTTTTCTGTGTCGTTCACTATAATCACACTACTGCCCTGTCCCACTTAATGATATATTAATGGTCGGTGTATCTGGATCGTTCGAAGTTATCTTCAATGTAGCTGTCTCTGATCCCGCCGATGTCGGAGTAAATAGAACCTTCAGACTGTAACTCTTTTTAGCCTTGATGGTGACACTACTACTCCCCTGAATGCTAAAATCTGTCTCCTCTAACCCGGAAAGCGTTATCATCAGATCTCCTGTACCATTGTTCCCAATCTTTAATGTCTTCGTTACTTTCTTCCCTACTTTCACACTACCAAAGTCAAGGGAAGTTTGAGCGACTGAAATATCGGGGGTCGTTGCCGGAAGGGTTGCTGTCAATGAGATCTCGAGTGTCGGTGTATCGGCATCATTCGAGTCAATCTCCAATGTAGCTGTCTTTAACCCTTCCGATGTCGGCGTACATAGGACCTTCAAACTATAAGTCTTTTTAGCTTTTATGGTGACACTGCTACTCCCCTGAATGCTAAAATCTGTCCCCTCTAACCCGGAAAGCGTTATCAAAAGATCTCCTGAACCATTGTTGGCAATTTTTAATGTTTTTGTTATTTTTTTCCCAACCGTTAAACTCCCAAAGTCAACAGAGCTGGAAGGGACTGAGATATCAGGGGTTTTTGCTGAAAAAGCTGCGGTCACCGCTGTATCGGCATTCATGATTACCGCACATGTCCCTGTGCCCGAACATCCACCGCCTGACCAACCTGTAAAGGTCGAATTTGTGTCTGCCTTAGCCTTCAGTGTTATCTTTGTGCCCACCTTAAAATCCTCAGTACAATCGCTTCCGCAATTGATACCTGCCGGACTGCTGGTTACTGTGCCATTCCCCGCTCCTGACTTAGATATGGTGAGAGTGAAATGATCCGGGGAGGTCCCATTGATAGGATTCACCGTCACAACGGAGTCAACAGGGTCATCAGAGGGAATGCTGAAACTGGAGGTAAATACTCCGTATGCAGCGGGTGCAAACCTGATGATCAAAGTGCAAATTCCTTGAGGAGGAAGAGTCTGATTGTTGTTGCAGGTCCCTCCCGTTATGCTGAAAGGGGCCGAAGGCGAGCCGATCGTCCCAAGTGTAAGGGTTACTGATCCAACATTCGTAATTATAACCGTTTGATCCGACGTGCCCCCTGGCAGAACTTTGCCAAAATCTATCGACCGTGGATTCACGTCGATGGCTGGACAGCAGGCCGCCCCCACCATCACATCATCAAATAGAGCCTCCATCATGGCTTCCTTACGATTGGGGTTAAAGATTCGAGTGGCTATGTTTTTATAGGGATGATTGGGTGAATTGATAGCGGTTGTTGGGACATAATGAGCTTCTTCGTCATCGATCTTGAAGATGAAATTATTTCCAGTCCATCCTATAAGTAATGTATAGGTATTTCCTAATGAAATCGGTTTGCTAAAGGTTCCTGTTTGAATGAGGGTGGGGTTATTTCCTTCAAAGTCCGCATATGTCCATACCGCCCAACCTGCTGCTGGATTTGCTTCCCCTTCAAATCCCCCAATAAACACTTCGGCCGACACATCACCCAAATACCCTCCACCTGAAGTCCCATCATTATAATAATTGCCTGCAATGCGGGTTACAATATTAGCGCCCTCTTGATTCTCGTAGGCCACGGGCGTCACCTTGCCTTGAACGACGTTAATTGAAGAAGGATCTACAAAGTCAAGAGTATTAAAAACAGAAGAGGCTGATGTTGAGCTGCTTCTGACCTTGGACCTAAGTTTTCCTCCTGAAATCTCCCTTACAAATTCATAGTACCCGTATCCCCATTTTGTTGGATCAATGGTTGGGGAAGAAAAATCATCGTAAAGGGTATCGTTAACATATATGTTATCAAACGTAGCAGAGATGTAGCCTGATGAGCTGGCATTATCATCCCGAACGCGGGTACCAATAGCTTTTAAGACAGTGTTGGCATTCTTCACCCGAGGTGGGAGGCCACCTGGACCGAAGGTAACCTCCTCAGTTCCCATTTTGAATTTAAATTGGTGCGCAACACTATCGTAGCCGATAAATAAGGTGTACGTGGATCCAATGCTTACGGAAGTTGAAAAATTACCACCTCTTATCAGATTCCCAGCTGTACCTTGTGGGTTTGTTAATCTATATATAAACCAATCCGCCTTGAGGCCTGTAGAGTCCATTACAAGCCTAATCTCTCCCTGTATATCTCCTGTCATTCCCTCACCTGGAGTACCATCGTTATACCAAAACCCTGTAATTCTTGCCCTTGTTTGGGTGGAATTTGTAATCGTATTCTCAAGAATTGTTACATCGGCCTGCATTGAATTGACAGAATTTGGATTTGAACACATCAAAATATTACTTTGATCACCTGGAAAGCTGGTAAACACAATTGGATTTGGACTTGATTGCCTAAGGGTCAACTTTCCATCATCGATCTCTCTCACCCATGTGGAATTTCTCCACTTATCCTTGTCAATAAAAGCTGCCGAGAAATCGTCATAGAGTTCCATGGAGAAGTTTGTCAAGGGCGTCATGGTCCCTGTGAACTCACCACTGCTCACGAATGTAAGCCCAGTAATGAAAGCAGTCGGGTTTTGGGGGTCGAGGCCCGCAGATGGCTCAATGCCGAGGATGCGGAAACGGTCAACTCCACCTGGATCAAAGGTATAAGTATTTCCACCAGTAAGATGGGTTTTGAAGACCCAGTCTGTGCCGTCAAACAGGTAGAGATCAAACGAGTTATCTCCGATACCGGTCGGCAGCGTGACTGAAGCGAAGTTCGGGTCGCCGGTACCGATAGCGTAGTCATAACCGATAGCCACCGGTGGATCAATAAAAATGGTTTGTCCTTCGGCGACAGTTACATGAAAAGAGTAGTATGGCGTCTGTCCAGGTATTACTGTAGGCAAATACACGTTGGGTGGTGCACTCGGCGGTAGAGGGACGAAATCAAACCAAGCCCTCCCCCGGCTGAGGATAGTTGCATTATCTCCTAATGGGACTCCTCTTGTTAGGGCCGGTGTAATTTCAAGGGAATAGTAATGTCCTTGTTCAAGCGGAAAGGTGGAGGGAACGGTAAAGTTGACCGCATTACCTGGGAGGGCTTTCGAGTAAATGACATCCCTAAGGTTCGCCACGGGTTGTTGTAGGTCCCAAATTTGTATCCTAACACCATCCGGCGTGAATCCATTTGGCAGTGTCCAAGAAAACGTAGGTGTTGACCCACTTCCCGAAATTGCGACGCTTGAAGCAAAGGGTACCAAAGGGGCACCAACCACAGATGGGGTCGGCACTGACGTCTGATCCGTCCCATTCGTAAATGTGAGATTCCACTGACCGGTGAGACTAGAATTATAGCTGACGGAACTGCCAAACTGGTTAGGAGAAACGGTAAAGTTGTAAAAGGTCAAATTTCTTGTGGTAATGCCCTGGGTCGCCACACCGGTAGTTCCATTATTACCATTTGGAATGACAGATTGTGCCCCAAAAAAAAGGCGATCACCGGGAAGGAACCCTACGGAGTTGGCACTTTCGTTGTCTCGAAAGGCAAATGGGTCCGTCACTGCAATAAGTTCTGCAATGACATTGGAAGTCACCAAGAATGACCCTGCCCCATAAAAAACGGACACCACTAATAGAAAAAGTATTCTTCTTCTCATCATTTCCCTCCTTTTAGAGTTGGAGAAGTTTCGGGTCACCCATGTTCCATGTTTAGTCTTCCAACTGGATGTGGACTGGCTGCACCCGCCAGATGTTTTTGCAATATTCCCGGATGGATCGGTCCGAGGAGAACTTACCCATGCGGGATACGGTTAGGATAGACAACCTCGACCATTGCTCCGGATCGCGGTAGGCGCGGCTCACCTTATCTTGGCAGTCGATATATGACTGATAATCAGCACAAAGCATATATTCATCCCGATAGAGCAGGGAACTGACCAAAGGTTCAAATAGTTTGGGATCACCACGAGAAAAGAAACCGGAATGGATGAGATCCACTGCCTCCTTCAGAGAAGAATTGGAATGATAGTATTCTACTGGGTTGTAGCCCTTGCACTTGAGGTCCAACACTTCTTCGGCCGTCAACCCAAAAAGGAAGAACTGGTCGGTCCCCACCTCTTCTCGGATTTCGATATTGGCTCCATCCAAAGTGCCGATCGTCAATGCCCCATTCAAAGCGAACTTCATGTTGCCAGTGCCAGAAGCTTCTTTTCCTGCGGTCGAAATCTGTTCCGACAGGTCCGCCGCCGGATAAATCCGCTGCCCATTTTTGACATTAAAATCCGGAAAAAAGACGACCTTGAGGCGATCGCGGACATCCGGGTCATGGTTCACCACTTCCGCTACGGAATTGATTAACTTGATGATCAGTTTGGCCATAAAGTAACCGGGAGCGGCCTTGCCACCAAAAATGAAGGTGCGTGGTGTAATGTCGATATCCGGATCTTTCTTGATGCGATTGAACAGCGTGATGATATGCAGCACATTCAGGTGTTGGCGCTTATACTCGTGCAAACGCTTCACCTGGATGTCAAACATCGAATTGGGATTGACGATGACGCCAACGCGCTCGCGGATCTGAGCGGCCAGATCACATTTGACCTCATGCTTTACTTGGTGCCAATCCGCCCGGAAATCGGTATCGTCTGCTAACGGTTCCAAGCGCTTAAGTTCATCCAGGTTTTTCGTCCAACCATCGCCAATTCGGCGCGTGATTAATTGTGCTAAGCGTGGATTACTGAATACAAGAAAGCGGCGGGGGGTTACACCATTGGTAATGTTGTAAAACTTCTCTGGCCACAGCTCATAGAAATCACGGAGGACATCCTGTTTCAAAAGTTCGGTATGGAGTTTGGCCACCCCATTGATGGCATGGCTACCGACACAAGCCAGGTGAGCCATCCGGATATACCGCTGTCCGGTTTCGTCAATCAATGACAAACGGGCCACCCGTCCCTCGTCATTTGGATGGCTTAGTCGCACCTCATCCAAAAAACGCCAGTTGATTTCATAGATGATTTCCAGGTGCCGAGGCAGCAGGCGGCCAAAGAGGTGAAGGGGCCATTTTTCCAACGCCTCCGGCAATAGGGTGTGGTTGGTGTAAGCGAACGTTTGCCGCGTGATCTCCCAGGCCTGATCCCAGCCCATCAGATGCTCGTCCACCAACAACCGCATCAGTTCCGCCACCGCAATGGAGGGATGGGTGTCATTCAGTTGCACCGCATACTTCATATGAAAATGATCCAAATTCTTTTCGCGTTGGAGATAGATGCGGATCATGTCCTGCATTGCACACGAGACGAAAAAATATTGCTGCTCCAATCGCAATTGCTTCCCTGCGGCTGGTTCATCATTCGGGTAAAGCACCTTGGTGATGTTTTCCGAGAACACCTTTTCATCGACCGCCCCATAGTAGTCGCCGACGTTGAACGCTTGAAAATCAAACGATTCACAAGCTTCAGCCTTCCAGAGACGGAGGAAATTGGCGGTATTGACGTTGTATCCGATCAACGGGGTGTCGTAGGCAATGCCCTTGACCACTTGATCGGGAATCCAATGCACCCGAAAATTGCCTTGCGCGTCGCAAGTGGCTTCGGTATGTCCGCCCAACTTGACGTCAAAAGCAATCTCGGGACGGGGTATTTCCCAGGGATTGCCCAATTGCAACCACTTATCGGTAACTTCGACCTGCCACCCGTCATGAATCTCCTGGTCAAAAATGCCGAATTCATAACGAATCCCATAACCGATAGTGGGGATTTCCAGGGTGGCCAAAGAATCCATATAACACGCGGCCAGTCGACCCAGGCCACCGTTGCCCAGACCGGGTTCTTCCTCCTGTTCGAGCAATGCGTCCGGATCAAGCCCCATTTCTTTTACCGCTTGCCGTACTTGGTCCTGTACACCCAGGTTAATCAAGTTGTTGCCCAGTTGTGGGCCCAGCAAAAATTCAGCGGATAGGTAACAAACCGTACGGGCCGCCTTTTCATAATAGGTCTGGGCGGTCCGCAGCCATAGGTGCAGCAACCGATCACGTACGGCATATGCCAGTGCTAAATAGTAATCGTTTCGTGTGGCCACGGCCGGAAATTTGGCCTGGAGATAAAATAGACTCTCACGGATTGCACGCTTGATCGCTGCCGTGCTGAGACCTGTTCGAATGTCATCGGACAATTTCTGAACCGGGTTGCTTTCGTCACCCGTATGTTGAGAAGGCGTTGGCCTTGGCTTTTTGGACTCAGACATCGCTTTTATCCTCGATTTTAGGTTCCTCCAATCTTTTGCAATTTACAAGAAATTCCTATCGCATTTGCTTGCAAACGTCAAGCCTCAGCATTAAATATTTTTTGATATTTGATTTTGTTGAGAAGTCACTTTTTGAAGGGTTAAGTATACCTTAACGTTGCATTATAAGTCGGTTGAGTGTACTTCTAAACCTTTACCAAGCGGATTTTCTAATATTTTACGGGTAACATTCGATATCACCTTGTGTGACTTTTGTAATACTCTGGGAAAAGCCATAGCAAAGCGTTTAAAGGTGCCGCTGTAAAGGTTTCCCAGCACACCCAACCGCCTTTTGGAAACAATTTTATGCAACTGGGTAAGGTATAGTAAAAGTAGTCTTATGTGTCAAAAGAAAAGAGGCCGGGCGTTTTAATTTTCATCCGCCTACGCAGGAGACCGCGGCCTTGGCCGTGGAGGAATGCGTAACTCTGGATAGGAAGCCTATCAGCTATGGATCTGCCATGCTTCGGCGGATTTCGCTCACCGGCGGATGACCCACCGAAGCCTTGGCGCCTGCGCACCGAAGCGCTCCGGCGCCCAGGGGCGTAGGTGGGTACGGTTTTTGGGGGCCACGGGCTTGCCCGTGGGGTTCCATGCCTATTTCGGCGATCCAAACATTTTTATAGGAATCCCTTCGGTTTCTTGGGTTGGGGTTTTCCTTCAGGAAGAATGTTTTCCTTTTCCCCTTTTTTATCCTCGACCTTGAATCCCTCTTCTTCCAGGATGAATTTATCATCACCAGGGTCGGGTTTGAAATCTAACTGGAGCTTTTTAGCCTCTTCCACAAAAGATCCTTCTTTCAAACGGATCTCTCCATTTGGCACAACGACAATGGCTGATTCTCCTTTAACCGGACATCTCTGTTCACAGTACCCACAGCCGTTGCACTTGGAGGCGATGACCACAGGACGTCGATATCCCTCTACAGGTCGAAAAACAATGGCGTTATATGGACAGATCTCATCGCAGATGAGGCAGATCTTGTTTTGGACCCAGACCAAACACATCTCCTTCCGCAAAACAGCTGTCCCCACCTTGGCATGGGTCTTTTCTTCTAAGGAAAGGGAGCGAATCGCTTGTGTGGGGCAAACCTTGCCGCACACATTGCAGTTCTGATCGCAGGGGGCGAGGCGAAGGTCCATTTTGGGCGTCCAAAGTCCTGAGAAGCCCGATTCCCAGAGACAGGGTTGGAGTGTGTTGGTCAAGCAAGACTTCATGCATTCCCCACAGCGGATGCAGGTCCGCAGAAATTCGGTTTCGGGAATCGCACCGGGTGGCCGAATGAGTTGATGTTTGCTCTGGCGAAGAGTGAAAGGAGTCTGTGTCCCCAGAAACCCAACTGCCAGCCCTCCTGCCAAGGAGTAGAGAAACCCTCTCCGGGAAAAATTGACAGATGAATACTCTCCTCCTAAGGAATAGGAAAGGGACATTGGAAAAGTAATGGCATTTTGTGGACAGACTTTGGCACAGGTCCGGCATTGGATACATTCACGAAGGCGGGTCTCCTTTGAATTTTCAGCAACAGCTCCCATGGGGCAGGCCTTTTGGCATCTCAGACATTCATTGCAATCTTCATTGACCCTCCGTTTAAAAAATCCAAGAGGCGCGATGAGGCTGAGCAACGCTCCTAAAGGGCATAGATAACGGCACCAAAAGCGTGGAGCCAGAAGATTAAGGACGAAGATTCCTCCAAAGATCAGGAATGTGATAGCGGACATATAGTAGACAGGCTGAGGATAGCTAAGGTGAGATAAGGCGATCCATCCCAGGCCTCGAAACAGAGGACGTAGCAAATCCAAGATGAGATTGATCACGGTAATCGCCAGAGGATAGATGAAGAAAGTATAAAAGCGTGTAAGAAGAGACATGGGATCCATGAGGAAAACCAAAGAGAGGCCGGTCAGTGCAGCGGTGACAAAGATGATGAGTAGGAGGTATTTTACTTTCCGGAGGCTCTCTTCAGCCTTTAAACTCAAGCGTTTCTTCTTCCGAAAGAAGAGAAAGTCTAAGAAGTCTACGGAAACTCCCATAGGACAAATATAGGCACAGAAGAACCGGCCTATGGCAAGGGTGGCCCCGATGGTAATAAGGGCCCACAAAACCCGGCCGATGACCTCTCTTGCTGCAAAGACAGCATTTATTCCCAATAGGGGATCTAAGCGTAAGTAGATGTCCGCTGGAAGCCAGTTCGGAAGTTTATAGGTGGCAAAAACAAATAAGGTGGAGAAGAGGAGAAGGGAGAGGGCTTGGATGAGAGTCCTCATGCTTTCTCCTTTAGGATTTTGAGCTGGTCCAAGTCAATCTTTCCGAGACCCCGCTGGTGAGCAGCAAGTAGGTGCTCCACCTGGCGTCCTTTGAAATTTTGACCATACCAAGGAACTACACTTACACCGTAAGAATCCACGGCCACGGGGTCGGTGCCAGCGATGATGAGATTGGGTTTCTTGACTTCGCCAGGTCCGCCCGGTCCACCAGAGGCCAAAGCCCGGGTGGCATCAAGGAGGGTGAGCTGTGGCTTAATCACCGTACCCAAATCTGCTATCGCTTGATTGATATTGTACTGGGAATGAAAGCTCTCCCGATCCCAGATCATGCCCATGAGTCCTTTCATCCCTAAACTGACGCCTGTTGCAGAGTGAGACTTGGCCACAGGGATGTTAATCAGTACCTGGCTGTCCAAAATCTCCTTCATCACCTCTACGCGTTCCAACACTTTCCCTTGGGGAACCTTGATCTCACGAAAAAACTTTCTTTCTTGAAGGGCAAAAACATGAACCCCGGGTATGTCCTTACACGCATCTCGGATACCCGTTCTCTCGAGGCAAGGCTCCGGCCTTTGCAGAGTATGATCTAAAATCAAGACTTGCTGAGCCCCTGCTTCAATACAAGCCTGAGCCACCGTGGCAACAACCAAAGGGTGGGTCGTGGCACTGAAATCAGGGGTCCTGGAAAAGGACATGTTCGGTTTAAGGACGACACGCTGCCCCTTCTTAACAAATCGGGAAATTCCTCCCATGGCCTCAAGTGCTTTTCTCGTAGCAGCAACAGGCTCACCGGAGATGGCCACGAGGTCGTAATCTTCTTTCGCTTCCAAAAAAGAAGGTCTGCCGACAAAACCTATAGCCACCCCTGCGGCAGCAGTCTTAAGAAATTGACGTCGTGTTATTCTCCGGTTGCATTCACCCATGAATTACTCCCCTCCCTCAAGCATAACGCAAAGTGCATAGCCCCCTCACCTTTTCCCTCTCCCCTAGGGGGAGAGGGTGGGGTGAGGGGGATTCCGCAATCCGAATTCCGAAATATGCTTCTTACCCAATAAACTCTGACGGGACCTCTCGAATACGGATCACATCTCGAATCTTACCAGAGATATTGAATCCACTGGAACATTTCACTGAGCATTCAGAACAATCTTCACAAACCCTTTTAGGAAGATTTAAGGACAAAACGAGATCTTGAGCATGTGTAAGATTTCGGTAGCCATAAGTATACATATATGCTCGCATCAAATCGGGGATAGGGAGATGCTCCGGGCATTGTCCCAAACATTGCCTGCAACCTTGGCAGTATAATCCCGGGAGAGAAGCCTCCTTTTGCAGACCTTTCTTTTCGGAATCGCTGAGGGTGAGATCTTCCATGACGGAAAGGGCAATATTCATCTCTTCAAAGGTTATATATCCCGGGACGATGGTATGAACATTGGGGTTCTGAAGAACCCATTTCAGCGCCGCGGCGGCATCTTTTCCTGTTGCCCCCTGTCGGGAACCACCTCTGATCGCCTTCATGCCGACAATTCCAATACCGGCTTGGGCCGCTCTGGCAATGGCTGCTCCAACCTCGGCATGATGCTTCTGTTGAAAACTGTAAGCCGTCAGAATGACATCATAAGATTTGGAATCAACCGCGGCATGAATCACTTCTGGTTCGTTCATATGGGTTGTAATACCGGTAAATCGAATCTTCCCATCTCTCTTCGCCTTTTGTAACGCATTGAGTACCGGTTCAAAGAGGGCCGATTCTCTTTTCGATACGCCGTGATGGTGATAAATGTCCACATAGTCCAGCCCCAGATTTTTTAGGCTTGTATCGATTTTCCTAAGATAGGCTTCCTCCGTTGCCTCTTCCGTATAAAGTCCTGTTGCTTGATTGGTTGGCGGGTGTGCTTTGGTGGCCAGGACATAGGAATCCCTGGGACGTCCCTTGAGCACTTCGCCAATCATTCCTTCATTTTGGCCTCTTTGATAGGTTTGGGCGGTGTCCAGCATCACAACACCGGCTTCAAGCGCCGCCCGGACAAGGTTTGGATTATCGGTATTCATCACTCCCATATTAATCACTGGGAGCTTTAATCCCGTCTTTCCGAGGGTGCGATAAACAAATTTTCTCTCTTTTCCTTTCGCCTCAACAAACTTTACTTCTTGCTTTTCTTGATTCGACGGGAGAAAAAAGAATCCCCCAAACCCAGCAAGGCTTGACTTCATGAAATCTCTTCTACCAACCAATTTCTTAAACATGTTTCTCTGTCCTCCTCATTTTTTCTTTAACTCTTCTCCAAAAAGTTTGAGGTATTTTAACCGGAGGGATGGATCATTAACATTTAGTATACCCCAAATATATTTCCCCCGCCATTCCACCTCTATTTCTCCATGATAAGGATCCGCTATGGTATAACGGCCTTCTATGATATTCTTCTCACGACTTCCGGTTTGTTGCAGATATCTCTGTATCATATTTCCGCACTCGGTATGGTCTCTACCTTCAATGACAAAGAGCTTAAATTTCGTCCCGGAAAGTTCATAATCCGCAGTAAAGGCAGAATGTAAAAAAGAATAGCCGAGGAATTTTATGGCAATAAATTTTTCAGAGGTTTTCTTCTTCCCCTCTTCAGGAAAAGAAGATAAAATTGACGGAAGCGAACCTTTCTCTCCCAAATTTTCAGAAACTTTTTTTGCAAAGGTGAGTAAAATGCCCTGATCTTCAGCTCCAGTATTGTAACTATTTATTTTGACATAGTATGGACCGACTAAAAAGTTAAGAACATTAGTCTCGATATACCCTTGAGTTCCAACATCGATAAAGTTTGCATTAGCAAGACGCTCTTGACTATAAATCCCGAAGGCATGGGTGGGGGTTCTGTGACGGTACACCTCAACGATCACAGAGGCTTTCTTTTCATTCCGGTATTCGGCTACCTTCAATTCCTGAAAATCGTAGCTCAGATAGAGATCTGCTGCTCCGTCAATGTAGTCGAAAAGATTCTCAGGCTGAAAAGTCTGTATCTCCCCTGATTGTCTCCACCCGGTTACCTCAGGAAAAACAAAAGTTTTCCAACCAGAATCAGAGGCCCGCGCTGAATTGTTTACTCCCAGTATTAAACAAACGAACAATAAGCAAACGACAGGATATCTCTTTTTCATCATTTTCCTTCCTTTGAGATCAGAACCATTCATTCACTATTTACCCCGTTAGAAAGCCCCGCTGCTTGCCCCGTTAGAAATTTTTCATTATTATCCAGGAGTTCCCTTTGGTAACCTACTTCTAACGGGGCGAGCAACGGGGATGATGGCTATTTCTTTTTAAACGAACATGGGGTTTAAAGCCCCGTGTGAGCCTTCCCGTTAGAAAGTAGGAGACTTTCTAACGGGGTATACCTCCCGATAATCTCAATCATAAAAGGCAATTCCGATCTAATCAATAGAAAATTGAACCCTCCTGCTTGTGGCAGGAGGGTTTTTGTCTTACTGCTGAATAATTAGCATCGCCTTCATTCGTCTCCTTCTATATCCGCATGATGCTTGATCACAAGGGCATCGACCATAAAGATCACATCTTCCGCAACGTTTGTGGCGTGGTCTGCAATTCGTTCGAGACACCGACATACGATCATGAGATGTACCGCCCTCGACTCACCACTCAAATGTGCCGCTTTAAGTTTTCTCTGGAGAGACCACCTCGATCCTGGCATTGGATGTCCGACCGTAACTGAGAAGGTGTGAAAAAATCCAAAGACTCACAGAGCGGACAGGGGGATGTCGGAAAAACTGTAGAGCGGCTACCTCTTTCAGGCTTAATGATAGGGATTGAAAGCCATGTAAGATTGATAAGTTAAACTGACTCATGACCCATACATTTTCAAAGTCCGCATTCTACAGTTTTGGAGATATCCCTCTGGCCGGTCCACTGCTCCTAATTTTTTCATAGCTTCTGAGGCATTACAACAATCCTACTTTTTTGATTGTAAATATCCTCCTCTACTGGTAATATTGTCCATAGCTGACTGACTCGTGAAGAAGACGATTTTATGAATTGGAGGATCCCCTTATTTCTGCTGTTTACAGTGGCCCCCTGGCTACTCTTTTCTCCTCCATCCGTCTTACCCAAAAATGAGCTATGGAAAAGAATTGATGACGGATTGTTTCTGAGCGAGTTTACTTCCCAAAAAATTTCTTTCATAAAGATCGATCCAAAGTATTATTCATTTAAGCTCTTATGTGCCTCCGAAAAAAACAGACTGCGGATGACAGCAAGGCAATGGTGTCAAAAGCACAATCTCATCTCAGCAATTAATGCTGGAATGTTTCAGGCAGATGGGATTACAAATGTCGGTTACATGAAGAATTTCAATCATATTAACAGTCCAAGATTAAATACCAGGTACAAAGCTGTTTTAGCATTCAATCCAGTCGATGCGACTATCCCAGAGATCCAGATCATAGACTTGAAATGCCACGATTTTGAGAGGTTAAAGGATAAGTATCAAACGCTTATTCAGGGCATAAGAATGACCAGTTGCCATCAGGAGAACGTTTGGGAAAAACAGGACAAGATGTGGAATATTGCAGCATTTGGTATAGATAAGAGCGGGAATGGATTGTTCATGTTTACTGAGTCTCGCTATTCAGTGCATGACTGCATCAATATTTTATTGTCGCTCCCGGTTTCGCTTTACAACGCCATGTATTTGGAAGGCGGCCCCGAGGCGACTTTGTATTTTTCGACAACGGGGGTCGAATTTGAGAAGATCGGAAGTCACGAAACGGACCTCAATGAAAACGGTTTTCCGAAGGTGGCCCGTCCCCTTCCCAATGTCATCGGCATCGTTAAGAAGTTCAGATAGGAAGCCTAACCCCTTCACAAATTCTCATGGGATTTATAGGTGAAAGAACCCAGATGTTGCAATATCAAACCCGGGCAGGGATACTTCCAAACCCTTGCAATTGCGGATTTTTCGTAAATGAAGGGTTACAGAGGATCTCACTTTACGTGAAGTCCCGGTTTTGCCTGGAGACGCATGCAGCTAACTCCTAAAGGTGCCGCTGCAAGGCTTTGAGGCATCCCGCTTTATTGCGCGATGCCTTCCGGAGAGGTAATTGTCTTTTATAAGTATGCCGGCCCAGTACCCCCGCCCGGTTTCGATATTGTTTTTTTGCAACTGGCGGGAGAAATAATCCCCTTGTAACCCTTTCTTCTCTATTTCTCCCTCTACGAGTCTCCATATTGGCAACGCATACTTGACTTCAATTCCTAATCATAGGTCGTCCTTTTTTCTTGACCCATAGCACCTCTTTTCGTATACTCAACATATACAAGAGCGAGTTCTTTCTTAAAGATGAATGGAGCAAGGTCTTGTCTCCTTTTGCGATACAATGGTGTTTAAGTTGCCTCAATCCATGTTAGGAATTTCACTCATTAAGCGAAAGGGGCCATTTTCCAACAATGGCTAATCGGGCAAAGAATGACTTATTTGCACACTCTCATTCTGGGGATTGTCGAAGGGGTTTCGGAATTTCTCCCCATATCCTCAACAGGCCACCTCATACTTGCCAGCTACCTCCTCCATCTCAAACAGACAGATTTCCAGAAAAGCTTTGAGATTACAATCCAGCTTGGGGCCATTCTATCGGTTGTGGTTCTATACTGGCGAGCGCTGCTGGTAAACTTTGAAATTATGAAAAGGGTCATTACGGCATTTATCCCGACAGCCATTCTCGGGTTTATCTTCTATAAGATCGTTAAAAAGGTGCTCCTTGGAAGTAACACAGTGGTCCTCTACTCCCTTTTGATCGGAGGTATCTTCTTGGTCCTTTTTGAGTTGTGGCATCGGGAGAAGGAAAGTGCAACAGAGGAACTTTCTGCCATTTCTTACTCAAAATCATTCATGATCGGTCTTTGTCAGGCGCTTGCCATGATTCCAGGGGTCTCCCGTTCGGCGGCCACCATCATTGGAGGTTTGATTCTGGGAATCAAAAGGAAGACCATCGTCGAGTTCTCTTTTCTCCTATCCGTGCCGACAATGGTCGCCGCTACCGGTCTTGATCTGATGAAGAGTGGTGGACACTTCTCATTGGAAGAGTTCCATTTACTCCTTATGGGATTTATCTCGTCTTTTATTGTTGCTCTCTTAAGCATCAAATGGCTGATCCATTTCATAAAAAACCATACATTCATCTCTTTTGGAATTTACCGAATTCTAATATCCCTTTTATTCTGGTTTGTGATTTTGTGAGTTTGCCTCCTGAGAATATGGCGAGTTTTTGACAAGCAGTATATACTCCATCTCATTCCTCCTCGATGGCACCCATCCGTAGTAGATTTTAATCGGAAATCATCAACTTCAACTCCAGACAAATCTCAACTCTTTGTAGGTAAAAGGGTGAACCTGACAGGATCTGCCAATTCAACTCTCATCTTTTACAAATGAATGGGTTCTGATCGCTATGGTTTGAAGATAACCTTTTTTTAGAAATCTCTTCTATCTTATTTCGTAATTGGATGCCCATCTCACCTACCTCTTTTGAAAGACTCCCTAATTCATCTCTTGAATTGACCTGAACTTCTTGGACTAAGCTAATGGAAGCTAATTGGATCGCCATCTGGGCCACTTCCGAAAGGGGCTGAGTAAGAAATCTTGCAAAGAAATAGGCCGGGGGTATGAGAATAATAAGGCCAATCAGAAAAGTATCATGGTATGTATTCCCTGATATCCATAGATGAGTTATCGAAGAAATGAGTTGGCGAGGAGGCTAATTCTCCAGACCTGTATAGATCTTTTCAAGCATTCTTATTGGTTGTTTTTTAACAGGTTGCTTAAAATTCGACAAGAAATTTCGATTATTTTAATCGATGAAAAAATAAATGCCTTCGATGAAACTCCTACCAACCGCTTAATACTCCTAATAAAAACCAAATAACCTTTAGCATCTCAACAAATGGCACAAGTATTGCTCCCTTGGACAACACACAAAACATTTTTACTGCAGGCGCAACCAAAATTCTTCTATCCCCAAATGATTTGGGCGAGTCTTTATGAATGTTCTGATCATCAAGCATGTTGATATCGAAGGTCCGGGGTTGATTGAAACCTGCCTGGGCCATGAAAAAATCTCCTCTAAGATCCTCAATCTCAAACCCAATGTTCATTTCCCAAAACTTGATGGCTTCACCCATATCATCATTTTGGGAGGACCGATGAATGTTTACGAGGAAGATCACTATCCCTTCCTCAAAGATGAAGATCTTTTTATTAAGGAAGCGATTCAGAGGGGAAAAACAGTCTTGGGGATATGTCTCGGAGCTCAATTGATAGCAAAGGCACTCGGGGCAAAGGTTTTTAAAGCTCCAATGAAGGAAATCGGATGGTATGATGTCTCATTGACAAAATCAGGTTCACAGGATCCTTTCTTTTCCAATCTTCCAAAGACATTCCCTGTATTTCAATGGCGCGGAGATACCTTTGAGGTTCCAAAGCGCGGGAATCTAATCGCTACTTCTGACTTTGTCCCTCATCAGGCTTTCCGATATGGAGAAAAAGTTTATGGTCTTCAGTTTCATCTCGAAGTGACTGAAGAAATGATCAAGGAATGGATGAAAACCTACGAAGAGAAACTTAAAGGACCGGAGCCTCCTCTTTTTTCGAAACTAAGAATATTAACCGATACTGAAATAAAGATCGAAACTTATACGAGAAGGGGGATGAACTTTTTAAAGGACTTTTTCAAACAATAGATTCACACCCCTCACCCTTCCCCTCTCCCCAGCGGGGAGAGGGAAGGTGTGAAAAAATTGGGACTGCCGGCCGGGCAGGAATATCTTCAAGGTTTTACAAATGCGGTCCTTTATCCCTGCCCGCCCTCTCAACTTGAAGTAATTTTTTCACAGCTTCAGGGCGAGATGGGGGGATCCTGCAATCTGCAATCCGAATTCCGCAATTTATTAGGGGAGGAATGAGATGAAAATATTTTTGTTTCTATTGCTGTTCATGAGCTTCTTGATTGCTGGGGCTGCCTTTGCTGAAACACCCACTTCCTCGGCACCCAAGGTGGATACAGGGGATACTTCCTGGATCTTAATTTCTTCTGCCTTGGTCATGTTGATGACACCTGGGCTTGCCCTCTTTTACGGTGGCATGGTCAGACAGAAAAATGTCCTCGGTACTATCATGCAGAGCTTTATTGCCCTCGCTGTGATCACCATCCAGTGGGTGCTCTACGGGTACAGTCTCGCCTTTGGCCCTGATATTGGCCACATCATCGGAAGCCTTGATTGGATTGGACTGAGGGGCGTGGGACTTGATCCCTTTCCTGACTATTCAGCCACCGTCCCTCACCAGGCATTTATGATCTTTCAGATGATGTTTGCTGTGATCACCCCCGCCCTGATTACAGGTGCATTTGCTGAGAGATTGAAGTTTAAGACCTATCTTGTCTTCCTCATCCTTTGGGCAACATTTGTCTACGATCCCCTTGCACACTGGGTCTGGGGTGTAGGCGGCTGGATCAAGAATCTTGGTGCCCTTGATTTTGCAGGAGGGCTTGTCGTACACATCAGTTCAGGGATCGCTGCACTGGCCGCTGTCCTGGTCGTGGGAAAAAGAAAGGGCTATGGTGATGAGCCCATGCCTCCCCACAACCTGACCATGACACTTTTGGGTGCAGCACTCCTCTGGTTCGGCTGGTTTGGCTTCAATGGGGGAAGTGCAATAGCATCCGGTTCTCTCGCAACCTCAGCCTTCGTGGTGACCCATATCTCGACCGCTGCGGCTGCCTTATCATGGATGATTGCTGAATGGGCATACAGAGGTAGTCCAACTGTTCTCGGCGTAGCATCGGGCGCAGTCGCCGGCCTTGTTGCCATTACGCCTGCATCCGGTTTCGTGGGACCCGTATCAGCGATCATCATCGGACTGATTGCCGGTGTGGCTTGTTATCTTGCCATTAACCTTAAGTCCAAACTCGGATATGACGATTCACTTGATGTTGTCGGTGTTCACGGAGTAGGTGGTACGTGGGGTGCCTTGGCCACAGGGCTTTTCGCCTCAAAGGCAATCAACGCAGCGGGAAATGATGGGCTTTTCTTCGGCAATCCCTCTCTGATTGGGATTCAGGCACTGAGTGTCGTTTCTGCATGGATTTATTCCTTCGTGGTAACATTAATCATATTAAAGATTCTCGATTGGACTATGGGTTTAAGGGTTAGCGAAGAGCATGAGATTAGTGGTCTTGATTTGAGTCAGCACGGTGAAAGTGGATACAGTTTTTAAGACTCGTAGGGAGCGGTTTCAAACCGTTCCCTACTCCGAACCAATACGGGAGGAAATGAATGAAAAAGATCGAGGCGATTATCAAACCATTTAAGCTGGACGAAGTGAAAAATGCATTAACCAAAATTGGTGTCCAGGGAATGACGGCCACCGAGGTCAAAGGATTCGGAAGGCAAAGAGGCCATACCGAAGTCTATCGGGGGGCCGAATACAAGATCGATTTCCTCCCCAAGGTGAGGATCGAATTAATCATCACCGAAGAGATGGTACCTCAGGTAATTGAAACCATTGAGCGAGCTGCTAAAACAGGAAAGATTGGGGATGGAAAGATCTTTGTATCGTCAGTAGAAGAAGTGATCCGAATCCGAACCGGAGAACGGGGAAGAGATGCAATTTGAGCTGGGCATCACCAAAAACGGGTTCTCCGACACCAAAAACCGGATGGCCCAGTCTTTAGCCGTCCACTCCTCGCCCAAGGAATTCCTCCGTCAAAATTCCGATATGGTGGATGGCCTTGTAAGAAAAGCCTTCCAGATAGCACAATCCCAAGTCGCCTCTCCATCGGTCTGTCTCATTGCAGTCGGAGGATATGGAAGGGCTGAGTTGGCCCCTCACTCGGACATCGATCTTCTTCTCCTCTACTCCTCTTCACAAAAAGAAGCGCTCCCTCCTTTAATAGAGAAGATCCTTTACCCTCTCTGGGATTTGGGATTGGATGTCAGTTGCAGCTCAAGGTCGATCGAGGAATGTCTGAAAATGGCTCAATCGGATTTACATATTAAAACGGGTTTGATTGATAGCCGTTATCTCGATGGGGAATACGAATTCTTCCGGAATTTGTACGGCCTCTTTACGAAAAAGGTTCTTCATCGAAAGGTCCAAAGGTTTGCCGAGGGCTTGGCTAAAGATCTTCACCTCCGTCACCAGAAATACGAAGATCCTGCCCATGTCCTGGAGCCCAATATCAAAGAAGGAGAAGGAGGGTTGAGGGACTTTCAGATCGGGCGGTGGATCATCAGGGCGAAATACAAGACCGATCGTTGGGATTCGATCCTCTTTCCGGATCACTCCCGAATGTTAGACAAGAGCCTCCAGTTGCTCTGGGCCGTCAGAAACCAGCTCCATATCCTGAGCGGAAGAAGACAGGACAATCTCACTTTCGAGCTGCAAGAGAAAATTGCCCCGATCCTTGGTTTTCCCCATGCTACGGAAGGGATTGAGGAGATGATGAGACAGTATCATCTTTCCACTCAGAGGATTTCAAACTTTGTTCACGATATCCTTGAGAGGACCCTCTACGAACCTTCCTGGGTTAAGAAAGCCTTCTTTTTCTTTCAACGAAAGAAAATCGATGAAAATTTCGGAATCGCCTATGGGGAACTCCATCTTCTTGACCCCGTCATCTTCAAGAGAGACCCTACACAATTGATGACGCTCTTCGAACATTGTCAAACTCATCAGGCCAACATGGATTTCCGGATTGAGGAGGCCGCGATCGAGGCTCTTCCCTTCATCGATGATCGCTTCAGAAACTCGGAAATGGTCAACCAAACTTTTCTTTCAATCCTCAGAAAAGGGAAAGGGGTTGAAAACCTCCTCAGGAAGATGCATGAACTTGGATTTCTCTCTCGGTATATCCCTGAATTTTCAGACGTGGAAGGAAAAGTACATTATGATCTTTATCACGTCCATCCCGTGGATGTCCATTCCATCCTCGCAGTAGAGGAACTGGCAAGGTTGAGAGAGGGCCGCTACCAGAAAGATTATCCCCTCCTCACCTCCCTGATTAAGGAAGTTGAAAAACCTGAGATTCTCTTTCTAACAGCACTGCTTCATGACATTGGAAAAGGGAGGGAGGGAGACCATGCACTCGTCGGTGCAGAAATGGTCACACGGATCGGGGGTCGGATGGGACTCTCTGTGGAAGAAAGGGATTTGATTAGGTTCTTAGTCAGTCACCACCTCTTTATGCTCGAAACGGCCTTTCGCAGGGACCTTCATGATGAACAGGTCATCTTCCGTTTTGCCAACGACGTAAAAAATCTCAATGAACTGAAGATGCTCTACCTTCTGACTTTTGCTGATGTCAAAGCAGTTGGCCCTGAGGCCTGGACCTCCTGGAAGAACACCCTTCTCATGGAGCTATTCCTGAAAACCTCGCATTTCTTCGAGAGGGATGCGGTGACTGGGCCATTTCTGAAAGGGGATGAAATGATTAAAACACTGGAGAAATCTCTGTCTCCAGAAATATTTTCAGAATATGCAGAACATCTACCGGATCGGTACCTCTCCAGTTATTCCTCCACGGAGATTGCCCATCACATTGAGATAGCTCATTCTATTGAAAAGGAACTTCTCCTTGTGGAATGGGAGATCGAAAAGGAAATCCGGGCAAAGGTCACCGTTTGTACAAAAGACCGTTATGGACTCTTTTCCAGGATTACGGGTTCCATGTTTTTGAACCGTTTGAATATCCTCGAAGCACAGATCCACACCTGGGGAAATGGCATTGCCCTCGATATCTTTTGGGTGGAAGATGCGACAAAAGATGTTGAACGCCGTCTTCAGCAGTTCAAAAAAGATTTAGGAGAAATTTTAGGTGGGAAAGTCTCCTTAAAGGATCTTCTTGCCAAAAGAAAAGAATCAAACGGAATTAAGCAAAAAGTCATCCCGAAGGTTTTAGGAGACGTGAAGATCAATAATCAGGACTCCGACTTTTATACCATCGTTGAAGTCATCGGAGAGGATCGATTGGGGATCCTTTATGAGATTACAGAAACATTGACCGACAATGGGTGTGATATTCATTTCGCAAGGATATCCACTTTAGGAAATCGTATTGTCGACGTCTTCTATGTTCAGGATACCTGGGGAGAAAAGATAGAAGGAAAGAATCGAATGGATCACTTAAAACAAACCCTCCTCAACCGACTCACCTCCCCGACCCCTTCCCTCCCATTAGAAAGTGAATTGCAACCACAAGTGACTCGGATCGAAACCCCTTAGATATTTTAATTATCCATTCTTTTCAAATAGTTGCACCGCATTCCTTATCAAGGTTCTCAATCCATGGATTGTATTTTTAGTCCTGAAGTATTATATTTAAAGTAAGAAAGGAGGGAGCCAATATGAAAAAGCTGATTGTTGTAATGGCAGTTGGTCTGCTTCTAATACCGGCAACAGTTTATGCCGAGTCACAGCAGGCACCCACCAACCCACCTCCAGTTTCACAGCCACTCGTTCCCGAAGGTGATTTTGCGCTGCAGCTTGTCACCGCCCTTAAGTTAGGTACGGCAACAACAGAAGCGCAGGCTGAGGACATGCTGACTTCAGTCGATATCGCACCAAGAAATGGGTGGATTGCTGATTATCCAATGACACCTATTATCATCGGTGAGATACAAAGTGCAGTGGTCGCTGCGGCAGCTGCTAAGAAGTTACCGATGGAAGAAGACGAAGCTTTGAAGGCATTCCAGGGTCTAACTACTGAGTTTGGTTTAGCTGTCGTGCCTGGATCCGGCCAGTACGCAGAGAGTCAACCGCCAACAGGTAGCGAGTACGTTCAGCCTACGGTAGTTAACAACTACTACTACAAGGAAGGTCCACCGGTAGTCACTTACTACCCACCGCCCTGGGACTACACCTACCTGTATGCATGGGTCCCTTACCCATTCTGGTGCTCTGGATTCTTCTTCCCTGGATTCTTCGTCCTAAACGATTTTGACATTGTTGTTGGAAATCATCACGGTCATCGTCACCATCACATCACCAATCACTTCATCGACCCAAAGACCCATACGGTTCTCAGGGTTGATCCAACGACAAGGACGATTGGAAGGACTGCTAAGGCCTCTCTTTCCCCTAACCAAGGGTTTAATTCCACGGAGGCCAGAAAAGGGGCTGCATCAATCTTCGAGCGAAGCCGTACGAGGCAGATGGCACCCACTCATCCAACGCTTGGGGATCCATCGAGAGAACAAGTTCCGATGAACCGTGGGCAAGGACAACCTTCAATGATTGAGCGAGGGACGATCCAAAATCGCGGTTCTCGCAACCTGGGCTCTTCCAGCGTACCAAACAATGTTCAAAGGCAATCTGAAGGCTTCAGTAGGTCTTTTGGCGCTCCGAGCAGGTCGTTCAGTGCACCTCGAAGTTCTTTTGGAGGATTCCATGGAGGTAGCTTCGGAGGTTTTCATGGCGGCGGTTTCTCCGGTGGTGTCAGCCACGGTGGTTTCTCGGGTGGCGGCTGTAGAGGCCGTTGCTAAAAATAGACCGAACTGACTTGAAAGAGAGGATCACCAGATCCTCTTTTTTTGTCTTTAATCCATTGTCATCGTGCCGAAAAAACATATCCGAAGTCTTAACGATCTGGTGAAACAAGATAAAAACATTATCTCTGAGATGATCTTTAGAGCCAGGGAGATAGGAAGCAAAAAACATTTGATTTCGAACTCAGGGTACAAATTACTCTTCAATGTGGAGACGGGAGGTGGGCAGATTATCTTCCATTTACATACGCACGTGCTGGGAGGGTGGTAATTTGTGAGAAAACAGGAGGTCAACCTTTGATCGGGATTAGAACGACATCATCCAATGAAAATGTGAGGGAAACCTGTTGTCCCTGCTTAAAGAGGACCTTCCTTCTCGGATTGACCACGTTGACTTTCATCCTCTTTCCTCCAGATATTTCCACCTCATATTGAACCAATGAGCCAAGATAGGCAGAGGTTTTAACGATCCCCTCGATCCGATTTCCATCCAGAGGGGTCTCATTGGGATAGGAGATTTGAATCGATTCTGGCCGGATATTGAGAAGGATAGTTGACCCAGTAGCAACCGAAACCTCTTTTTGCCTTTCAACCGTTAACAGAAGTCCTTCTTCGGTTCTTAGGCGAACCTGGTTTTCCATCAGCTCAATCACTTGGGCATTAAAAAAATTAGATGTCCCAACGAAATCAGCAACCTCCTGACTTTTTGGGTTTTCATAAATCTCCTCAGGAGTCCCCACTTGAACGACACTGCCTTTTGATATGACGGCTATCCGGGTGGAAAGGATCAATGCTTCTTCCTGATCATGAGTAACATAAATGGAAGTGATGCCCAAATCCCTTTGAATCCGAACCAACTCATGTCTCATCTGTACCCGGAGTTTTGCATCTAAATTACTCAACGGTTCATCCAAAAGGAGGAGTCTCGGTTCAATGACCAGAGTCCTGGCCAGGGCAACCCGCTGCTGCTGTCCTCCCGAAAGTTCTGAAGGTCTTCTCTTTTCCAATCCTTCGAGATTGACCATGGAGAGGGCCTGACGAGTCTTTTCTAAAACCAATGATTTAGGTAAACTTCTCTCCTTCAGTCCGAAGGCCACATTTTCAAATACCGACAAATGAGGCCACAGGGCGTAATTTTGAAAGACCATCCCCACATTCCTCTTCCATGGAGAAACATCCTGGACCTCCATTCCATCGAAAAGAACAATTCCTTTATCTGGTCTTGTAAACCCTGCAATGATCCGAAGGAGGGTTGTCTTACCACATCCACTTGGACCGAGGAAGGTATAAAAGTCACCCCTTTCGACGGTCAGATTGACATTCTTCACGGCCTCTGTCTCTCCAAAACTTTTTCTCAAATCGATAAGTCGAACCTCAGTGGCCTCATTCATCATCTATCTCCGTCTATCGTCCTTCGTTCATCGTCCATCGTTCTTTATAGCTTGAAAGCCGTTCCACTTCCTCCACTAAAAATCTTATTGACCAGATAGGTCCCTATAGCCACCAATAGGATGGCGACCACACCTAAGGCGGCGCCCGGTCCTCTTCCCACTGCACTCTGCATATAGATGTAAATGCCATAAGAGAGCGGTGCGTATTCCATCCGGGGAACGAGCATGATCGTAGAGGCCAGTTCTACAGATGATGTGATGAAGGCTAAAAGTCCCCCAGCGATCAGACCTCCTGTCATCAATGGAAAGGTGATCTTAAAGAATGTCCTCTTCCGGTTGGCTCCCAAATTCAAGGCGGCCTCCTCCAATGAGATGTGAATCTGCTGCATGGAGGCATAGCAAGACCGTAAGGTATAGGGAAGTCTTCTCGACGAATAGGCAATGACTAAAATGATCCAGAGGGAGGTCAGAGGCTGATGGAAAAAAGGGAGGTTGGTTCCATGAAATACTCTCAAATAGCCCGTGGCAAGGACGACTCCTGGAATGGCCAAAGGCATTGTTGAGATGGCATCTAAAAGCCCTTTCCCCCAGATCCTTCCTCGAATCAGAAGGAATGCAATCACGGATCCCAAGATAACGTCAATGCCTGCAGCCAAAAGGCAATACAGAAGTGTATTCTTTACAAAATAAGGGGTCCTGAAGAAGATCTCAATATAGTGGCTCAGGGTATAGGACTTTGGAAGGAAGGAGAAGCTCCAGACCTTTGCAAAGGAGAGAATGAAGATTCCAAGATGTGGGATGAGGCTGATGCCCAGAATGAAGAAAGAAAAAACCAAAACAAAAACCAACTTCCAACCTCCAATCCTTTTTGAAATTGGGGTTCCTGTTCCACCTCGTTGAACCATCGCATATTCGGAAAGGCTGAGGAACTTCATCGCCGTCCAGAGGGAGAGAAGGGAGAGGACTACCATGATCACACAGATGACATAGCCTGCCTTATCCTCGACGCCGATGGTCGTTACCCGAAGGTAGGCCTGAGGGGCAAGCATCTTGGTATAGTTCAGCATCAAGGGGGTACCCAGATCATCGATGACACGAATAAAGACGAGGAGGACTCCGGCCACATATCCCGGCATCATCAATGGTAAGGTTACCCTTCGAAAGAGGCGTAATCCATGGGCACCCATATTCTGAGCCATTTCTTCCAGTGAAGGATCCACATTGGCCAGAGAGGCTGAGGCATTGAGAAAAATAAAAGGGAAATAGTGAAGGGTCTGAACGATGATCACTCCCCGTAAGCCTTCCATAAAAGGGATGGAGGTGTTGAACCATTTGAGGAGAAGGAGATTGAGCATCCCACTTCGGCCCAGGATCAATTGGAGGGCTACTGCACCCACAAAGGGCGGCATCACCAAGGGAAGAACTCCCAAGGTCTGAATGAGTGTCCTCCCTTTGAAATCGTACTTGATAGTGAAGAACGCAAGGGGAAGGCTGATCAGACTTCCGAAGATGACAGCCATCAGCCCTGCGATGAGACTGTTCAGGAACGACTCTTTGAAAAGGGCCCTTTCAAAAAAGTTGATAAAATGGCTGAGTGAGAGAGAACCTCCCTCTGTGAAGGCGACATAAAGGACTCGAATGAGTGGGTAAAGGATGAAGGTAAAAAGAATGGCTAAAAGGATGAGAAAAATGAGTGACTGGGAAAGATCAACCTCTTTTAACTTATTCTTAAACACGCTTCACCATGATCACCCATCTAATTGAAAGCATAATAATGAATTCAGGAATTGAGGAATTTAGGGATGATTCAATTCGCAATCCCTCAATTCCTAAATCTCAGTAATTTTCACTTGTCTTTTAGATCATCTCCATCGCTTTTAAGGCCAGCTCTCTGGCCTTCGAATAATTGGCCTTGGCAGTCGCATCCCACTCGGTTTCCAGCTTTGCCCTGGCGTCTGTCTTTTCCTTCCCCTTGAAGGCCTTATTAAAATCCTTGTTGTTGGCCTTAGCTTCTGGTACAGGCACCTTAGTAACCAAAGAACGGGCCGCGGCAACCATGGCAGCTGCCTTAATCACATCCTTCTTCTTTCTTTTTCCTTCCTCGATCGCCTTCTCTGCTTTGTAAATCGCTCCCCATGCTTCTTTCAGTTCCCCGAGTCGAAAGGTGACAATCTGATCGAAGAGGGAGTTCAAAAGATCGTATCTCACGGAAGAAAGTCCGGAGTCAAAATCCAAACCACCTAATTTCATCCTAAATGGATTCGGATAACCCGCTGGTGCCTTTGCATAGAGCTCTGGGATGACTGGAAGCCTACCAATATCCGCTTTAAAGAGGAGCATCTGACCTTCCTCGCTGAGAAGGTAATGGATGAAGCGTTTCGCATTCTCTTCGTTAGGGCCGTTTTTCACTAATCCAACATTGGCAGGGACAATAGGCGTCATAGAGGGATAAGCAAAATCGACAGGAAAACCACTTGAAATAGAAGATAGTCCGAAGAAGTCGATGACGATCCCGATCCCGTACTGACCGTTGTTCACCCCTTCTGGCACACCAAAACTTCTCTCTGTCACAACGGCCATATTCCCCCCCATGTTGAGCAGATGAGCCCATCCCTTCTCCCAACCATAAGCCTGAAGAATCGCCTCCACTGCCAGATGGGTCGTCCCGCTTCGGGAAGGGGCTGAAATCGATAAATGACCATAGTAACTGGGGTCGATGAGATCCGTCCATTCTGCCGGGGCCTTCAATTTGTGGGCTTGAAGATAAGGCTTATTCCACATCATCCCATATCCGGAGAGGGCAAACCCAAAATAGAATCCCTCTGGATCGTGAATCGGAAAAGCACCTACTTTCGCAGGGATTTTCGATCCAATCTCTTTCGGTAATACATACGGAGTTAACAACTTTTCTGTCTTCAGTAATTGAAAGGCATCAACTGCACTGGCCCACATGATATCTGTTTCTGGTTTTGAAGCAGTCTCTCGAATGTAAGTGACCCCTTCTGTGGTCTGTTTCTGCTTGACGATGACCGTTACTCCGGGGTACTTGGCCTCAAAGGCCTTCTTATAGGTTTCGAAGAGCTCTTTCGGAAAGGAGGTGACAACCACCACCTCTTTTGTCGAGGTCTCGCCAATAGAGATAAAAAAAGTGAATAGACAAAAGAAAACGATAAGGAACAAAAGATGTCTTTTCATTTTGAAGCCTCCTTGAAAAAATAATCTTACTTTGGAAACCCAGCCAGATACTCTTTAATCAACATCTCATTTCTATTTTGGATCTTCTGCATCTCACTGAGTGTCACATTTTCAAAACGCAGTTTCAGACGTTTGCTTCTCAGCCGGGCTATTTCAGCATCGAGATATTGAATCGTATTCGCAATGGTCTCGGCCATCGTTGACAGGGAGCCCTGTGCTGCTTCGAAGGTCTCCTTGTCTAAGTAATTTCGATTCAACAGATGGAATCGTTCGAAGAGTCTCTTGAGCTTTTCCAACTCCTCCTCTTTTCCCTTTTTTTTCTTGTCCAGTTTTTTGGTGAGCTCCAGAAATTTGTCTATCTCCATAGAACCTCCCCTCCCTTTCATCGGAGACAGTCCCGATTCTATTTAGTCACTGAGTTCAAAGTTCTTAGCTCGAAGTAGAAAAAAAACTCCGATCTCCGAACCGATGTGGGACAGTCCCCTCCTTTTTGGGTGTGTACTTAAAAATTTATGAAAATCAGCGGGCTTTGTCAATTTTTTTTACAGTGACAGTGAACGATGCGTTTATTTTTAGTCAGCCTGCTTGAATTTCGTCATCCATTTTCAATTTTAATGACCCTCCGAAATCACAGACTATTCCAGCACCAACAAATCATTTTTAATTTCAATAAATTATGAGGTGAACGTTTATTCGTGTAATTCACAATCAATGGCATAAGATTTGCTCTTATGTTCAATAGTACAAAGGCGTATTGAATCAGACGATGGCGTCTCTCCCTGTGATCGACAGGTAAAATGTAGACAAAGGCGTCTCCACCTGTCATCAACAGGTCAAAAAGAGACGCCTTTTTTAATATTAAATCTTTGCCCCCTCACCCCTCCCCTCTCCCCATTAGGGAGAGGGGAGGGGTGAGGGGAATAAAAAGGAGGACAAAATGGAGAAAGAGAAAGAGCATGTAATAAAGCTGGCAAAGGAAAATGACGTAAGATTTATTCGGCTCTGGTTCACAGACGTCCTTGGTTTTTTGAAAGGTTTTGCCATCACCATTGATGAATTGGAAGGTGCTATGGAAGAGGGAATGGGATTTGATGGCTCTTCTATCCAGGGCTATGCTCGCATCGATGAGAGCGATATGATCGCCAAGCCCGATCCTAAAACCTTTAAGATCCTTCCCTGGAGGCCAAAAGAGAATGCCGTGGCCAGGATGTTTGCGGATATTTATGAACCGGACGGAACCCCTTACAAAGGGGATCCTCGCTGGGTGTTAAAAAGAAACCTTAAAAAAGCTCAAGATCTCGGCTATACGCTCTATGTCGGTCCTGAGCTGGAGTATTTCTATTTTAAAAACTGTGATGTGAAACCAGAAGGATTGGATAGGGGTGGTTACTTTGATCTCACCCCGCTCGATGCTGCAACAGAACTGAGGCGTGAAACAATCCTCACATTAGAAGCGCTCGGGATCAAAGTGGAATACAGCCATCATGAAGTAGCTCCCAGCCAGCATGAAATTGACCTCCGTTACACGGATGCCCTGACCATGGCGGATAATGCGATGACCTATCGCCTCGTTGTCAAGGAGGTTGCATTGAGACATGGTGTCTATGCGACCTTCATGCCCAAACCCATTTTTGGACAGAACGGGAGTGGCATGCATACCCATCAATCTCTATTCAAAGGTGACAAAAATGCCTTCTTCGATCCGAAAGATGAATTTCATCTCTCAAAGATCGCTAAATCTTATATGGCTGGAATTTTGCAACATTCCAAAGAGATTACTTCCATCACCTCTCAGTGGGTGAACTCTTACAAAAGGCTTGTCCCAGGCTATGAAGCACCCGTCTATATCTCCTGGGCGCGCAGGAATCGGTCGGCACTCGTTCGGGTCCCCATGTATAAACCGGGAAAAGAAAAGGCCACACGGATGGAATTCCGGTCCCCTGACCCGGCCTGCAACCCCTATCTGGCTTTCGCTGTGATGCTGGCTGCAGGTTTGAAGGGAATTGAGAAAGGTTATGAGCTTCCGCCACCCGTCGAAGAAGACATCTTTGAAATGTCGGAGGAAGCGAGAAAGAGGCACGGGATTGACTCCCTTCCAGGAAACCTTCTCGAAGCAATCCAGCTCACCGAGAAAAGTGAGCTGGTGAGAGAAACATTGGGAGACCACATCTTCCAAAAATTTATTGAGAATAAGAAGATCGAATGGGACCATTATCGAACCCATGTCTCCCAATTCGAACTGGAGAAATATCTCCCCGTTCTATAAGGAGGGAAGAATGGATCAGAAAAGAACTTGGTTTGAGAAGGATATTTCTGGTTGTTCACTCACAGGGTTTATCTGTAAAGATGGGAAAAGAGTCAACGGTGGAGGACTCATAGGATAGTCCTGACAGTTGCAAAACGGACACGCCTGCGTGCCGAAACGCCTGCCTGTGCGAAGCCGCTCCGGCGAAGGCAGGCACTACGGCGTGCAGGCACGGGCAAACCGCCCTTCAAGGCTTCGGAAGGCGGTTGTTTTGAGAATTTAAGGGTATCGGAGGACATCACTCCAATTGAATTCCAGCAAGGGAAGGGGACGAGAGTGCCGATTCGGTCAAAGGTTCGCCTCGAAGCCTCTCCGAACGGCTTGCCCATGTCCGTATCGTCAAAAGTTTATCAACGTTAAGGTAGTCAGGCAAGTTCTGAATCTGATCCTCTGACTCGGTTCAGGGCAGTTGTAAAGATCTAAAATATACTGAATTTGAAATACTTCTTCGGGTGTTCCTTAATATCTTTAACCAACGCCTCAACCTCAGCGCTCAGTTTTTTAAATTCCAGGAGGGCCCCACTTAATTCTTTGGTGAGTTCCTCATCCCTGATCAAGGCCCCTGCGACACCTTTCCCTTTATCTATCCCTTCTAAAATCGAAGAAAGTTGTGCCGATCCCCTATTGAGGTTTTCATACAATTCTCGATCTTCAACCAATTTTTTTAGTGTCCCGTGACTCTCATTGAGTGTCTTGCTGAATTCTTCTATCCAAGAAACAGCGGCCAATGCTTTATCGTAAAGAAAAGGATCCTCCACCAGTTTTTTCAATGTCCCGGGACTCTCATTCAGCTTCTTGCTGAACTCTTCAATCGATGTGGAAGCAGTCAACATTTTACTATAGAGGGAAGGGTCATCTATCAGCATTCTTATGGTGCCTCGCGAATTGGCTATATCTTCTATTAACAGAGATAGCTTCTTAGTGCTCTGACTCAAGTTGTCATAAATGGCAGGGTCTCCGAATAATTTAGCAACGGTCCCTTCGCTCTTTTCCATCTTCACCACCAGGTTATCCAGCTTTCTTATAAACTCCCCCATCTTCCCGATAGCAACGGCTGTGGTCTCCATGATATCTGAGAACTCAATTTGTGTCCCTCCTTTTATCATCTCTTTGGGGTGGATGGGCCCTGCCAGTGACGAGCCAGTGTTTAGTTCAATGTATTTGTCACCCAAAAGCCCCATGGTGAGTATGTTTGCCTTCGCATCCCTTTTAATAAATCTCTGGACACTTTTATCGACAGAGATGGTAACGATCGCTCCTTGGACAGGATCCAAATGGATATTCTTTACGGAACCTACCTCTGTCCCAAATATCCATACAGGGGCACCTCTTCTCAAGCCTTTTGCATCCATAAACTGTGCTTTCAATTCTATCCTGGGCGATAACACCTCTTTGATACCCCCTGCAAAAAATATAGCCACAATCATGATTAAGAGGGCAAGGGTGATGACCAGACCCACCTTGAGTTTTGACCATCTGAGCTGCTTTTTCGTATCAAACATCTCTGCCTCCTATGGACCGATACATTACCGACCCTTTAGAACAAAGTTCGATTCGCTAAGGAATACCTGAAGTTCGGGAAGAGTGGTACGGCTAAACTGCTCTTTTTTACCATCAAAAATAATGATACCCTCTTTTAAAAACATAAATCGATCCGCCACCTTGAGGGCATCCGTCACCTTATGGGTGATAATCACAAACCCCCTTCCATTTTTAGACAGATCCAGAATAAGCTTGCATATGATATCTGAATTGGCGGGATCGAGCCCTGCTGTGGGCTCATCGTATAGAAACATCTCTGATTCAAAGGCTGCCAGTGACCTCGCAATGGCCACCCTCCTGTGCATTCCGCCGCTCAGTTCTTCAGGCATTAGATCGATTGCCTGCTCTACATCCACCATCCTAAGTAATTCCCTCACCTTTCGATCGATTTCTTCTTCGGACATTTTCGTATATTCTCTCAAACAAAAAGCAACATTCTCTTTTACATTCAGGGAATCAAAAAGCGCCCCTTCCTGAAAAACAATGCTGAATTTCATCCTAACGGACCGGAGCTCATCTTCTGTTTTATCGTTGATCTCCTCCCCGTCGATGAGGATTCTTCCAGAATCGGGTCTGATCAGTCCCAACATCAGCTTAAGAACAGTCGTCTTGCCACCTCCGCTTTCTCCGAGGATCGCAACCCTCTCATTCTTATCGATAGAGAAACTGACATCCTTAAGGATCTGCCGTTTCCCGTAGGAAAAGCAGGCTTTATCAAATACGATCATACCGAAAACCCCAAAACATAAAGTAATATCCTTGTCAATATAAAATCAGCAACGATGATCATGATGAATGACGTTACGACGGCCCCTGTCGTTGTCCGTCTGAGCCCGATGGCTCCCCCTCTTGTGGAAAGCCCCATATAACAACTGATGCAGGCGATCAGATAACCGAAGAGAAACGGTTTCACGGAACCGGCAACAACATTCTCAAAGTTAAGAACCCCTCGAATCGAACTCCAGTACACTGTACCACTTTGATGACTCACATAGACCGCTATGAAATAGCCACCCAGAAGGGAAATGGCATCCCCTATGATGGTCAAAACGGGTAACATAACTATAGAACTCCATATCCTCGGAGTGACCAACTTTTTTAAAGGGTCTACCCCAAAGACTCTGAGGGTATCTACTTGGTGGCCGAGGATCATGGATCCCAATTCTGAGGCCATACCAGAACCAACCCTACCGGCAAAGACCAGCGCAGTCACTACAGGTCCTAATTCCCTGACAATAGAGACTCCAACAATACTTCCGATATACATATTAAGACCAAGCCTTGAAAGTTCAGCAGAGAGTTGTAGCGAAAGTGCCATTCCTAAAAAAAGAGAGACGAGAAGAATAATGAAAAAGGAACCTGCACCAGCATAATCCATCTGCTCGATGGTATCCTTAAAATAAAATGGTTTCCTCGCCAAACCCAGAAGTCCACGAATGGAAAGGATATAGAAATCCTGCAGCTCGCTAACCCACTCTTTTAGTCCCAGACTTACCTTTGCCATCTTTTCAATCATTCAAGCCCTCCCCAAATCCTGTCGGGGGCTTATGCCATGACTCCTGAACAAACTCGCAAAAGAAAGTACTCCCAGTCTTTGTCATCCCAAAAAATATTCGCTCCCTCGATGCCGCGAATCATCACATGATGAAGCTCTCCGGGTGCATCCAATCTCGCCTGTCGTGGCATCATAACATATTATCACGATCCAAACCTGGTGTAAAAATTTCTTTGAATAGAGCGGAGGAATCTTCCTCTTTCAATAAACTTATGGGTGAGGGGTCTGACTGAGAAATGGGAATGGCTATCTTGCTTTGAACTCTGCGGTATGCCTGCCCGCCAAAAATGTCTATTGTAGGCGGGCGCTACCTTTCCTCCGTAGTCCTGCAAGACGGGACGTAGAAGGATGCACTATGCTTTTTCTGGTTTTTAATTCCGCACTCCGCAATCAGCATTCCGCATTTGGGAACGGCCAACTTTTTGATGGGTAACACTAAGTCTTTTGTAGTGTCGAGGTTATCTCCGGTATACTTCACGACGATGTCGCACTCGCATGATCCTCACGGCCCTTGCTTTCTCATCAATCTCATAAAGGACACGATAGTCTCCAATTCTAATACGCCAATCGTTCTTTGAACCGGTAAGTTTGCGGCAGCCTGAAGGTCTTGGGTTTCCAGCTAAGGCTTTAATCTGGAGAATGATCCGGTGGAAGGTGGTTGTGGGTAGACGCTTGAGGTCATTTTCGGCAGCTCTCTCAAGATGGACTTCATACACTTGGATGATACTCCTTTAAAAAGTCCTCTAACTTTCTAAACCTAAGGGGTCTCTTCCTCATTTCTTTGAGCATATTCAAATCCTCGAGGTCCTCCAGACGCTCTAACATTTGTCGATACTCATCAATATCAAGAATGACCGCTGAGGGTTTACCCTCTCTGAGGACAATCTCAGGAGTTTTCCTCTTCACCTTACTTTTCATACTCTAACCTCCCATTTATTTGACCCTGAAATATCATACATCTATTTTTGTTAAATTGTAAAGCCTATTCCACGCTTCCAGAACGAAACAAGCATTTGCTCACTTACCTTGAGCTTTGAGCCTCGATCTTTACGCTACGTGTCCTCCGTAGTCCCGCAAGGCGGGACGTAGGAGGATGCTCTTTGCTATTTGAATGATGAACTTTTTTATAGATGATTTATTCTCCCCAACGCCGCGCCTCCTTATCTCCTCATCTGGTTTTGTGTCACCTTATCACCCTCTCTCCCCATCTTCGTTTTATCGGATGACATCGCATGCTGTCTGCGATTTTAACGTTAAAATTGGCGGTCTAAGCCTGAAATCAGCCTCTTTTTGCCAGAAATGACTAATTCAATCAAGCAGTTAACTTGGTCCGGCCCCAATCCCCCCAAAAGATGTAACCCCCAAAGCTTCCTCCAGACCTACCTGTTCTTCTTCTCCTTCTTCGTCTTTCTCTTCTCTTTGAGGCTTTTCTGTGGCGCCTTCTTGCTTTCCTTTACCCCTTTGCTTTTCTCTTTCATAACACCCTCCTCTCTTCAGTCTTTCTATATCTTGGTCCTACCCTCTTATGGAAAAAAGGGGAACGACCACCCCAATTTCTGTCTCTTTTGGCTTTGCTCTCTGCCTACCTGCTGCAGTCAGGCGTTATACTAAAAGGAATGGGCGAACTTTTTTATGGATATGGGACCGAAGCCTCGACCCATCATTTAGTCAGCTACTACTCAACGACTTTAACTTAATAATTTGCTTTGATCTTTACGCCATGCGGTTTGGTGTCTGCGATTTTAACGTTAAGATCGGCGTTCCAAGGCTGAAATCAGCCTCCTTTTCTTAGAGATGACTAATTCGATCACGCAGTCAACTTTGTCCGACCCCAGCCCCGCCTACTCAAGTTGTTTTAGAACCTACGTCCCCTCCGTTTACGAAAGAAAGTACTCCCGGTCTTTGCACTCCCGAAAAATATTCGCTCCCTCGATGCCTCGAATCATCACATAACGCCATCAGCAACCTCGACCGGGGCTTCTTCGAACAAGACATGCACATTTGACGCCGACCCCCAGGCTGGATGGTCCCAAACTGAACCCGGTACGAGCGGATCATGGTTGCCGGGTATGACGAATACCGGTCCGCCAAACGAGTTTAGGATGTCCGCCACCTTTTGAACAAGTACCCGGTCCACGGCGTTGTCCTCAAACAGGTCTCCTGCGACTAGGACAAAATCCACATGGTGACTCTTTGCAACCCCCACAACACGTCTTCCTGTCGCCAAACGCTCCTCACGAACACGCGCGCCAGCATCACCCAGCACAGCCGCTTTCATGCCAATCTGCCAGTCCGCCGTGTGAAGAAATCTCATCTCAGACCTCTAAAGGAAACAAGGAATAAGGTGTCACCCATTAAATATAAACAAATCTTATTTTCTCCTGCTATTGTTACCCTATAACTGGTTTGTTGTTGTTAAGTATTTTTTGTGGATGAAACTTCTTCTCCTTATTTACTCCCTACCATGGTTAATTGAATTTTGAAGGTTTGACCCCGAATCCCTTCATTTGCTGGATATTGTCAATCAGCTTATTAAAATAATTTGGCACTTTGGTTTCAAAAGTCATCTGCTCGCCGCTGGTGGGGTGTTTGAAGGAAATCAATTTGGAATGAAGCGCTAAACGCCTGTACCCATCCTTGGTTTTTCCATATTTACGATCGCCTACGATCGGATGTCCCTTATCAGCCATATGTACACGTATCTGATTCTTCCTGCCGGTCAAAAGATTAATCTCCAGCAGACTAAACTGCTTGGTCTCTTTAAGCACCTTATAAGCAGTCTGTGCCAGTTTGCCTTTTGTGACATCAGTTGTGGAATAGACGACATAAGCCTTGTTCTCAGACAGGTATGAGGTAATAATTCCCTCTTTTTGGGCCAACTGACCATAAACCACCGCAACATATTTCTTTTCCGTGCCTTTCCACTGAGCCTGCAAATGTAACTTAACTTCTTCGCTTTTTGCGAATATCAGTACGCCGGATGTCCACTGGTCCAGCCTATGAACAATGAAAATTCGGTTTCGCGACTTTAGACAGCCTTTGCGTACATAATCGGTTAGAATGTAGTAAGCCGTCTTGAATTTATTAGTCTCCGTCCCCACTGTCAATAGCCCCGCAGGCTTATCTACCACCAGGATATCTCTATCTTCGTAGAGTATTTCTAACCCTCTTGGCAGATGTTTGCTGGGCGAATGTTTTTTCTTAAGCATACTGAGTACTCTTCTATCTTGTGCAAGTTTACTTGTGCAGTTTATAGCCTATTGCCACATTGCTATCGAGTAACAAAGCATGAGGAGTAATAAAGGGGACGATTCTATTTTACTATCTTTTTGAAATGTGATATTGCAAGACCCTGAATCTGGTTGAAAGACAACGACTATTTTCACTTCTTACGAGAGACGGTATACTCAACCTCAGGTTCCCGAACCTCGATCTGATCTGCAGGAATACGAACCACTTTGCCGTCACGCCAGATAGCAATAGGAACTCCGTTACGCCGATGTTCGGCGATAGCCTCAGCCACGGCCTTCCGAAGGGCCTCCTCAGCTTGATATGCCAGAAGCGTAGGAGATGATTTTTTCCCCTTTTTCATAGGTTCTCCTTGTATTTCAATAAAATGTCAAAAAGACCCGAATCGAGTATTTCAAGCTTCCCCGATTCCTCAAAGGCGATAATCTTAGGGGTATCACCCGAATTATCAAAGATTGCCCATGAGTCCGCTTAAGGGTTTATAGAAACGGAGAAAATTTGGTAGGCTTCTGTCGAAACGACGGCGGACAATACTCTCTGGAATATGATGCCCTCCGTTTCGTATGCGGAGCTCAATGCGTTCGAGGGCCAGCTTTACGTTGGTAATCCAGAGAAAAAATATATGGATAAGATATCCCCTTTTTCTCATGCCCTGAAGAAGTTTCACATATGTCTTTCCTGAGAGGGTTGTTTCAAACCCAAAATCCAGACCGCGTTCGGCTAAAGAATGAATTTGTTCCAGCATGAGCCTACCCCCCCAGGATGGCCGCTCTTTCCCAAAGCCTTCTCCAGACCTACCTGTTCTTCTTCTCCTTCTTTGTCTTTCTCTTCTCTTTGAGGCTTTTCTGCGGCGCCTTCTTGCTTTCCTTTACCCCTTTGGTTTTCTCTTTCATAACACCCTCCTCCCTTCAGTCTTTCTATGTATTGGTCCTTTCCTCTTATGAAAAAAAGTGGACAACCGTCCCAATTTTTGTTTTGGGACTCTTCCAATAAAAATCGGAACCCGTCCCCAATTCCTCTTATGACTCAATAATAACTTAAATTCCACACTCCGCAATCTACATTCCGCATTTGAATGGGCCAACTTTTTTATGGATGATACTAAATCCCAATATCCCAAGCCTGACCCCGCGCCCTCTCATTTTCTCTCGGCGACTACTATTGCCTTTTTGCCCGGCAGGCCAAACGAGCAGTGCCTATCGGCAGGCAAGCGTTGCAGGAAATGCATTCCGCCTTGTCTGGCCCCTCCCCCGAGCGCCAGAGGATGGGGAGATCCGGCTGGCGGATAAGGGGCCTGGACATTGAGACGAAATCCACCGCCTTTGAAGTCAACACTTCTTCGATTTTACTGAATGACCTGAGCCCACCTACCAGGATGACCGTCGCGTTCGTCTTATCTTTGAGCGCCCTGGCACACGGCAGGAAGTAGGCTTCTTGATCCTGAGCCTTGATGCCAGTCCGCGACTCGGGCAGGATCACAGGGAGCCAGCCCAGTTCCTCCTGTTTGCGGGTTACTGACTCCCACATGCCTCCACTGGCCTCAATAGCGGCGAACCCGACCTCCGAAAGCAGTTTTCCCACCCGGAGCGCTTCATGGAGGTCGATACCTCCAAGAAGGAAGTCTGTAGTGTTGATTTTGATCAGTATGGGAAAACGATCACCGACCTTCCTTCTAGCGCGCTGATAGATATCCTTGACAATCCTGGTCCGATTCTCAGTTGAACCTCCGTATTGATCTTCACGTTGGTTGGTCCGCGGTGACAGAAAAGAGCTCAGAAGATAGCCGTGAGCGGCATGAAACTGAACTCCGTCGAAACTAGCCGCTTGGGCCCGCCGTGCGCCTTCGGCAAAGGCCTCGATGATTTCGACGATTTCATCCGGGGTCAACGCTCTCGGCGTCCGATCGAAGGTAGCGTCGTAGACCGCGGATGGGGCGGTGGGCTCCACCACATGGGGTGCTTCTTTCGGGGGCAAGATGACCTCGGGGTGCTTTTGAATGTAGGCGACCAGAGCTGGCGGAAGCACCGGCACTAATTTGGCCGCGTTTTCTCGATTGATGACCTGCCTTCCGGGGTGGTGCAACTGCAGCATCACCTTGCAGTCCGGGGCGACTTCCCGCACTGCCCGCGGGATCTTTTCGAGACTAGGAATGAAAGAATCGTCATCCGCTCTTACAACCAAATGCGGCGCCAGCGCCTTGGAGTATACGCCGGCAGTGCCGGTGATTATCAGCCCCACACCCCCTTTGGCCAGGGTACGATAAAGGTTGACCAAAAAGTCCGATACCTCACCCTTGCTTGTGGCTGCGTTTTCGTAGGTAGCCGAACGGACCAAACGGTTCTTGATTTCGAGCTGTCCAATGCGCGCCGAAGTGAAGACTATCGAATCCTCTCTCATAAACATGTCTCCTCCTCTGCAACTGACAACTTCAATTGTATCAAGATGTCAAGCCTTGAAATGTGAATCAACAATAAATGGAATAGGCTTTTTTAAAAATCATCGCTATACTCTATGCTCTATGCGCTCTGCCCGATGCGGGATCTTGTTTGGAATGGCCAACTTTTTTATGGATGACACTAAATCCCAATATCCCAAGTCTGACCCCATAGCTTCTTAATCTGAATTCTTCTTATTTACATGGCGCAATAATGCCTCAGCAATCACGCCTTTCAATAGATTCCGTGTTTTTGTTCAAATGATCTTAGGTCTTGTTTTTTCGAAAGGAGATTTTCTATGATCTCGGGATTATAATATCGAAAGTTATGTTGAAATGGAGTTTGTTCACGAACGGCTAGATTATCAACGCTCTTGAATTGTGATTCTGCGATGATTAGCCTTGGCTGAGAATTCCATTTGTTAAAAGCAAGCCGCAACTTAGTGATTGCCTTCTCGATTCCACCTGAAAGCTCAACCTCAAAAGCAAAAGTAGGTACACCGGAAAGCTCTCTCTTCCAAACCACATCCATTCTCTTATGTTCTGCCTCGAGGGGAAGAAGAAATTCCGTTTCAGGATAGTAAAACTGAAGCCTTCCAATCTCTACCAGGTTTTCCTGAATTCTTCTGTGGAGAGAAACGGTTGGTTCACTAATCTCCTTGCTTGGTTCAATCCGGTATTCGGAAACTGGTTCTTTTACTAAAGAAATAAAGAACTCTTCGCCCCAATTCTTTTTGGCTCTTTCAAAAACTGTTGCTGCCTGAGTTTCGGTTAGTTCATGAAATCCTCTCTGCCAAAAAATGGAGAAGTCTGTAATATCAATGGGTCTTGGAAGACCAACCTCCCTTTTGCCCTGCCAGTACTGCCTAGGAAGTACTCTTAAATCCGATAGACGAAACCTCAGAGGCCAAATAACCTTTCCTTTGCCTTTCTCTTCATTCCAGATTGGCGTGTCTTGATCCACGTATTTGTCCTTTACCGAAGCAAAGCCCACTACACCCTTAACGGGAGTCTTGACATAGACGGCAACCTGATCACCTCGGGACAAAAGCTGAAAAATATTCCGATAGGTTTCGCGTAGTCCCCACAGGGGGATCGGCTGTCCGAACGCTGTCTCCCAGTTTTCCAGCGATCCAATCACTAACCAAGTCTTAATTATTGTAGTCATTTTTCACCTTTTCAGATTTAAATCGTCCATATCAAAAAATGGAAGTTATCCCCCTTTTTGTTATCCTATGCCCTATGCTAATAGGGCAGGGCCAACTTTTTTATGGATGATACTAAATCCCAATATCCCAATATCCCAGGTCTGACCCCGAAGCTTCAGGTGCCTTTTAATTGGTGACCCCATTTGCACTATTCTTTTTCTACGATCAAATCGCTAGCAATAAATCTATTCCTATGCCCTGGGTTTTCTACCAAAATAAATGAAACGGTCATTCCTGTTAGTTTCGAGATAGATCCAGATGACAAATTCTCTCTAAATCCACCTGGAAAAAACAGATATGTCTTATCACCGGACTCTATGACGCCGAAGTGCTTATTCATATTAAAGAATTTTATCTTCCCAGTATTTCTTCTTCCTAATGTCTCTGGCACACCTTCCCCAGCAAGTTCCTTTTTGATTTCATCAAGTTTTGCCAACCATTTTGATCCCAAAGGACAATTAGCTAATCCCTTATCGATATATCCTTCCACCTGTTTTTTCTCCATGTCTTTCTCTCTCATGCTCAAGGCTCCAAGATAAAAACAGGCCTCGGCCACCATTTCCTTATCTGGAGTGAAGGACACCTTCTTGTACTCTATTGTCCCCAGGCATTTTTCCAAAAGCGGTTTGCCTTCATCAATGCCTTTCGCTCTCCAGGTTACGATGGCATAATCTTTGCGAATATCCCAAAATAGTTTCCAGAGCTTTTTGTCTACTGGTTTAATGTCTAGTGCTTTGAGAATAGTTTCATTCGCATTGTCAAGCATTTTAAGTTGACCATTAAAGTCATATCGAATTCCAAAAGCCTCTGCCCAGCGCTTATAATTATCTGCCAGATACTGTAATGTCATCAGCATATGCCTATAATTTGGATATTTCTCTCCTTTTAGTGCCTCATTAAATTTCTCGTCTGCCTTTTCATATTCTCCAATGAATGTATATGCCCGTCCAAGTTCGTTATAAATTGGAAGATGAGCAGGATTAAGCTCCCTAGCCTTTTCCAAATTCTGGATCGCTTCCTGCAATCTATTAATTTTTCTCATAAATATTCCTAGATGGAGCCAAGAGTGATAACTTTCCGGGTTAAGTTGTACAGCCTTTTGAGCAAGTCTGAGCGCCTTTTCGACATGGCCTCTTTCGAACTCAAATTTTGAATATTCCATTAATATATAAGGAAATTCTGCGGTTTTCATAGCTGCTTCATAATTCTTCTCCGCTTCGTCGATGTACCCTTGTCGGGAGAATATCTTGGCAGTCTTCACATATGTAAAAGCCACTTGCTGTTCAATGGTTTTTATACCAAAGCTGAAGAGCGACTGCGAATAACTAGTCTTCACTTTTTCAAGCTCTTCTATTTGTTCGGTAAGATGGTAATACCGCGTAAGAAGCATGTCCTTCGTTTTGATATCTTCATCAAATCTATCCTCCATAAAACCTCTGGTTAGGTTTAGCATTGAGAAATCAGAAACTATCTTTCCCTCAATTTCTCTCGTTTCGGGAAAAACAAAAGAGGCTAATATCAATTCTTTAATTGCGTCCTCAAATTGATCTTCTGTTAGATTTGAAAGATGCATGAGCACAAATCGCGAACACGGCTTTTCTCCATAAGTAACCATACTATACAAGACAAGTTTTGAATTCTCTGACAATAAGTTGAAAACATCATTGAATGTGAACTTAGCTATCTCGCTTTCACCTGCAAATATTTCTGAAAAAGCTGCTTCAATATCTTTGCCCAGGCAAACCTGCCCTATTGACCATTTAATCAAGAGGGGATAACATCTTACTTTTTTTACCAGGGTCGCAATCGTTACATCGCTCAGCCTCAAAAGGTCCGATCTTTTCCTTTCTTTAGCGATAATTCTGAATAATTGAATTGCGTCCTTCTCCAGCATATCCGTCAAAGGATATCTCCTCTCAATTTCTCCTAATCCTTTTCTGCTCGTTATTAGGACTTGAGACGGACGAGGGATATCTTTTATGAGACTTATCAGGGTATCATTCTGCAGAACGGTTTCAAGATTGTCGATAATAATCAAGCATTTCTGCGAAGAAAAAATATTATATAAGTGTTGCTGAAAGGAGGAGAATGGTACCCTTGCATTTCTAAAGCTTTCGAGTGACTTTGGGTCCACGATTGTCAGGAGATCCGTTGTCAATTGTTCGTAACTTTTTATGCCTGGAGTCAGAGGTACAATGCCTCCATCAGTAAGTTTACTTGTCTTTGCACTAAACCAGATGATTGCATCAAACAGGTTTTCATGGTCTGATAGGAATAGATAGGCTAATCGCAATGCAATAGCAGTCTTGCCCACACCTCCAGCACCCGTAATACTGACGATCCGGTCCTGTTCAGACTTAATTAGTTTTTTTAGAGTTTTAATTTCCTCCCAACGTCCCACAAACCCACCGTCTAAATCATAGGATTCTGGTGGGAGGTTATTTTGACAGTCGTATTCCTCAAAGAAATCTAGAGGTACTTCCCTTGCATTTTTATATTGTTGATTCTGTAAGTATCTCCTTATTTCCTTTGAGGCATCGCCTTGGCTTAATAATTCTATATCGTCAATTAGAGTTGATAAATCAATGTCACTGAAAGCCGACTTAGCGTGAGCAATCTTCCTTCGGTAAAAATTGAGTTTATCCATAAGTTCGATAAATTTATCTTTACTCAATTCTCCGAAGAAGAGCCCCATAGATTTAAAATTGTGGAAGGAAATAATAATGTCTTTGAGATTAAGAAAGGTAAGCTCCTCAAAAAAATCCTGAATTGAGCAATTGTCCATCCAAAGTTGGTCTTTATTTTGTTTAACGTCATTCAAAACACCTGCTGGGATATGATCACGCCATGCGGCCCCATAGTTTATAGAAAATACTTCATCAGAAAGATAGGCTCTCAGTGATGGTTCGAATGTGTTAATCAGAATATCGTATCCATAGTTTCTGTTAATTTTTGTTGAGAGCTCGGTCATTTTCGTACACCCCTATGTCCAGAGTAAGTGTTCCGTTTTGTTTACAACTCACCCCGGGACGAAATCCGGGGGACGTTGTTCAATTCTTTCACTTATTTTACTTTCAGAAACCTCATCCACCCTCACCTTTCAATTGCTCTGGTGTCCGTTCCTCCAGCCACATCTTGCAGACATTCTTCCAACCTATCCTGCGCCATTTCTTAAATACCATCTTCAACTCGTTCAAGTCCTTCGCTTCCATAAGATCTTTCTGGGCAGCTTTTAAGTCTTCAATAGGTGCAATGGCTGGCATACTCCAGATCCTATGATGAAGGATCGATACGCTTGAGGATCACTCCGTTTGAGGAGTGCTGCGCTTAAGGTAAAACCATAAAAAACAAAAGCCCATTACCAACCCAACAGATTTTTCAATAGAAGACCTCCGAAAAAAGCTATGGAAATGCTTGTTAAGGTTCCTATTAAATAATATTCTGCGAAATGACTTCCTTCTTTCATTTCAGGATAGCGGGCAATCGATTTAGCCGCAAAGATATATCCGATAAATTCCATCTTACCAAAGAGT
>Ga0315279_10001270_pt1 | contig 42722 bp, 41 predicted proteins | sample YL17G06_20_MG_FD_203694 | JGI IMG/M metagenome (GOLD analysis project Ga0315279, IMG submission 203694) | Sediment microbial communities from Yellowstone Lake, YNP, Wyoming, USA - YL17G06_20 | ecosystem: Environmental > Aquatic > Freshwater > Lake > Sediment | place: USA: Wyoming | collected...
TCGCGACTGCGCCACAAGCCTTCTCGACAGGAAATGATTCCCCAGTAAACGTTGCTTCATCAGCCTGGAGGTCCTTGCACTCAACGAGCCTCATGTCTGCAGGTACGATGTCACCTACATATAGCGAAACTAGATCCCCCGGCACCAGCAGTTTTGAGTCAATTTGGGAGGATTTCCCTTCTCTCGTCACAACAGCTTCGACCGAAACGCTGTGCCGCAAGTTCTCAACGATCTTTTCTGCTTTATATTCGTTGTAGAATCCTAGAACAACGCTAATAGCGATCATCGTGAGTATCGCTATTGACTGCTCAAGCTCAGCGAACAGGCCTGCTACTACTGCACATCCGATTAGAATAAGGAAAATGGGATTTTTGAATTGCCTGACAAGAACCTGAGCCCAGTTGAAAGCATGCGTAGGCAATTCGTTGCGGCCAAAAGTCCCTAGGCGACTTTGTGCTTCATGACCAGATAGACCTTGTTCGGCAGTCTCGAGAGCCTCGTAAACATCCGTAGGAGGAATAGACCAATAGTCTCTGCGTCCAGTAGCATTTTTCTGCTTTCCCGTATTTTTGAATCCGCCTCAAACAGGATCCTCTTGTTACGCAAAGGCACGTAGCGTAGCACCTAACACGACCAAAGTGATATTTAGGTCTTGCGACATGTTCAAGAATACCAACTAGGCTTCTCCTTGGAGAATTTAGGCGGGTTCCTCATGTATGTCAATTCTGACGACGTTAGGATACGTGCGCCTAATCGCGCCCTCAAGCTGATTGGCGATCTCGTGCGCTTTCCTTATTTTTAGCTCAGGATCGAATCGGCAGCGAAGAACAATGTGCAGGGCATCTCCGAACCTGCGAACTTCGATTCCACAAACGTCCTTGATCTCAGGAAAGCCTTCTGCAACATGCTCAATATAAGATTCCAACTCTCTCTCGATCCCAGCCAATTCCCGGGATATCTGATCAGAGGCGGATTCGATGTGGACAGTGATTTCGGAAATTCTCGAGTTCGCTGCCTTTATCTTCTTTTCAACTTCGTCCGCAACGCGATGCGCTTGTTTGACAGTCATGTTTGCGCTCACTTCAAGATGTAAATCAACGCATAGTTCGCCGTCGATTTTCTGAACGTGAATATTGTGAACACCTCTGGATCCTGGAACCCCTTCAGCTATATCCTTCACCAACTTCCAAACATTCTCCTTGCCGTTTCCAGAAGGGCCAGTGTCAATCGCGACTCTTGCGTTAGGAATAATGCCCTTCACTTCTTTCTCAACATCCAAAGCAATTCGGTGGGCGTCCTCAAGCTTGAGAGCATCATTAAGCAAGAGGCGCATGCTTACATCAAATCTCTTGCCAATCATGCGTACGTTAAGCTGACGACATTCCTTAACACCCTCAAGGTTCTCAACTTTTCTTCTGATCCTCCGTACAATCTCTTCCTTTGATCGCTCAATCAATGGCAACGGCAAGTTCGGCACCTCAATAGCAATGTAAATTTCCGAAATATATAATTGTGCATATCCCAATGTTGTCAGTTTGAACTGAGGCTTGAGTGAGACCGAAGACTTCGAAGCCTGACTATATAAGACTGCACTAATCGCACCATTACGCGCGTCACAGACTCTCTATTTCGAAAGTCTAGGTTTTTGGACCGAACGGGCAGGAAGAATCAGGTCCCAACCAGTTTCCGTTGGCAATGTACGCCGTGTATCTGCAACCACCGCAGAGACCATTTTGCCTAAATACAAGAGGCGCAAACAGAATGTACCGGATGAATAGCCATGTTCACTCATACAAGCATTCGAACAAGCAATATAGACAGGTCAATTGACTTCTACACAAGACTGATGGGTCTTAGCCTGTTGAGCCGAAGAGAGATACCTCAGAACGATGCAGAAATTGCCTTCCTCCAAGACCCAAACGAAAGAGGAGCCAAACTGGAACTGACATTCTACAGAAAACAAAAGAGGTTCATTCAAGCTGACTACGAAGATAGAATATTCGACCACATCGCATTCGAAGTCAGAAACATGGAACAAGCAATAGCCATGATGCGAAAGGAAAAGATCATGATCACAGATGAGCCATATAGGCTCGGCCCGACTGGACCGTTGATAGCCTTCATCGAAGACCCGGATGGAACCCTAATCGAGCTAATCGAGAAGAAGTAACCGAGTTCGATTACTCAGAGCACGCGGTTGTATCAACAGTTTATAATCGATTTCTGCAAGACCGCAACCTAAGTCTTATATCCTTAAAGATGATTCTCGGCAAATCATAGTGAATGCTGAGAGAAAAGGTGGAGAAATGACGCCATGATCAAGGATTTGACTGCCTTCTACTCAAAGAGTGCCCTCGCCATGAAACGTTCTGAAATACGAGAACTGCTGAAATTCACTCGGCAACCTGACATCATTTCTTTTGGCGGCGGTCTTCCTGGTCCAGAGACCTTTCCAGTCAAGGACCTGGAGGACATCGCCTGCCAAGTTCTGCGTGAGAAAGGAGCATTGGCCCTGCAATATGGGCCAACAGAAGGCGAGATGCCATTCCGCGAAGAGATAGCGAAATGGTTGAGCCTCGAGAAGGCTGAGATCAGGCCAGAAAACGTCTTGGTCACTGCAGGTTCGCAGCAAGGTTTGGACATAGTGTCCAAAGTATTTCTGGATCCAAAGGACATTGTAATAGTTGAATTGCCATCATACATAGGTGGTTTGCAGGCCTTCACAGCATATAGAGCCAGAATGATAGGCGTGCCGCAAGACTATAAGGGCATGAAAACAGACCGCCTCGAAGAAGTCTTGCGCAGGTTGGCGAAGAGAGGAAAGAAGCCGAAATTCATCTACGTGGTCCCAGACTTCCAGAACCCATCCGGAATCACTATGTCGCTGGAGAGACGCAAGAGACTTCTGGAGTTGGCTCATGAATATGGGGTTCCAGTTATTGAAGACAGTCCATACAGAGCTCTACGATATAGAGGAGAGAATGTTCCAGCCATCTACAGCTTGGAGAGCGAAAACCATGTTATAGTGCTGGGGACTTTCTCTAAGCTCCTCGCTCCCGGCTTAAGGCTAGCATGGATAATGGCCCCAACCGAATGGATGGACCGCATGGTTGTGGCCAAACAGAGTATGGACTTGTGCTCCCCGTCGTACACTCAGCTTATAGCTGCTGAATACCTCAAGCGAGGATTGTTGCCAAAACAGATTGAGAATATCCGCACGGCGTACGGCAAGAAACTCGAAGCAATGTTGGAGGCCCTGAAGAAATACATGCCCAAAGGCGTAGAATGGTCCAAACCAGAAGGCGGTCTGTTTCTATGGGTCAAACTGCCCAGGAAAATGAGCGCCAATGAACTCTTCCCGAAAGCCATCGAGAACAAAGTAGCCTACGTGGTCGGCTCTGCTTTCCACTGCGATGGCAAAGGACAGAACACCATGAGGCTCAACTTTTCATACTCGTCAGAGCAGCAAATGGACGAAGGCATCAAGCGACTGGCAATGATGATCAAAGAGAACATGTGAGCAGTAGCAAGCAGACCCTGGTGGATCTAGAGGCAACAGACCAAGCGCGCGCTTTTTCCGCTTGCGATCCCCAAGTCAACGATTCTGGCCTCGCCTTGAGAGTCTCCGGGCAAGCTTGAAGTACAATTCCTGTTCGAACGCCTATTCCCAAGGCTCCAGTTTATGTTCTGCGCCGTTCTGCCTAACGTTCTCAATTCCCTTACCCAGATCTGTCGACTTCCTCCCATCGTCTTGCACGGTTGTTGTTGAAAACATGCACACCGCATTCTCAGCAGCAAGTTGAGACCCTAACTTTCGATTTCCGTATTTAGGATTTCTCGACTGCATCTCAAGAAGAGGGAAAAACCCATTCGCCTTTTCGAACAAGCTTTAAGTAGCTAAAGTAGGGCGAAATGCCTATGCTTCATACGTTGAACTAGCATGTATGGTGAAAGCAATTGTCCAAAAAGCCACTTGTGTGCATCTTGCTGACTCTCTTGTGCGCGGCCTACGTCTGGATACCCAAAGCCTTGGCCCACTCTCCGGTAGATTTAGGAACCAACGAAAGCCTTGAGACAGCAGGAAAGATCCCTTCTCCTAGCAAGTCTTGGGCTATCTACAGCCAACTCCACGAGGGAAGAGAAGCCCACTACTATCAATTCGAAATCGACCAAGGCGAAAGAATCTACATATCCCTATTCAAGCCTACGGCTCCAGAAGACAGCGAATTCCTGCCAAGTCTCACGCTTATGGGTCCTAACCTGACAAGCCAAGATTCTGTCCCCTCTTATGTGGAGGTGCCTGAAGGCTATGGCGCCATCGTAGTAGACGGCATTCAACCATCCCAAGCCAATTATGAACCATTTTCTCCCAGCAGCTTCTACGAACTCGCAGGAATTGACACAGAAGCACCCAGCACCGGAACCTACTATATTGCAGTGTTCGAACCCAACGAAGGAGGCCACTACGGACTTGCCGTTGGATATCTCGAAGAATTCACGCTCAACGAGTGGATACTGATCCCTCTCAACCTGATCTCCATCTACCAGTGGGAACGACAAAGCTTGCCCCTCATCCTCGCACCATTAGCAGCCATACTGATCATCGGTCTCGCATTTCTGATTTGGAAATGGAAAAAGCAGACTGACATGAGAACAGTAACTGCTTGGACAGGAGCCCTCGCAGGACTTCTCTTCCTGGGAACTGGCCTCATTACACTCTTCCAAATGGCTCTAAGCCTAACCTACGCACCGGCGATTGCAGAAGCCGCAGTCACGATTCTGCTTGCTTCAATTCCCATAATTCTAGGAGCGATCGCTCTGCGACTCTCTCTGAAAATGCAGAAAATCAATCTGCGAACACGAATCTACTTCGCCATCATCGGACTGGTTGCTCTGTTCATGTGGGGAGGACTATACGTCGGACCGGCCTTAGCCATCATCTGTAGCCTGTTGCCGTCTCGCCTCTCGTCTGGGGCACCTAAGTTATAAGCTGACAAGACAGACAGCGCGCGCCGAAATTTCAAGATTTGTCCCGAAACAAAAAGAATAGCCAAGTAGGAATCATCAGCCTCCGAGCTATGCCTCTTAAGATCCTCGCAACTTGACTGTGCTTGCTTCATTAATCCAAAAAGAGGAAAAAACGAAAAAGGATCATTTCTGAACCCTATTTCGGCAGGATAACCTTGTCTATTACGTGAATTACTCCATTGTCAGCGATCACATCAGCTTTCACGATGTTTGCGTCGTTTACCTTGACGCTCTTGTGCAGGTGCCATTTAGAAGCATCAATCTTGACTTCCTGACCATGAACAGTCTTTGCAGATTTCATCTTTACAACATCAGCCGCCATGACTTTGCCTGGAACCACGTGGTATGTCAGAACTGCCTTGAGCTTTGGAATATCTTTCAGCAAGCCTTCAATTGTTCCTTTTGGCAGTCTCGCAAAGGCATCATCCGTCGGCGCAAAAACCGTAAACGGACCTTTGCTCTTCAGAGTATCCACAAGATCAGCTGCCTGAACAGCCTTGACAAGCGTCTTAAAGGAGCCTGCCGCGACCGCAGTATCAACAATATCCGCCATCCGTCTCACCTTCATATATCCTCTTGACAATCTCGTCGAATCTTCGAGAAGACACTCTTAAGCTAATGTGACTGTGATGCAACAGCAACAATAATACGCTAAGTCCCATTCATCGCTCAATGCCTAGGGTTAACGAGGGAATACCTCAAATCGATCAATTATTGATTTGATTCGGGCTTTCAGACGGTAGGTCGTGCATCCACAAAAAACAGCGCTTTTCAAAGTGGGGGAGAAAGGAAGGAGTCTTTGTTTTCAGGATGCACGTCTACCATCTTTTCCTCGGCTATGGGGTATTCCAGAATTGTTGACCGTGCGCCGTCCACTGGAAAAAAATACTTTCGGCTTTCGTCCAACTTTTCGCGTTATAAACACTGCCTCTCCGTGCTCAAGACGGTTCTTGACTTCCTCAAAGTCCACCTCTTCTGTCTCTTCGACCTCAACGCTGTTGCCCTTATCATCCTTCAAGAATAGCACTTGGAAGAAGGGTCTTTCTTCGGCGATTGTAAAGCTCTTAGAGGCTATCTTGGCAATCTTCAGATTGATCATCTGGATATACCCAGCAATACTACTAATGGGTGGAAAGAGCTTTTAAGGATGTGTGTCTGTTATACTACAGCAACACTGTTGTCTGACGCATGGTGATCTACATTGTTATCTCCAGAGAAGACTGTTGAAATGCTCTCCGAATTCGGTCTCACACGCAACCAAGCAAAAGTGTACATAGCAGTTGCGCAACTTGGCCTAGCCCCAGTGGGACAAATATCCAAGCTGTCAAAGGTACGCCGAGAAGACGTGTACAGAGTGCTGCCAAAGCTCGAAAAGATGGGACTAGTTGAAAAACTGCTTGGAATGCCTGCAAAGATCAGAGCTATCCCTTTGGAAGAGGCTCTTTCCGTTCTCATCAAACACGAACAGGAAATAGCTGACAATAAAGTGTCAACACTGAAGGCTAGGACGCAGGAACTACTGAAATACTTCAATTCAAACAAAGGGAAGCCTCAGCCAAAGGAGGAAGAAAGCAGTTTCGCCTTGCTTTCAGAGCAGGATGTAATATTAGGCCGAGCGCTTGCAATGATAAAAGCCGCCAAAAGGGAGGTTGACATAGTGTACTCCCGCACCAGACTGATGCAATTCCTATCCAGCTTCTCTGAGCAGATCAGAAAAACCATCAACAAAGGATCAAAAATACGCATAATCTCAGAAATTCCCGAATATGGAAACTCCATTCCAAGAGTAATAGAAGAATACCTATCCCCAAAAAACTCAGTTGATCTAAGATACACGGAACTGCCATCGTGCCACTACATAATCGCTGATTTCAAGCAGGCCTTAATCGCAACAGTAACCGAAGGAAACATGGGGCAATACCCAGCACTCTGGACAAACAACGACAGCCTTGTTTCAATCTTGCAAGGCAATTTCGAAGAACTCTGGCAAAATTCCCTCAGCTGGAAAACCATAGAAACAACTGCGGTTCCTGAAAAAGTGGCTCGCTTCATGCAGGAGCTAAGGCCCTCCAACCATGTGATTTTCGTCTATGATTCCGCAGATGCTAAGCATAACGTTCTTTTCAGTTATCTCAAGGCTGGTCTGGACAAGGGGGAAGCCGCAGTATACGTAGCCTCTGAAGAAAACCCAGCCCAGATAACAGACGCTATGAAACGTTTCGGCATCAAAGTTGAAAAATACAGGAAGACTGGCGCCCTTCAAGTCCTTGAGTCCAGTGATATATACATCATAGAAGGAAAGTTCAACATACCCACAACCCTGAACTTGTGGAAGAAACTGTACGATGAGACCCTAGAGAGGGGCTTCAAAGGATTGAGAGTCACTGGAGAGATGGCATGTTTCTTCAAGCTCAACTTGATTCAAGATCTGATAGAGTATGAGAGGGCATTGCACAGAGTCTTAGACATACCAATGATTGCCGTCTGCGCCTACAACTCTAGCATGCTGAATAAAATCAATGACCCAATAAACCTCTACACCGAATTGATCAGAGCTCACGGCACAGTTCTGTTCGCAGGAATAGACAACAAGCTAGGAAAGATTGAGATTCGCAAAGCACAACATCTTGAGGAAGCATAAGCGCAAATGGTCGCACGTAAGAAGCCTGCAAAAACAGCTTATTCAATAAAGAGAGGGCTCCTGGTGGGTCGTATAGGTTTGGATTTACGTTTAAATTTTACAATTTGATTGCGTACTGTAATGAAAGAATGGACGAATCCGAGAGTTCGAATCTCTATAGAGTTACCATCTTTAACCCTCAAACTGGCTTTGGCTTGTCTCTGTCTAAGAGCACGCGTTTCTGTTGAGAGCCTTTTTCTCTTCCTATTAACTCCCTTACCGCTTCTCTTTCTCTCTTGATGAACTCATAATACACATCTTTTGGCACTGGCCCTCCTCGATATGGTTCTTTTCCTCTTTGCCCCTTTAGTGTTGTTACGAGTTCGTACCAGAATTCAGGGTCTTTCCCTTTAGGATGAAGTTCGTATAGATCTCTCAAAGTCCAGAATTCTTTGTCGATCTTCGAAGCTTTAGGTATTTTGCCTCCTTTTGCAGCTCTGTAGGCACTTTCAACGTCTCTTACGGTTTCTTCCTCGAAAAGCCAAACTCTATGACTCAATTCTCCAGCTTTCAAAGCAGCGTACCATTCTTCAAATTGGGGCAGTTTGAGATATTTCTCCGCCTCCTTTTTGACAGGAACATTCCAGAGGTAGATCGCTACCATCTGCCTTTTCCTAGCGAGACTTATCAGATCATTTATGTATCGGGCATATTGTTTTCCTTTATCAGCTGCATCTTCAAGAGATCCGTTGATATTCTTGAGAAAACTCTCTGGGTACAATTCAATCAAAAAATGAATGAAATCATTCCACACCTTTGCGTCCATCGAGAGTTCTGGCTCTTTGAGAATAGATTTCAAACCTTTCGCCTTTCCAACTCTTTCTTCCAATGAGCTTATACCATCAAAAACCATGTCATTCTTTTCGTAGACCATGTTGTGAAAGACTCTCTCGCCAGAGCTCATAAAATGACCATGCGTTGAGAGAATAGTGTCTTCAGCCCTCTTCACATTATCTCTCTTTTCATCTGCATATTGAAGAAAATCCAAAAGATTTTCCTTCTTCAGCAATTCCAAAGTGATGTCTAAGATAGTGATTATGGCTTCTTCAGTTGCAATTCGTCGGTTGTCTCCTCTTTCTTTAGCCTTAGTCAAGGATTCTGACGAATACCTCATGCAATCTTTAAGTCTACTTTCCATAGAATCCATCTGCACATCATAAATCTTTTGAGGTCTTTTCTTCTCTTGCACAGTTATCCAATAAGACCAAAGCAATAGAGCCGAAATGCCGTCTCGAATATTTGTTGGAAGAAGAAGGTAATCATTGCAGATTATTGACGAAATAGCTTGCGCGGGTTCTCTCCAATCAACGTCGACGCTCATTTTCAAATTTGAACGTTCAGCAACTTCATATTGATCATTTGGAGCTGGCGATATGCAAACAACACTAGGCAACCTTTCCTTATCCCAAACGAAATTCGCTTCAAGCTCCTCTAATCGAAAACTCTCAACAAGTTTTGTCAGAAAAGTCTTAACGGTTTGTTTATGGAATTGTCGCGATAAGGCGTAAGTTATTCGGCCACTGACAAGCATCTTTTCGATTGACCCATCTTTAATTAATGCGGCATTAGCGGCAGCTAAGGCCTCAGCGTGAATTTCTCTGCGCAGCGTCTCTTCCACTTTTTTCTTTAGCTCTGAAAACCGAATAGAACCCTGAAACTCCTCAAGAACCTTTAACACTGCCTTTTTTATTATCGGGTTCCGTGGCATGGGCCTTCTTCCCTTGGTAACGTGACTGGGAACTACTATTAATACTTTTTTGGTATTGTTAATAGCTAATAAAACACTTAACTATTATTTCGTGACATCATTTTGGACAGCGCGAAGGCACAGATCATTGGTGTGATTTTGAAATGAAGCAGAAAAAAATCGAGCACAGCCAAAAGGAAGAAACTGCGAAATGGATGCTCTGGGGTCTAACGGTGCTGCTCAGTTTTGTCTCATACTTTGCGGAATTGCGACCTCTTGTCGCCTCTTCGTTCGGCGCCTACTACTCTGGAATGTTGGACGGAATTGTCGTTACGATTGTCGCATTGACTGTTGTCTTCTATCTTGCCTCCAAAGTTGATAAGCCTCTGTGACGAATTCTGGAATTTTCTCGACGCAAAGCAAATCAAAGGTATGTTGAGGCTTTAGTGCCGCCATGACATAAGCGTGAAAAAGTATCGCGCTCTCGAGTGACTGGCATAAATGCTGGCAGATGTGGTTCGTCTCGCGAGTGTTTTTCTGCATAATGCGCGGAATTTTCTTATTGTGTCAAAAGAAGGCTTTTGGTGGGGCCGGCTAGGTTTAGACTTACGTTTATATTTTACAAATCAGGGCGGATCAGTTTTCAACTGCCTTCGGTTATGGCGCTATGCTTGCTTTTCGTCTGTCATACTGCAAGGTGTGCATATCTATCAGTGCATCAAAGCCTCTTGTTGCTATGCCCTGAATAATCTGCTTTCTCAAGGGGGAGGATCCCTCGCGCAATCCACGGAATATGGAATAGTCGTGTTGACAGAATTGCCTTTTTTCTAAAACCGATACTTGCGAATTAAGTCGCTGAAAGCATTTTGAAGTTGCGTGTCCCGATTGCTGTATAGACAGCTTCTCACGTCAGGGTCTTTCAGTACTTTTCCTTTAAGTGCATCAAACTTCTCTTGTGGAGCTTTTGAGCTTAGAGCTATGAGCGATAGAAGTATCATGGTTGCGTAGCCGGGTGGCTTCCTCTGTATGAAGGACTCCAAAATATCAGAAGCTGTCTCAAAATCGACTCTTTGGAAATCGTGATCAGTATCCACTCTTAAGTGACTAAGAAGACCGATGATTGGCAATGACACTTCTGCTAATTTACTATCATTGACATTCTCCGAGAAAAGAGACAGTGACTTTTCCGATAGCCGCTTGGCTAAAGACTCATCAAATCTGTAGATATTCCAGAGAAGCCAGAACGCATACTGTTTCTCCACTTCCTCATCTCGAAGTGCTGACTGAATCAAACCAAACCATGCGTCAAAGCCAATTTTCTTCATAATAGATCGGCACGCATCTTGTGCTTTCGGTGCTGGATTAGGAAAGAAGTAGTTCACAGATTTTACGTCGCGGAATATATCCCTTAAATCCTCAGCTTCAAACTTGGCCAAAGTGCCAACAAGCGAAGCAATCTTCTGATTGATCTGAGAGTCCTTTTCTGCATCTTCGCTCGCCATGATCGCAATGCGATTCAGAGCCGCCAAGAAGGCTCCTTTCGGGATCTTATATTCCCTTTTGACTGCTGCAAGTCTTTCCTTTTCTGTTGTCCATATGGCTCCTCGCTTTTTCTCATTCAGGTAGAGAGACTTCAGAATCTTGGAGTCTGCACAAAGTATCGATTCGACGAGAGTCTTCGTCTCGAGATTGAGCTCGCGTGCCGCCTCGATTATGCCAGCAAGCGCATATAGATCAGCCTCCTTCTGTGCAACTAAATCTGCTAAATCACTCTTCATGAATGCCTCGCTCAATGAGACCGCCGTCTTTCGGAGGGATGGTTTTTGCTTGGAAAAGTCGAAGTGCAAGAGATGAAAGATCGGAACAATTGTAGAGGAGTTTCTAATGATCCTCCCCCAATCTGAGGTTAGAAAAGAGTCAAAAAACTCTTCCAAGGTGACTACTCCTACTCCTTGAATCCCACTGATGTTCCGCAATACCTTGCGTATATTACTCGCTGAAGTCTCTTTCAGCTGTTTTTGCATATCTTTAACGATCAATTTGCTCATTGGCATATTGGCATAGGAGATAAGAAAACACAAATCACACTTACTTTGGGCCGTTGACTCTTTATATCTTGCAAGCCTTGAATCGCGCACATCTATCTTCTTTACAACTTCCTTGAAACGAACCCAACCACCGCGCTTCCAGAGAAAGCTTAGAAAGTCGCTTATGGCGGATAGATGGGAGCCGGCCAATTCATGCAGTATCTGGTCCGCCTCTTTTCGCAAAAGAGATTGCACAATATCTTGTTCCTTTTCTCCTTGATAGGCTGCAATCAAGGTCTTTGAAAGTGAAGGCAACAGCGATAATGAAAAAAAGTAATCTGTCTCTACCATTTCCCTTATTGCTTTCCATGTTTCCTGATCCTCAAAAATACAGTGAAGAAATTCATTGATAGGCTTTGGCATTCGTTTCAGCCCCATGAGAGGCTCAATTGGGGGCAGCTTTGTCTCATAAGGAATCTCCCTGATAAATAGGGGGGCTTCTCTGGAGACTCGAACACAATAAATGATATATGACCAGTTTGGCGGTTTCTGTCTAATGTAATCCTTGAATGTTCTCATGATTTCCTTGCGAACATATTCAGAACCTTTGGAGCCATTGGGGTCCTTTTGCCACGCAATCGCTCGCAAGATCCAACTTGCTTTCCCTGCTCCAATCCTAAAAAAGAAATTTCCTCGCCAGCTTTTTCTCTCGATGAGACCTTCACCCTCAAGTTCACCAAGCGCCTTCTTTCTGTCTACACTTTGAAGATATTTATCCCAAACTTGTGCTGATTCAAATTGGCATATCGTTGAGAGCGCAAGAAATACATCACCGCGTTCTGGAAGCCCCAATTTCCATTTTCCATTAACATCAAACATGGACTCAAAAACGTTCTCGTCTTTAACTTCGGCTAGTTTCGTCCCTTTTTCGAAATGCCAGCCCTCTGTTAGGCGCACATAAACATCATGAAGGTCACCATCTTTCCATTTCTCAGCCGCAGCATCAATTTCTCCATCAGCCACTGTAATCCTTTTTCTTATATCCTTAACTTCAACGAATTTCTCAATAATGCACTTAATGTGCTTTGCTGCCTCGTCATCTCCTGTTTTCAATCGAATCCAACAAGCTTCTTCACCCAATATCGAAAGTGCCTTTATATCGCAACCAGTAAATATGAACTTGCGATTCCGTGGCTCCGCAAAAATCCTATTCACAAGATCTGTGACCAGATCCATTCTTCTGTGGCAATTCTCAACAACAAAATAACAGCCTTGGATCCCCTTAATGTAACTCCAAATCTCATACGGATCGAAATTTTCATCCAATTCCACAAATTTCATGTTCTTCTCTTGCCGGTTGAGTTCAAATGCAACAGCACGGCATAGCCAAGTCTTTCCAGAATCTCTCGGGCCTGCAATGACACAAAAGTTCTTGCTTTTCAACTCTCCTAGAATGTGATTGACTAGGTCATCTCTTACCGCAACTCGCCTTTCTTTGAAATCTTCAAGACTGGGTTTACCAAGCTCAGTCCAGTTCCTATTGCCAGAAGGGACTTCATCCTCGAATTCCCTAATCTGTTTCGGCTTATGACTGCTCAACAATCCACTACTCCTTGATTTCTAAACACAAAGTAACCCAGAGCTAGGAACGTTAATCCCACACAAAGAAGGACTAATCCAACTAGAAAAGCAAACCAAAGTTGTATCCAAACAGTTCGTTTCCCCTTGTCGTCTTCCCCTCGAATGCCGAACTTGTGAAAATCAGCTGGAGTTGCAGCGAATTTCCTCTGTAGTCCATCTAACTTCACGCTCAAGAACAGAAAGGACACCATTGAAGTGGTGATGGCCAAGATGGACAGAAATATCATTATAGTATAGTTGATTTGTCTCGGTGGAGTTGAGAGCAAAGTCTTGAGCAAGTCAATCACTATGCTGAGCATTGTGCCGCCAACCAATGCAAAGAAAGAAGGAGAGAGAAGAAATATTCTATCCATTCTCTCTCCCAGGTCAGTGATCTTCTCTTTTGCCCCTAGGAGCAACAATCGAAATCTCATCACTCTGCATCCAATTGACTATAATCTCAGACTGAAGAAAAAGCTTCCCTTCAATTGTATCGCCACTATGAGGCACTTATCCATTCGCGGTTGAACCGGCTAGATTTTGACTTACGTTTAAATTTTACAGTTCTCTAGTTTCACAAACTGTTGAATGGGAACCTCTTCTTTTCAAGCTTCAAGAGTTGGGGGTATCGACAATCTTGAGTGCCCATTAATATTAATTCTTCACAAGAGATTACTGAGTCAATTCGCAATTCTATTGTGGAGTAAAAGAAATGGCGAAGCTTACAACACAGTCTACAATTCCTCTACACGGTCGAACACAAAAAAGCCGGGGCAGATTCTGTTCGGAAATCAACAGACTTTGTCTTTTCACTCAGATCGAAACCGAAGTAAAAGATTGGTTATTCGAACTTCAAGATGATCAAAGATTGAGCATCACACTCAAAGCATTCAAAGCAATAGACCAGCAGATGCAAATAGGTGCAGATGTCCGAGAAGTAGTAGGACAAGTGCTTAGAGAAATAAGAAGTGATTTTGGAAATGTCAAGGACGATATGAATGTGGTGGTCAGCGATATCAAAGATACAATGGACAAGTCAGTCAAAGATTATCTGAAAGATATAGTCGAGCAGACTAAGACAGGCAAAGAAGAGACTGAAAAGTTCATAAAACAGAGCATCGAAGGGCAAGTATCTTACCTCGTGGAAAAAGTCGAACTTCTTTTAAAACAAGGCAAGAGCATAGAAGAGATTCAGAAAGCGTTGAAAGAGGATACAGAAAAGTTCGTCAAGAGCTTAATAACAAGTCAAATGGAACTGGTTGTCGACAAAATTGAGACTCTTCTGAAACAGGAGAAAAGCATCGAGCAGATTCAGAAAGAATTGAAGGAAGACACCCAGAAGTTTGTCAAGGAGATAGTTGAAGAGCAGGTAAGAACTCTTGTAGAAAAAGTAGAGCTTCTTCTCAAACAGGGTAAGAACATTGATGAGATTCAGAAGGAATTAAAGAACGTTCTTAGCGGAATAGAAGGTGCCACTGGTGGACTTAATACTGTCCTACAGAGCCTAAAAATCGCTTCAGTGAAGGGAGAGAAGGCAGAATTGGAGCTTCTCAGCATGATTAATGAGACGTTCTTGACGAATAGGAATGTGTCTGTTGAGCCCTTGGGCGGTCCAGATGCTACTGATGTAATCGTCAAGTTCTCCTATCAAGACTTGGAAATTGGCCGAGTATTAATTGAGAGCAAGGCTAGTGAAACGTGGAACAATGATTTTCTTGAACAGACTAAAAGGGACATGAAACGTTATGGCATCGCAACAGCCATATTGTCCGTGCTAAAACCACCAAGAGGAGCTAAAGTCAAGGGCTACACAATTGATGATTCGCTGGGAATAATCGTCATTACGACACCTGAGATGGCTACGTCGACCCTAGCGATGTTTTACGACCTTTACCTTGCAAATTACAGATTGGGAAAGAAGACAATCAATTTGCAGGCTATAATGGATGATAAGGATATCCTGTATCACATAAATGATAATCTGGCTTGCTTGGACGACTGCAAGAAGATTAACGATTGTATTGATAAATCGCAGCGAGATATTCACCTGAACGTTTCTGCCATAATGAATAGACTGAAGGACAATAATGAGAAAATCGCTCTCATACTCTCAAAACACTCACAAAGCAGCGGCCAAAGAATGGCTTTAGAGAAAGATGCCTATCCAGTAAAAAGGCATGCGAGAAAGCACACATGATTTGGCGAAACCTATACCTGAACGGATTCTTTCAACGTATTTCAGCTCGTTTTTGCCAAAATGGCTTTTGGTGGGGTCGGGCGGATTTGAACCACCGACCTACGGGTTTCTTCGTATGACCGTTCCAGAGTTTCTTCATTCTGTTTTTCAGTCGGTCTATCAGGGTGGGCTACTTGGCTAACGCCATTTAGTCCTTTCTGGAGCCCGTCGTCATACCTGCCTAGACTACGACCCCACCGTCCACAGAGAAAATGAGAGTCAGATATTTTAAATATATGCATTGTTCCTCCATGGACAAAATCTTTAGGCAAGATTGAGAACTTGAGCCAGAGGCGCATGCGTGAAGCGATAAGTTTATGAATGATGATTTAACGTGTACTCTAGGGTTTGCCGACCATAGGGCGCGGGTCCCACCCGATCCCATTCCGAACTCGGAAGTTAAACCGCGTTCCGTTTTCGGCTGTAGTGTGGTCTTCGGCCACGTGAACCCGAGAAAGTTGGCAGCCCCACTCAAGATAATAGTCTCTTGGTTGTGGAATTAGCTAAAACTTATAACTTAGCATTTGATAGTCTTCTCGAAAGGTGAATATATTAATGAACTCGTTGCTGGCATTCATGTCATTACAGAATGGACTCATGCAGTTCCCAACAGATATACAGACCATTCTGAGCCTGGTGTTCTATCTTGTTTTCGTACTCTTCATATTTTATGGGCAAAGAATCCAAATGTACGTGATGATCAGAGAAGTTGAAGGCTCACTTTACAGGCTGAAATACATAAAGGATGAAGGAAGAAAAATCGCCGTAGAGACAATCAAAGAAATAGGCAAACCACAAACAGATCCAGCGGCAAGAGTGGACAGATTCCTGGAGTATTTCACGATTGCACCCCAGAATCTGGACCCAGCAGGCATAGTGTGGAAACTTGAGCACATACTCGACATCAGAGATGACCGACTCAAGGACGAAGTAAAGCTGATGGCTCCCGCCGCCAATGATACGCAGACCAACAACCTGGAGAATACGCTCGAAGCCGCAATGGCGCTGAACTACATCTACAAGGTCATAAGACACTTCTACTTGCTCGGAAAGAAGACTCTCAGCCTCTACGTGATAATGCAGTTACAAATGATATTACCCTTGATCATGCGGGAAGCAGAAGCCTACGCAAGCGCGTTGAAAGCCTTCGCGTACGGACAACCCATTGGCGACGGCGCAGGCGCTCTGGTAGCAGCCAAGCTCATGCATGGACATGAAATAAGGAAACTACCCAAAGACTGTGTTACCGCAACAGTGCAAATAGAAGGTCGCACCGCATTCGTGATCAAAGCCGAAGGACCCGGAGGAAACGTTGGCAAGCCTGGAGACGCAATAAAGACGATAGTTGACGAGAATGGGGGGAAGATCAACATGGTAATCATGATCGACGCTGCCATGAAGCTCGAAGGCGAAGGCGTCGGCGAACTAGCTGAAGGCGTCGGAGCTGCCATAGGGGGTCCAGGAGTCGACCAATTCAAAATTGAGGAATCCATCTTGGAACACCACATTCCGATCAACGCTGTGATAATAAAAGAGGACATCGGGGACGCGGTTTCGCCCATGAGAAAGGAGATCTACGAGTCCGTCGACAAGGCCATTGAGAGGATAAAGCAGCTGATGTTGGAGAGAACCAAGGAAGGAGACAAAGTGATAATCGCAGGAATAGGCAACACGATAGGTGTTGCCCAATAGGAGATGAATCAACATGAGCAAGAACTCGGCATCCAACGCAACGACCAGAGTTTCACCATTCGTACTGTTGATAATAATCCTAACGTTGGTGCTATCATTGACAGCGCTGATAATAGCCATGAGCACTTTTGACTCCAACCCTCTTGCGGCAGGATGGCTAACACTCATAGGAGCCTTAGGCGTCGTCATATCAACATACGTTCTGCTTCAAGCAAGAAGGCGAACACAGGAAAAAATCGCCACACCACCCACACTCACAACTGTTGAATGCACAAAATGCGGCTTCAAAAACATCAGAGAATTCCAACGCGGCGACTACATATTCAAAGAAGCCGAAAAATGCGAAAAATGCGGAAACCCAACACAAATATCAGCGATCTACAGAGAAGTCAAGGAAGGACAAAAAGAACGATATCGCTTCTAGGTCAGCACAACACAACCATCTTCAACTATCAGCACCGTGTGCTCAGCCTGAGCAACGGGCTTTCCACTCATTTCAACAAGAATTTTGTAATCCATGATCGCCCTAGATGACAGGAGTTCACGAAAGGCTTCCCGATGATAATCTTCAGGCACTACACCCCGTAACCAACGCTCAGCAAAAGGCAAAGTCTTGAAATTTTCCTCAATGCACTTCAAAAGCTGTTTTGCATAAGGGTTTTTCAAAGACTTAGATTTGAGAAAACGGAAAATGTAGCTTGCATCGCTGTCTTCAACTTTGCCAGCTGCATTTGGAAGCGTTGTGAACGGCTCAATGGCGTACACTCCGCCCAACTTGATTCTTGAGAAGGACAGCTGTGAAACATTGGGTATGGAAGTGCCTGCGTGCACGAGATAACGTCCAACTGAGTGCCCACACAGGTTTGATATTGGTTTGAAACCGCGAGACTTTACGGTGGTTTCAATAATCGTACCCAATCTTGACGTAGGAACGTCTGGACGAATGCTCTCAATGACCGCTTTCAACGCGCGCTCAGCCGCCTCAACCATGGCAACGTATTCTGGGTTGAAACAGACTGTCACTGAAGTGTCGGTCAAATATCCATCCACATGCGCTCCGACGTCGACCTTGACCAGAGAGCCTTCAGGGACTTTCGTCCTGTCACCCAGCGGCGACGTGTAATGAGCTGCAACCTCGTTTATTGAAACGTTACATGGAAATGCTGGCTTTCCACCCTTTTCTCGTATGAGCATTTCTGCTTTTTCGCAAACATCGATTATGGGCATGTCTTCACGGACAAAGCGTTTCATCTCTTCGCGGGTTTCGCGGAGGATTTTGCCAGAACGCTTAAACTTCTCAAGGGCATCCTTGTCATACTTGCTCATTGGACTGCGCCTTTAGTTTTATTAACGCATACCGATTTATTGTTTAAAAGGTTTGGCGACGAGGTGGAGCAATTGGCCAAGATAACTTGGTTGGGTCATGCCGCATTCAAGATCGAAGTGGCTAACAGGACAGTATTAGTTGATCCGTGGCTTGATGAAAACCCGACTGCATCAATAAAGTCCTCGGAGATAAAACAAGCAGACATAGTCTATGTTACGCACGATCACGCTGACCATTTGGGCGACGCTTTTAGTATTTGTAAGCGAACAAACGCAACCTTCGTCTCAGTTATTGACCTAGCAGCCTACGCGGAAGAGCAAGATGTCAAGAAGATCTTTGGCCTGAATATCGGCGGAAGCATGGAAATCGACAGCGTTAGATTGACCATGGTTCAGGCGTTTCACACTGCTGTCAGAGGGGCACCGACTGGAGTCATCGTTGAAGGCGAAGGCAAAGCCGTCTATCATGCTGGAGACACTGGGCTTTTCGGGGACATGCGATTATTTGGGGAGATATACAAGCTTGACCTAGCTTTGCTCCCAATAGGGGGCTATTACACGATGGATGCCAAACAAGCAGCAGAAGCCACTAAACTACTCAACCCGAAAGCGGTCATTCCAATGCATTACAAGACGTTCCCCGTGATAGCCCAATCGGCAGACGAGTTTGCCAAGATCGTCAAGGAAAAGACGCCGAAAGTAAGAGTAGTCGCGCTGAAGCCTGGCGAAAGCTATCAGTTCTAACCTCTTGAAGAAGTAAGCTTAGGTGTTGAGACTTTCGGGTCGAGGGTTGCAAAGTCGTTTCCCCCCAAGTGGAAGATCATCTTCGCTTTTTCCAGATCATACGCTTCTTTGAACGCATTTTTGTTTGCGTAGGCTTTGACTATTTCGCCGACGAAGATTGTGTGGTCACCAGTCGTGAACTGACCCTGAAGCTTGCATTCCAAATGAGCTACACACTCTTTTATTGCAGGAGCTCTCACTTTTTTGGCTTGTATTGGTGTTAGACCTGTTTCTCTGAACTTGTCGTGTTGTTTGCCGCTCTTTCTTCCGCAGAACAAGGTTGCATCTAATATGTCCATCGTTGGAATGTTTACGACAAACTCCTTTGTTTGTTCTATGAGAGCGTGAGAGCGCCTACTGGGTTTGACGCTTATAGCAACCAGCGGCGGATCCATTGACGTTGGCATCGCCCAAGCCAGGGTTATGATGTTGGGCTTTCGGGCTCTTCCGATGCATGTGACGAGCACTGTGTGCATTGGATGAAGAAGCCTAAGAGCTAATTGGACATCCACATTGACTTTTGTTTTCCTCGGCATGCTCGACTCTCACCTTTCAACGTTTTATGTGAAACTTTTCAACGATGTCTTTTGCTTTTTCTCTTTTCTTCTGATGCTCAGCAAGGAACTTGTTGATCCTTTCGGTCAATTCCTTTTTGCATTCGCCGCACATTACTTCTCCAGCAATGCATTGTCTTCTTCTGTCTGAGAGTTTCATGTTGTCTTCCTCGAACAGGTAAAGGAAGTATTGATAGATTGTGCAGATTTCGGGGTCACCGCCAAGCTTTTTCTGCTCAGCAAGCGTTCCTTTGCCGCCTGTGAAGGCGTTCCAGACTTTCCTTTTCACAGCTTCAGGCTCGTCGATAGTGAAAATGGCCGTGTCCGGTTCTGAAGCGCTCATTTTTCCACCTACGCCGAGTCCAGGCAAGAAGCGGTTGTGAATTTGGGCTGGTTTATAATAGCCTAGTTTCTGAGCTATGTCACGTGTGATTCTCCAATAAGGGTCTTGGTCTATGGCTGCTGGAATCAAAGCTGGAACGCTTTCGCCTGTCAGTTTCTTGTGTATGAAGCAGGGCACCGCTTGTACTGCTGGCCAGAAAATCCATCCAAGGTTTGTGCTGTCTTGAAATCCGAATGTTGCTCTTGCCGTCGAGTAGGTTATGCGTTTCGCAACTTCCAAGGCAATGTCGTAGAGCAGGTCTATGTCTGCCACATCATAGATTATAAACGTGTTTTCAGGCTTGAAACCTAAAGCGATCAGATCCAAAGCATTATCATAGCCGAATCGCGTCATGTCCGCAAGCTTGCTTTCGTCGTCCACCAGAAACTTCTCGTCGTCCGTCATCTGAAAATAGAGCCTTGTATCGAACCTGTCCTGCAGGTGTTTTGTGAAAATCCAGGGGACAAGATGCCCTATGTGAACTGGACCTGAGGGGCCTCTGCCAGTGTACAAAACGAATTTTGTCCCCTTCTCATACAGATCAAGAACCGTGTCTAAGTCACGGTGAGAAAAGAAGAGCTTTCTATCGAGTTGCAGATGGAGACCATCAGTGTACTCTGCCAGCCTTTGAAGCAGTTCGTCCGTTAAGGGCTGCGTTCCAAACTCCTGTATTAGGCGCTCATAATCCACCTTGCCCCTGACTTCCCATGGAGTAACGACCATTTCATTCTTGTCTTCATCAGTCAAACTAGATCGCCTTTCAAGTTTACCTTTCTATAAGACTCAGCAAAAACGTATTAAGCTTATGCGAACAGAAGTTTCAAATATCCCAGTATAGGATAGGACTGGAACATGCCGTTACAGTATGAATCTTCTGAATTTTCAGAGGAATTGAGGAAAAGAACCAATGCTAACGTAGCTTATCGAGAGAAAGCCAAGGGAATGAACTGGAAAACCCTCATTGCTGTCACAGACATTCCGTTCGCCGTATTCACTAGCTACTCTGAAGGTGAGCTTGTTGAGAGAAAGCATGTCTCTGCGAAGGATATTGAAGATGCCCGAAAGAACGCCGACTTCATTGTAGAGATCCCAACCTACGAGCTATCAATTGAGATGGCCACAGGCAAGAAGTCTATGGAGTCCCTGTTCTTGAGCAGAGCCATAAAAGTGGATGGCAACATCTTTAAAGCGTTGCAGTACAGAAGTGCAGTTGAGGTATATGGGAAGATAACGGCTGATCTCGCCAATGAGTCAACTATTCCGTCGAAAGAGGATTTTGTGAAGACGTTACATGAACGTGGGTTATTGTAGGCGTTTGACACTCACTCTGAAAGTGCCATTGCTGCAAAGACATAATCTATAAATGTCATTTAGACATTTTGTAATCGCTGTCGGTGAAGTGATGCTCCGCCAATTTCGTTAAGGAAATCAACGACTTCTGCATCTAAGCCATTGGAATATGTGCATACTTTTATTATGACATCAACAACTACATTAGCGAATCCGCTTCATCGCAGCTTTGAAGGGAAAAATCATGGTCGAGCTTAGGGAACATGAACGCAAGGCGCTTTCGGTCTTGCAGAAGCTAGGAGGAAAAGCTCCGGTAGAGCAGTTGGTCAATGAAAGTAAGCTTTCAGACGCAGGCGTCATGCGAGCCGTACTTGCTCTCAAAGAAAGAAGACTTGTGCAAGTCAGTGAGAGGACGCAGACGATTGCCAAGCTCAACGAAGAAGGAAGAAGCTATACAAAGAAAGGGCTACCAGAGAGACAGATGATAGATGCCCTGACACAACTAGGTGGAAAAGCAACCGTTCGAGCAGTCGTCCAAAAAGCTAGGCTGGACGGCCAGTTTGTACCTATTGCTTTGGGTTGGATCCAGAAAAAGAAGTGGGCAGTTCTGGATTCGAAGATCAGAACACTGCAAATTTCTGGGAAACTAACCGAAGGCAGTGATGAAAAACTACTTGGACTTCTTGGGAAGAAGGGTCAGGTGATTGTTGAGGATTTGGGTTCCGACCTTCAAGAAGCTGTTCAGATTCTCAAAGGGAGAAAGCTACTTGACGTTGACGAGAAGACGTCAAGGGTTATTGAATTGACCGACGCAGGTCGTTCAGCCGTCAAGAAGGGAATTGACATGACAACTGAGGTCACGCAGCTTACACCTGAACTCATCATCAGCGGGAAATGGCGCAAAGTGAAGTTTCAAAAGTACAACATTGAAGCATCAGTCTCACGCACGTGGCCCGGCAAGAAGCATCCTTACCTGCAGTTTCTTGACGAAGTAAAGGAGAAGCTAGTCGCTTTAGGGTTCAAGGAGATGACTGGCACGGCCGTTGAAACGGCATTCTTCAATTTTGATGTGCTTTATACGCCTCAAGACCATCCGTCTACAGAGCCTTCTGGAGCGTATTACGTGAAATCGCCAAGGTATGGTAGCGTAGACGCTTATGAACAGATTGTGGCGAACGTTAGGAAAACGCATGAAAATGGCTGGAAAACTGGCTCAACTGGCTGGAAGTACAAGTATTCGCCTAGAAAGGCTGAGCGTCTGATACTGCGCGCTCACACCACGTGTCTCAGTGCTAGAACGCTTTTGAGCAAGAGCTTGGAGATTCCAGGCATGTACTTCTCGATTGGACGATGCTACAGACCTGAGGTGCTGGATAAGACGCATTTGACCGAGTTTAACCAAGTTGAGGGCATCGTGGTTGATAAGGATTTGACTCTTCGAGACTTGCTCGGAATTCTTGAAAAGTTTGCCATTGACATAGCAGGAGCTGACAAAGCTAAGTTTGTGCCAGACTACTTCCCATTCACTGAGCCGAGTGTCGAGCTTCGCGCATACAAGAAGGGCTTTGGCTGGATTGAATTTGGAGGCTCAGGTATCTTCAGACCAGAAGTTACGCTGCCTTTGGGAATTGAAGTGCCCGTCTTGGCTTGGGGCTTAGGTATTGACAGGTTGTTCATGCTGAAAGCTGGCATTGAAGACATTCGACAGATCTTCAGTTCTGATCTGAACTGGCTGAGAAAACAGAAGGTGATCTAGCAGATGCCAACGATAGACATTGAATACTCAGAGTTCGAGAAGCTGCTTGGACTAGAACTGCGCAGAGACATGGAGAAAGTCAACGAGGTTTTGGAGTTTGTAAAAGGCGAGGTCAAGCTTTGGGACGAAAAAGCGGATGTGATAAGTGTTGAGATCAAGGATACGAGCAGACCAGACATCTGGAACGTTGAGGGCCTGACTCGGGCTTTGCGCGGATTCCTGAATCTAGAAATGGGCTTTAGAGAGTACAAGGTTGGCAAGCCGATTGTTGATGTCTACGTTGACGGAAAACTGGAAAACATTCGTCCCTATATCGGCTGTTCAATAATCAAAAACGTGAAGCTGACAGACCCGATCATCCGCGGACTGGTGCACATGCAAGATAAGCTTGACCAGTCTTATGGACGGAATCGGCAACGAACGTCCATCGGGTTATACGAGTTTGACCTGATCAAGCCGCCGCTGACCTATGGAGTTGCGAAGCCTACTGAAATCAGCTTCGTACCCTTGGGTTTCGCTGAGAAAATGAGCCTTAAAGAGATTCTGCAGAAGCATCCGAAAGGATTGGAATACGGCCACATTGTGAACAAGCATCCGGTCTATCCGATACTTCTGGATGCTGAAAAGAAGGTGTTATCGTTCCCGCCTGTGATCAATTCAAATGACCTGGGCAGGATTACAGATCAGACGAGAAATGTGCTTGTTGAGGTTACGGGCACGAGCGATGAAGCAGTGCTGAACGTGCTCAAGCTCGTTACATTGTCGCTCATTGACCGCGATGGAAAGGCTTACGCGGCCAAGGTCCACTATCCGAAAGCAAAAGACGCCGCAGTAACGCCGTGTTTGGATGCTAGAAACATGTACGTGAGTGCTGATTACGTAAACAGAGTCATAGGCTTGAAGCTGAGTGCCAAGCAGATTGCAGGCATACTTCTCAAAGTTGGCCATGGCATTGAAAGTGTCTGCGGCGACAGGATTTCTGTCGGTATTCCTTGCTACAGGGTTGACGTTATGCATACGGTTGATCTGGTTGAAGACGTTGCTATAGCATATGGGTATAAGAGGATCAAGCAACTGTGGCGGAAATTACCGACCGTGGGCAGTTCAAGGCCTGAACAGAGGCTGCTGGATATCGCTCGGGAACTCATGATTGGATTGGGTTTCCAAGAAATCTTCTCTTACACTTTGACGAACTCTCGTAACCTGTTCGCAAAGATGAACATGAGAAGGCAACATACCGTGGAGCTTGCGAATCCGAAGGTTCAAACATTAACGTGCTTGAGAAACTGGCTTCTGCCCAGTTTGATGGAGTTTCTGAGCTGCAACTTGTCGGTTGAGTATCCACAGAGAATCTTCGCGCTCGACAAAGTCACGATACTGGACATGAAGAAAGAGACGAGGACAGTTGACGAGGATTGGCTAGCAGCAGTCATTTCACACGCAAACGCAAGCTTCACCGAGATAAAATCATGTTTGGACGCCTTTCTCACAGATCTGGGAATGAAATGGCAGATCAAAGAAGACAAGCATCCAAGTTTTGTAGATGGAAGAGTTGGAGCAGTTGCAGTTCAAGGACGAGAAGTTGGATTCTTTGGGGAGATAAGTCCGAAAGTCTTGGCCGAATGGAAACTGGAAAACCCTGTCGCTGCATTCGAGTTGAGCATGGAAAATATAAGTAGAGAGCGAAACAGTCTATCAAAAGCCTAGAACACGAACGATTTGTCAAAAAGAAAAAAGAGGAACTTTGGAGTCAAGGGGTTTTAGGTATCTTAGGTTGCCTGATAGCATACACCAAGATACCAATGCCGATGATGACAAAGCCTATGCCGAATAGAATCCATGCATACGACTGGTTTATGAACGCGCTCGTTGTGGCTTCGGCTTGGGTTTTAGTTGCGTTCGCCTCTATCATGGCTGCATCTGCCTCTGCCATCGCCGCTTCCGCTCGCTTCATGGATGCATCAGTTTCTGCCAAGGCAGCATCAGCTTGGGTTTTGGTTGCGTTTGCCTCTATTATAGCCGCGTCTGCTTGTCTCAAGGATGCAGTAGCCTCTGCCAAAGCAGCGTCCGCCTGCATCTTGGCTGCCTCAGCTTGAAGCATAGTAGTATTCAAAGCAGCCTCTAGTGAAGCCATATAGGTCTCATCGTAAGCTTTCGCATAGTCCGATTCAACTGCAAATGCTTGATCGAACAAGCTCAAAGCTGTTTCGAAGTGAGCTTTAGCAAGGTCGAATTCCCCACGCCTATAATATATGTAGTACCCGACATTCGCTTCAGCTGAGGTTTCGCTCAACAACATTTGTGCTTCGTAACTATGGAAACTAGGAATGTATTGAAGTTTGGCGTTAAGGTTTATATAGGCATCCCTCGCATCAGCCTGGTCTGAAGAGTAAACTGCAAAGTACTCAGAAGGGGAATAACTCCAATAGCTCGTACTACTGTCGTAGGTGAACTCGACGTATATCATGTATGGGTGCGGAACTACGTTAGATGCAACGTCTGTGCTTGGGACAGTGAAATCGATCTTAAAGCTATGGTATTGGCTTTGTGGCATAATATAGGGACATTCGATCGAACTGTAGTTTTGGCTCCAGTCAAACACAACCTTGACGGCAGTGACGTTAATAGAGGGATAACCGTACCAGTCATTGTAGACGTTCACCATCAATTGCGCCGTAGAATTCGTCTCATAAGCTGAAACGTAAGATCCGTAAAATTCGTCGTAGCCTCTATAGAATGGCACAATCCAGTAGTAGTTGGATATATATGCCTGAACTGGAGTCGTCGCCAAATTCGAACACAAAGTCACCGCAAGCAAACCAATGATCGCTCCAAATACTTTTCTCGCAAGAACTGCTTTCCTTTTCAATTTTCCTTTTTCCTCCATCTTGAATGATATAATGAGCCATCAAGTGGGCGGTCTGGCCATAAAAGGGTTGTGGGACTCAACCCCACTCGCGCGCGCTAGACATCGTTCTCACTCGCATTCAACTGAAAACCAACGTTCCTTTTGACCGCTTCAAGACATATTTATCTGAACTTGGCGAACTGGGTCTGATCGAGGATGAATGCTCCCTGAAAATAGCTGAAAAAGGCCAGCAATTTCTGATCGACTATGGGAAAGTTCTTGATTTCATGAAACGCATGGGGCTGGAATATCGAAGATAGAATTTCTGACCGTCAAATTGAGTCAAGAAACGAAAGCGGGCGACACGAAAGCTCCCATGGTTCTTTTCAGTTCTTCAGTTCACATAAGCGTCAACTTTCTGATACGAAAGTGTGATCTTTCAGGTTTTTGGAGTTCACTTACGCGCTCACATTTCAGGCATAGCACCGAAAATCATTTAATGATCAGTAGGAAATAGGATAAGCTATTTCCGATTGAACGTCAGTTCATGAGGTCTTGAGCATGAGCGGAACAAACGATCTGAAGAAATATGTTGCGGAACTTATCGGCACATTTGTGTTGGTCTTCATGGGATGTGGAAGCGCAGTGCTCGCAGGAGGATACGTAGGTTTCGTTGGGATTTCATTCGCCTTCGGTCTGTCTGTACTTGCAATGGCATATGCTATTGGAAGCATTTCTGGATGCCATATTAACCCAGCCGTGTCTATAGGAATGTTTGCTGCGGGTAAAATGAGACTAAAAGACATGGTGATCTACGTGTTAGTGCAATGCATTGGAGCCATAATAGGAGCAGCAGTTCTATACATGATTGCGCTTGGCAGACCGGGCTATGACCTCACCTACAATGGCCTAGCCCAGAACGGATACGACGCGGCTTCACCTGGAAGATTCTCGATGGTTTCAGGGTTCGTGGCTGAAGTGGTTCTCACCATGATCTTCTTGCTGGTGATATTCGGCTCAACTAGTGCGAAGGCTCCTGCAGGTTTTGCTGGCATCTCTATCGGACTGAGCCTAGTGCTTATCCACCTTGTCGGTATTCCAGTTACTAACACTTCAGTGAACCCAGCGAGAAGCTTAGGTCCGGCCATAATAGTTCGGGGTACAGCGCTGACCCAACTTTGGCTGTTTTGGGTTGCACCCATAATCGGAGCGCTCTTGGCCGCAGGCATCTGGCGAATGCTAGAACAAAAATAGAGATATGACAAGCGCCACGTTCTGCAAATTCATTCCCTTTCTTTCTTTTTCTCAGTAACAGCATTCTTGGCACCCTTTTCAAACGCTCTTATCACTTCGAAGCCCTTCCTCAAGCCTTTTCCAACGACCTCGCCGGTCTTTTCACTGTCTCTTCGGCCTTGCCTTTTTCTGTCTATATCTTTTCACCTTCCAAAAAGAGGCACGAATGGGCCTTCTCTCTGATTGCTGCCAAAAGGATTTCGGAAAAATCGGTTTGTGTTGGCGCTATTAGGAACAGTGATAAGAACGAATACGTCGATTATGCCCGTAAATGATTTCCAGACTTTCTTCGGGCTTTTGCAGATCTTTCTTCAGCAAATCTCTGGCGGCAAATTGAACATACTTACTATGTGTCTTGCCTGTGCGGAACAATCGATGAATTTTGAATATGGATGAAGTATTCATAAGCGAGATATTCACAGCTGATGAAGTTCTGCTCATGCAATCAGAAACAGAAGGAATCACTGTTAACGTTGAGACCCTAGACATTTTAAAGAAACGAGTAATGAGCTTCGAGCTTTTCGAGGAATTCACTAGGAAAAGTATCGCCGAAACGATCAGAGAACGTAGGCTGATCTTCGACAAGGCTAATGCCAAAACCAGAAGAGAAATAGTCGCAGAAGTTGAGAGGGAAATTGAACGATTCCGCGTCTGGCTGGGAGAAGCGAAAAATCTTGAACCTGAAATGGCTCACTACTACTCTGTGAGTCTCAAGAGCTTACTTTTTGGGCTTCCAATAGGCGAACAAGTTGCATACCTCTTCGGCGCAATATTGGATTCGCAGCCCAAGTGAAGCACAATATTGATTTCTGAAGCAAGTCGCGCGCACATGATCGTGGATCTCGGGAAACTACGCGTACTCAAAGGTGAAGGACACCTATGCGAAACGAAATATGAACTAGACACTCGTCTGAACGAAGCAATTCGACTCCGACAAACTGAATATGGATTTCATACGCTGAGGAGGCGCAAGACTTAACTCCAAAACTGAAGTCAAAGGAGAATCGGTAAGCATCTTGGATAAGGAAATCAAGCTTCTTGAAAAGCTATCAAATGCCTTTGGGCCTTCTGGAAACGAGGAGGACGTGACTGAACTTCTCAGGGAGGAGCTCGAAGGGTACGCTGATGAGACGCGTGTTGATAAGCTTGGAAACATATTCTTTTATCATAACGGAAACGAAAAGTATCCCAAAATCATGCTTTCCGCTCATACGGATGAAATAGGCTTCATAATCACCTTCATCGAACAAGACGGCTTCCTCCGTTTCGACACTCTCGGAGGCATAACCAACAACATCATGCCGGGACAGAGAATTCTCCTGCGAGGAGAGAAAGGCTATCTTAAGGGGATAGTTGGAACCAAGCCTCCTCACATCATGACGATTGAAGAACAGAACAGAATCATACCCAAAGAAGACCTTTTCATCGACATAGGGGCTGACAGCCTCAACCAAGCGCAAGAGAAAGGCGCGGATGTGGGGATGATGGGTGTCTTCGACGTTGAATTCGCAGACTTAGGAGACGGATATTTCAGGGGCAAGGCATTTGATGACCGAGCCGGATGCACAGTCCTTGCAGAAGCGTTCAAGAGCCTGAAGGATTCCCAATGCAATGTTGTAGCTGTTGGATCTGTACAAGAAGAGCTTGGAATAAGAGGGGCAAAAACTGCCGCTTGGCAGGTGGACCCCGATTATGGGCTTGCCTTAGAAGGAACCTTCGTGGCCGATGTTCCGAACACTAGACCAGACAGAGTGTCATCGAAGATCAAAGGCGGTCCTGTCGTAACAATATTGGACAAGACCGTTTTCACTCATCCTATAGTTCTTAAAGCTCTTGTCAAAACGGCAAGGGAGAGGTCAATCCCCTTTCAGTTCAAGAAAGTGCCCGTTGGGGGAACAGACGCTGGCGCCATTCATCTGACAAAAGCAGGTGTGCCAAGCGGAACCGTCGCCGTGCCTTGCAGATACATTCATGGACCTGCCTCAATTGCGCATATCGATGATCTGAGGAACACCATACAGCTAGTGACTGAATTCGTGAAAACCATCTCGTCAAGTACGCAAAAGTCATAGTCTAAGCTCCCAGTCGCTGAACCTCGAATGTATCGGGGCTACATGACTGCTTAACTGAAAACAGTAATGGACAGAATGTGAGCAATTGCGTCTCCAAAGTGTTTCGCAGGCAAAACGTTCGTTTTGACGATCATTTTTCATACCGCTATGAATCAACGGTCAAGTTCTCCAAACGAATAGCCTCCTATTGGCTTTAACCTGCACGTAATGACATGTTGCACTTAGACAAGACTAATCAGAAGAATGTGCGTGTTTCAAGCTGCAAAAAGAAGCGAAGAAGAAGCATATGAACTCGGGAAAAGCGTTGGAAGATGACATTCCCTCTGGAGTAAATGCTTAGTAGTCGCGCGTGTCTATTTTGCCTTATACTGCTTGCCACTCAGATACTCTATTTCTATTCTGCCCATCATCAGCTTCTTCACACTTTCAGGTTTGAGATCGGCTATCGCCTTTTCAGGGTTTTTGTTTAACTGCCTGATCATGCAAGTTAGGGCGTGAAGCTTTTCGTCTACACTATCCAGGAAAGTCACCTTGCCAAGAAACTGCACCGAAGTGTATGGCTGACCGCATTCTTCAGCGTAACCTTCGTCAATCATTGCCTGTCCCCAAACTTTGTTGTTCGCTTTAATGTAGTCGATCTTTTTGCCCTCTCTCGCACAATGAAAATAGACGCAGTTGCGTTCGGCATCATATCCGTGGCTTAACGTGACAAGATAAGGTTCGCTATCCTTGACCAAGGCAATGGTCACGTATTTCGTAGAAGACAGAACCTTCTTCATCGTGTCAACATCAGCTATCTCGTATTCGTTACGCCTCATATGATACATCATGGCACCTAGAACCAGCAACATCGAGTACACGTTGCTTATAAGATTTAGCGCGCTATAGCCGTACTGTATATTCTGGCTAGAGAACATCGTATCTTTAATTTAGGCGGAAGAAAACAGCGAGTCCCTTGAACCTCCACTCAGCTTCAGCTGCAATCTCGGTCGTTGTGTTAGTAGTACTGAGACGAAAAACATACAAAAAACGAGATGACCTTCGCGTTGCGCACGCAGATTTTGGCATAGATGATAATTCCGCAAGAGTTAATTCCAGGATTAGACCTGTATGTTCACTAGGGGAGGGCAGACTTGTCAAGAAGATTGATTTTCGCGTTGGTCGCAATTCTGTTATTGATAAGCAGTTGTTACGCTACCTATCCTGTCAGAGCTGACGTAGCGAGACTACCGGGAGTGAAGGCGGGAGACTGGGCAAAATACGCTGCCTCAATTAATCACACGACAAACGATCCCAATCCTCCATTGACGCTCTCCCAGATTGAAGACCTAGAATATTACAAAACGAACATCCTGTCCGTGATCGGCACCAATGTCACATACGAGACCGTGATGCATTTTCGGAACGGAACAGAAATGACTATGCCTGATTCCATTGACGTTTCGTCGGGAGAAATGGATTACGGAGCATCGTTTTTGTTCGGCCCTGTCATCGCAGCCAACCTCACAGCCGGAGACAAGGTCTACCTCAACCAATTCGCGCCTCCGCTTAACACGACAGAAATGGGAACGTATGCAGGCAGCCAACGAGAAGTGAACTGCCTCTACATAAGCCAGAACTGGACTTACCCATACTCCGGCCAACAACAATATTTCGAATATGACCTTTGCTGGGACAGAGCCAGCGGAGTATTCGTTGCCATAAACGAGACATTGATTTTCACTGACTCCAGCAAAGGATACATAACATTCATAACCATCAACTTCATCATCACAGAAACAAACATCTGGAACCCCACACCTGCAGTCGCTGCACGAGTGTTCATCGCTCCCAGAGTCGTAAATCTCAAATCCAACGGAAAATGGATTCTAGCACTAATCGAGCTTCCTGCAGACAACAAAGCCAAAGATGTCGATCTGGCATCAATCAGGATGAACGGCACAATTCCTGTAGCAGGTAAGGCTATGATCATCGCAAGACGCTGGCTTCTAGTAAAGTTCAACCGATCCGAAGTGAGTTCATATATACTGAGCAACGCGCACTTAGGAAAAAGATTGACCAGCATGACTCTGACGATAACTGGAGAATTCAAAGATGGCTCAATCTTTCAAGGAAGCGAAAAAATCATAGCATGCGCACGCCCGAAAAAGATCACAATTCCAGGCGACATCGACGATGACTTCATGATCGGACCTAAAGACCTCGCTTGGCTTTCAGCCGCATACGGCTCAACCCCAGATAAGCCAAAATGGAATCCTAACGCAGACATAGATGGCGACGACAAAGTCGGACCAGCCGACTTCGCACTGCTCAGCGCCAACTTCGGCAAACAATACTCATAAACCATGTCGCGCGCTACGTGTATGAGCAAGATCCTGGAGATGCTAGGATCTGCAGCTCGCTTCATGGAGATCTGAATCCACTTTACTGCCTTTTTCAGAAGTCCAAGGGAACCCAGAATCGGTCGACAACGCAGATTCTGCAAAACTGGAGACTGAAGATTACGTTCAGCCTGTTTCGAGGGAACAGACCATTCGCTGACTTTGTCGAACGTACTGCCCTCAGCGGTGGAGACCTGCCTTAACCACATAATAAAGCTGGCCAATCATGGCCTTATCACAAAAGACCCAGCAAGAGAGCACTAGCTCGTACTCAAAGGTATTCGTGTTCTGGCCTTACTTACACAGGTTGACAAGAAGAAGTGACATAACGCGGCTCTACGTTGCTGGTTTGAGACAGCTTTCAGGTATAAAGTATCTTGGTTCGTTCAGACGAATGACCATGGCGATAGGTGCAGTCGGCGCGTCTTTATTTCACGAAACCTTAAAGGCGAGAAAAGGAAAACGATTCCACGTAAAAAAAGAGACACAGGGTTCCATTAACACAAGGAGCAACAATAGCATGCTGTGCTTCACGATGCTAGGGTGTGAGTCATGATAAGCATTCGCGCAAAAGAAATCGACGGTGTGTGGTTTGGCTTAGCCTACGCAGAGGAGAGGATTGTGGCCACTGCTGTCTCCTCGACTAAGGAAAGGACTTTGAGAAACCTTCTGGGAAGCATCCAATCTGACGTTGAGCACCAAATAGTTGAAGAAGATTCAGAGTTTGCTGAAAAGACAATATCCATGTTGAAGGAACTCGAATCCGGCAATGAAGAAAACAAAAGCTTTTCTCTTTCCGCCGAATACCTTCCCGAGCCTGTTTCGTAAGTTCTCAAAGTGACTGGCTCGATCCCGATCGGATATGTAACTTCGTACGGCAGCATCGCCAAAATGACTGGCACAGAACCTGGAATAGTTGGGAGAATCATGGCCACAAATCCCCTCTACCCAATAGTACCATGCCATCGTGTCGTGGGTAGAGACTTCTCGCTTGTCGGTTATGGAGGAAGAAAAAACCTGCCAGCATTACGAGCCAAGCTCGCCCGCCTGTGCAAGGAAGTTAAAGGATTCACCAAAGAAAAAGAAGTTACGGTCGAGGGGAAAAAACTCACAGTATATCCGGTGGAACATGTCATAAGAAAAGCCAAGAAGCGTGGCTTAGATCTGTCCCGCCAACAGAAGCTGCTTGAAAGCGGCGAATAAATCAATAAGACGTGAATCCTGCAGAGTTGAGTCCGGATTTCCACTTGGCAATGGCCTATTGAGCGGTGAACAAGCACTCAATGATAACGCGAGCCCAAATATCAAATCTGACAAACTCTCAATGCGCGGTCTCGGACTGGCACGCACACTGTTTTCAGACACAAGAACCCGACCTCAAACCTAGTATTTGACGCTGAGGTAAAGCAGTGTAGCTAGTGCTCCAAGCGTAAACAGTTCTGGCAACAAGGCAAATGGTCCCAAGCCAAAGGGTCGAAAACCAAAAGCCCACACCATCAAAGGATTGGAAACAAGAGCATTCAGGAAAAAGACTACAGAGAATATTATTAGACCGATTGTGAACTCTGATCGCGTCTTTCTGTATATTCCAACGTATATGTACAGAAGGAAGAATGAAAGCGTCACGTTGACCGTGGAGACTATGGCTTGCGCAGTATAGAAAAACTCTATGTCCTCTGGGATGTAACGGAAAGGCGGCCAGCGATGCTCCCAAGGGGAACGTGGAAGCCAAATCGTATAAGTGGCCCATAATGCTGCTAAGATAGCCACTGTTACGAGAGTCGCTAGTATCAGCCAATTTCTCATGCTATTGTTCATACGATTCTCCATTTGCTTCACTCCTTTTTCTACTTTTTCCATATTTTGTTCAGAATCTCCTCAAACATAGCGTAGTTCTCCTCCATCGCTGGAGACAGGAAATACGTGGTGCCGTAGCCCTCTCCGGCGCACGTGATTATTCTGTTTTTCTCGAGGACTCCAAGATGATGCCTTATCGTCCTATAATCCATTCCCAGCAGGTTCGCCAGCTGATTCGCGTTTTTCGGAGTCTCGTTTAAAGTCTCTATTATCTTGGCCCGAGTTGCACCACCTCTCGTACCTGCTATTAGCCAACCGAGCAAGTATTTCAAGGGGCGTGAACCAGCAGACATACAACCCACCTGCATGGATTCAGGAGTTTCTGCTAAACCTATTTGAGTTAATGTAATAAATATGTCCCTTCAGTTCCCCAACGTCAGGTGCCGCGAAAAGCCATTCTCAGATTAGGGATAGAATAGGGTATGATTCTGAAAACGATTTAATAGTCCGCAGTTCTAGAACGATTTGGAGGTTGAGAACAAGGCGGCAACAACTATTCTTCAAGAAGGACTCGCAAAGGCCCAGGGAAGTTGAAGATAGCTTTTCCCCACATTTCTCTTCCCATTCTCCTTTTCCCCTTCAACCGATCTGGACCCCAACGGGAACCAAGGAAGAATAGACAAGACAGCCAACGATGGAGAGAACAATCATGAAGGCAGACATGTTGCGCAGAGAGCGCATTCACAGGAGATCCGCGATCGTTATGGGAACGCATGACAGCCAAGTAGTTTCACGCACGAAAAGAATGATCATGCTGAAGGATGGAAAGACTGTGCAAGAAAAACAGGGGGTCCATCCAGCAAAGAGGAAGCTCCTTGAAATAACAAACCAGAAAGCAAAGGATGACCTTGAAACACAGGAGGGAACTTAATTGGAAATACCTCATGAGCCTAAGAAAAAGCGCGTCTCAACGGTTGTGATTGGTGCGATTTTCCTCATTGGCATAGTTGCAGCTGCGTCACTGGGCTACATAATCGGCTATTCAGCCATTCAAGGAAGAATCAATGATCTACAGAGCCAGCTGTTCGTCTGGTCTAATGTCCCCCATGAAAACAACACCTTCATGCTTAACGATAACGTCTCTCTTTCACGGTTGTACAAAGAAGTGAAAGAATCAGTGGTGGTTGTCCAAGGACTATTGGTGCAATACGACATTTTCCATCGTCCCTACTACTCGCAAGTGCAAGGTTCAGGATTTGTCTCCAACGCAACGGGACAGGCAGTAATAGTCACGAATTACCATGTGGTGCAAAACGCAATAAACGTCACCGTGACTTTCAAAGACGGAAACGCCTATTCAGCCACTGTCCTCGGCTCAGATCCATATGTAGATCTTGGAGTCCTCTCAACGAGCGCGCCGCAGAGCGAACTGAAGCCTGCTACAATCGCCAGTTCATCATCGCTGGAAGTCGGCGACCCAGTGATCGCTGTAGGCACCCCTTACGGATTAGCTGGATCGATGACCCTCGGCATAGTCAGTGCACTTGGAAGAACGATAACAGAATCAATGACAGGCGGTTACCCGATAGCGAGCGTTATCCAAACGAGCACCCCAATAAACCCCGGCAACTCTGGCGGCCCGCTTCTGGACTACGAAGGCCAAGTTGTCGGCATAACCACGGCCATCGTGAGCGATTCGCAAGGGTTAGGCTTTGCGATTCCCTCCAACGCTATATTGCGGGAAATCGGATCTCTTGTGACAACAGGCAAATATGAACAGCATTCTTCGCTTAGAGCAACAGGGACAGACATGACCTATGAAGTCGCACAAGCAATGGACATAAATGTGACTTACGGATGGCTGATAGCAAGCGCATCAGCCGATACAGGTCTGCACGGCGGAACAAGTCAGGTAATAATCGCTGGAGAGACTGTTGCAATTGGCGGCGATATAATAATAGCTATCAATGGCGCGAGAATCACGAATATAGATGATCTCTCGACCTACTTAGAGGAATACACTTTTCCAAATCAGACAATCAACGCAACGGTAGTACGAAACAATCAGACAATGGTCTTGGCGGTTAAGCTTGGATCACGACCTTCGCTAAGCTAGCATGCTTGTTCTCAACAGCCACGGGCGCAATTATGAATCCACGTCTGACAAGGTATTTTCATAACACATGCAACATCAGCACGCGTCTAGAAAGTCTCTGAGACGTAGGGCGTTGAGCCTCTAGTTTGGACCTGATTCCCATTTTGCTCACTTGCGGTTTCGAAAATGCGCGTCATGAAATAAGCGGGACTTCGGAGAAGTACGAAGGCTCTTGCCATCAGAGCAAAGTCAAAAAAAGAGCAGAATCTGCCATAATCATGGAAAGTTCTCTAAGGAATCTGAGAGGCAGAAGAGGAACGAAAATCATCGCACGGAAGGCACGGATCAATCTGAGCACCCCATTAGGGAAGGTAGTATCGCTCGTAAATCCTTCTCTTCAACTACTACGTCAGCTGCCTTCTTCACATAGCTATCGTTCGTGTTGAATGCGATACTCAGTCCTGCCTCCTTAAACATGGGTATATCGTAAGAACTGTCTCCAACCACTGCACATTCCTCCGGCGAAATCCTTTCTATAGCGGCTAATTTCTTGAGCACACGGAGCTTGTCAAGCAGACCAACGACCTCATCTCCTTCTCCCGTTAGAAAGCCATTCTCATCAGTCAGAACTTCGTTGGCAAAAATGTGATCTAATCCAAGGATTGCTTGCAATCTTTCCGCGAGAATTGATACCCCAGCACTTATCAGTGCAGTGTTGAGCCCTGCATTTTTCAGGCCTGCAAACGTTTCGGTTGCACCAGACATCAGTGGAGCTTTAGCCAGGATACTCCTAATCTCATCAATGTGAACCCGACCCCAAAGAGCAATGTCTCTTCTCATCAGCTCCTCATATGTTATTTTGCCCTCTGTGTATCTTTTCACATTTTCCCAGTTGTTTGCGCCAAAGGCTTCATGGACGAACTGCCAGCTGCTCTTGATGTCTACGAGAACACCGTCCATATCGAAGACTACGATTTTCAACACAGGATCAAGCCCATGGGCATGCAAGCACGTAGCCTCTTGCGGACCAGATTGCGGACTAAGCAAGTTTTTTTCCATAGTTTTCAGAGAAGAAGTTCTCGCTCAACGGCTTTCTCTCTCTTGGCCTTCCAAGCTTAAACCTTGTCCTCTCGTCGAGAGTATCCCATACGCTTTTGATGTCAGCCTCGTAGCCCAGCGCGAACATTACCACAACGCGGAAATTTGAAGGATATCCTAGCGCTTGCTTGACTTTCTGCTCGTCCCAACCTGCCATCTGATGAACACGCAGCCCTAAATGCTCGGCCTCAATCACCAGACACATAACGCTTAGTCCTGCATTGTATGCATAGAACGGCAACCCGTTGTCCTTGCAATCTTGATCTGGGTCAGCAGCAACAGCAACTAGATAAGGCGCCTTCTTCGCCCATGCGTTTCCCCGAGAGAGAGAGGCTTCTAAGGCCTCACGTGTGCTGGCCTTCTTGTGTACGAAAACATAGTTCCATGACTGGCTGTTGGAACAGGAAGGCGCCCATCTTGCGGCTTCCACGAGTGCTAGAAGTTTTTCGTTCTCAAAATCTCTTTCATCGAAGACAAGTGGGCTCATCCTCTTCCCCAGTTCGGGCAAAATGGTGATATCCACGTCATATCCTCCAGTTAATAGTTTGCACGTTTATTAAAAAGTCATGCTGCTACATATACATCTCAAAGCCGGAACTCAGGTGTGTAACGTTGTCTTACGACGAAATTCTGCAAAGGGACGATGAGGAATACAGTTCATGCGAGTTCGATTGGAACTGTGAAAAGTGTTACAAATCGTTGTGCCTCAGAATTGTAGCGCTCGCCAATTTTCCCTGAACGATAGAGAGAAGACTATGTTCGAGCAAGGACTGGCTCAGATGAAACAGTATAATGAGAGTTTACCTGACCGAACAACATCACTGACCTTGATGCTTGACCCTTCAGACCAGTCTGCGGCAATAGTCAGGAACGTCGTGACAAGCATTGCCAATGCGTTCAATTATCAGCTAATCGGAGCTGAGAACTGATTCAATTCAACGAAACTTCTGTGACAACAACCCGCTTCTCCACAGTGGATTTCTACGTCCCAGGAATTACATCAGCTTTCATAATGACAAACGGCATAATTGCCTTATCATCTAACACCACAGAATTCAAGAGAAGAGGCATCATAAAGCGACTGTCGATAACTCCGCTCACCAAGATGGACTGGATATTGGGAAACGTTCTCAGTCAAACTCTTCTGAATCTGATGCTAACAGCAATAAGGATTGGACTCGGTTGGCTGATTTTCAACGTCCGAATCATACCTGATGCCTTCTCAGTAATCATGATTCTCCTCGGATCAGTGATGTTCTCCGGCATTGGAATGCTGTTGTCCGGCCTGATAAAAGACGTGGAAGCTGCATCAGCCGTAGGAAATGCCATAGCATTCCCCATGATGTTTCTATCAGGAGCATACTTCCCAATGGAGTTCATGCCAAGCTACATACAAACCATATCAAAAGCACTTCCACTGACCTACTTCACTGATGGCCTTAGATACGCAATGCTCTACAAATACCCTGAAGGCGTGTACACGAATATGGCCATAGTAGCAGCACTTGCAGTCGGCTTCCTAATCGTAGGCGCACTAGTAACCAGATGGAAAGAGAAGTAGGTGCCTCGCCAAGGAATTTCCCATGCACTCGTTTTCTCGAAGTTCTGTTCTAGCGCGGGGGCGAGGTTTTCACCCGTATCCAAGCGATCACATCAGCCGCAGACCTTGTATTCCACTAGCACGTTAAGGAGGACGTTATGCTGTTCTATAAGAGGAAGTAGAGCTCAAGGTCAAGAATATGGTGTAAGTCCCTGAAATTGGAGTGCAAATTCCCATTCGCCTGAGCAAGTGGAGATATCTCCCGCACAATCCCTCCTTTTCTGTTTTTCGTGTGGAATTCAACTTGTCACCGGATCCATCCACAATGGTGCTGGGGAGGGGGGGTGCACCTTAGCGCGTGGGAGCTCCGGGATTTGAACCCACGTGCAGACTTGGTCAAACCCGTAAGCTTAGGACGCCGCGCGCGCTAGCTGAGGAGCTTGAGCAGTTCAAGGAATCGATTTGCACAAGTTTTATTTGTCCATAAATCAACATGACACTGTATGGCAAGTCCCAATGGAAAAATGGCAGGGATTCTCTTTTTCATCGCAAGTACACAGTTCGTTTTGGGTCTTATCGTTGCGGAAGCGTTGTATCCTGGCTACAGCGTGTCTGGCAATTACATAAGCGATCTTGGCGTCGGACCTTCTTCAATGATCTTTAACTCTTCCATCTTCCTCCTAGGACTGTTATCAATAATCGGAGCATACTTCCTGCCGCGCACCCTCAATTTCAGAGCTTTAACCATACTACTCGTCCTAATGGCCATCGGAGCCATGGGCGCCGGCGTCTTCACGAAGAATTTCGCCACAATACACGGTGCAGTGTCTTCAATGGCTTTTGCGTTCGGCGGACTATCAGCCATAACTTCGTTTAAAGTGCTGAAAATGCCATTTTCCGTAATGAGTGTCATACTGGGATTGACCGCGCTTGGAGCGTTGGTTCTCTTCGCAGGTGGCCTTCTAACAATTGGCCTCTTCGAGAGCATCGAGGCGCAAGACAGCGTCTTCTTCTTGGGTATAGGTCCTGGAGGAATGGAACGCATGATCGTCTATCCAGCGCTCATTTGGCTCGCTGGATTCAGTGGACACCTAGTTGCGATGTCGGAGGAATAGGCGACACGGAAACAGCCGCGTAGCCTTCAACTGCACATGCAGCCTTCTTGAATACGAAATCTGTGAAACGTGCGCTATGCCAGAAAGACGACCTGATGCTCAGAAAGAGAAAGTAACGTCTGCCAGCGCGAAAGCTATGCTGTAAACTCCTCAAATCAGAGTGTAAATTCCCATTTGCCACTGCAAGTGGAGATGCCTCTCGCGAAACCCCTCTTTTTCTGTCTTGTTCTTTTCTCTTCTGATTCTTGTGAGGAAGGTTCTTCTTCACCAGCATTGGGATCAGCAAGCCGTACAGTGAGATGAAGATGAGCGGCGTGTGAAGGACCAAATTCCATAGGGTATAGCCGGGCATTATGAAATATGACATGACGTTGAACAGACCCATTATTAGGCCTACAAAACTGGTTGTTCTGAGAACATATGTGTTAACCCTTGGATAGATCAAGGTCAAGAGGGCTACTATCACTGGTGTCGTGGCACAGTACATAACGCCAAAGGAAGAATTGAGCAGTAATAACGGATTGAAATCAGGATTTAGCTGGGCATCTATTGGAGACCAGAAAGCCAAGAAGGCAAAGGGCAAAACCCAGAATCTCCACGCTGGAAGCCTCTCGAAAACATAATTGTTCTGAGGTCTATAGACTTCCCAAACCCAGAACAGCCCCACGATCAATATCGGAACCAAGTTCCCTGTTACTATCGCAAGTCCATAGGTGTCGGTCACTGCGATATGATTGCTGAAGGCAACGAACAAGAACAGAATGGCAAAGAAGACGTCAACAACTCTTCCTACTCTCGATCCATAAAGATACAAAGCGACAAGCAACACCACAGTAACGACATGAACTGTCGGGCTAAGCCACAAGTAAGCAACTGAAGTCTTCACTAGAACTTCTTTGATGACAAGCGTACTATCTTGTTGGGGAAAAGGCACAGTCGCAAATGTTGGAAGAAACACACAGATGAAAAGCACAACCAGAACCAGCAAAGTCTTGTTGCGATCTTTCATAAGAGCATCTAGCTAGCCACACACACTTTAGACTTACGCCTTCTCGTTGAACCATCTTATAATTCCCAGCGGTAAAGTGAGATTTTAGCCCTTTTCATAGGAGACGCCACCCGCATACCCCGTCTTTTTCTTATACACTTAGACGTGCATACTCCTGAAAATATAGATGCATGAAATGGAAACTGATGTGCAGCGCGCGAAATGAGAAAACCGGTGCACATCTTGTCAGATGCTAGGCATATCTTTTGTAAATAGTTTGTGCGAGTTCGCGCGAAAAAACACCGAGATTGAAGATAATACCCTCTGCTTGAGTTTCCATTCGATTTCTTCTGTATAGCGCGCGATGGAAAGAACTTCGACCACGGAGTCGATTACTTAGAGTCCGCATCACACAGGTTCCTCGCATCTCAAGATGCACTTGAACTGACGCCATACTTCTGTCAAATCGACACCCTCTACAGCGAAAAATTCAGCTGGAGCTTGCGAAGAACAATGACACTTGCCCAAGGCGGCGAAAAATGCGACTTCAGATTCAAAAGAAGGCGGCAAAACAAACGTTGCTGCAGCAGTTCTCGCGAAAAGACAGAATCAGACTAAAAAAGCGCGCGCTTTGCTCTATTGGGGGGAGTGAAGGACGAATCCCTGCATTATTCCGTACATACATTGACTTGAACCCGACCCCAAGTGGAGATGTCTCCGCAACGCGCGCCAGAAAGGCGACTTAATGCTGTTCAGAAAGAGAAAGTGAAGCCAAACTCCAAAAATGTGGTGCGAACTGTCAAGTCCGTATTGTAAATTCCCATTTGCACCATAGTTCTTTCGGGTGCGTGTCAGGAGGACAAACGAGACAGCTCACTTCTACCTTTGGATTCAGAGTCTTCGCAAAAGCCTTCAGATACCCAAGCCGTACAGGCTTGCAAGGAAACTCGCATAGATCCTTGCTCACGCGGGTCTCCTGCGTTCTGCAACGATCAATGCCCAAAGTGGCCCGTTTTGCGCTGATCTCAACTTTCTTGAACGGTTGATCCAAAGCCCAACTGGATTTTCGTAGCAAATCTATGATGGCTGGCACATCTGGGCTTTCGCCTACATTGAACATTCTTTTCAAGATTTTAGCCTCGATAGCCGCCATATTCGCCCATACCCCAGCATCAATGTCTCTAGCTGCCTCAGTTCCAAACCGCTTCTCGATGCCCAAGAAGTACAAGCCATCAACCCTCCACAAATTCCGAATTTGCAGAAAGAAGAAATCAAGCAGCCTCTCTGATGGCATCTCTAAAAGCATTTCACGGTCTTCGGGGCTTCCATGCGGATATTCGCTCACGTTAGATCACCAGCACATGTATTAGCAAGATACTTTCACTAATCTTTTAAACCTAGCCCGAAAGCACAAAGAACAAAGGAAAACGGCGAGCAATCATGGAAAGGCTTGTTGAAACGATATTTTTAGGCTTGATCCAAGGCATTACGGAATGGCTGCCGGTTTCAAGCACTGGACACTTGAAACTCGCTCAACATTTCCTAGGCTGGACGGTCCCGATCGCTTTTGACGGAATCCTACACATCGGGACCCTGCTAGTCATAATATTCTTTTTCAGAAAAGAGGTAGGAGGCGTTCTCTCTGCTCTTGTACGTCTCGACTTCAAGTCAGAAAGCGGGCAACTCATCGCTCCAATAATCATAGGAACAATTCCAACGATTCTCATAGGCTTGGTATTCGGCAACATGATCGAAAACCACTTCAGCAACGTTCTGCCAATCGCCACCGCTCTAATCATCTTCGGATTGATTCTTTACGTCTCAAAGCTTGGGAAAGAACAAACCGCGAAGATTAGCCTGCTAGCAGCCTTGATCATCGGCACAGCCCAAGGAATAGCGATAACCCCAGGCGTTTCAAGAAGCGGCGCAACGATAGCCATGGCTCTACTCTTAGGAATAGAACATGAAAGGGCGTTTAAGTTTTCGTTTCTGCTTTCAATTCCTTCCATACTAGGAGCTGCAGGCTTGACCTTGTACGAAGAAAGAACTCAGCTAGTAACAGCAGGTATTGGTTGGACGGAAATCATCGCCGGAACGGTCGTAGCCACGATAGTAGGCTACTTCGCCCTCAGACTGCTTCAAAAGACCATCATCGGCAGGAAGTTCCATCTTTTCTCCTTGTACTGCTGGTTGCTGGGCGCAGTTCTAATAGTTGCCGGTCTAAGCGGTTTCTAACCAGCGAGGCTTGCCTGAGAGGAAATCGGTCAGAAAAACTGCAAATCCACGATTCTCCGAGTAAACGCTGGCTATTTCTTCGTCAGCATAGATGTTGAAACCTTGCTTGAGTACATGCGAGACCTTGTTTGCGACACCTGCATTTCTTCCACCGTCTTTCAGCTTCTCATTGAGCAAAGACATAACGTCGGTATATTTC
>Ga0315279_10001271_pt1 | contig 42684 bp, 28 predicted proteins | sample YL17G06_20_MG_FD_203694 | JGI IMG/M metagenome (GOLD analysis project Ga0315279, IMG submission 203694) | Sediment microbial communities from Yellowstone Lake, YNP, Wyoming, USA - YL17G06_20 | ecosystem: Environmental > Aquatic > Freshwater > Lake > Sediment | place: USA: Wyoming | collected...
GTTAGCTCGGCTTGCTAACCGGCTGGTGAAAATATCCACCGAGCTGGCACAGTTTTGATCATGCACCCTTGCGGGCACATATTGGCCGGTTAACTGTCGCGAAACTGCCTTAGCCGAAAGACAGAGTGGGGGCGCCGGGAACGGGCTAAAGCCCGCCCCCACTTATCTGTCAAATCGAGGGGTCTTTCGGCTCAGCTATTGAGTTTCGCAACAGTAACTATTTAATCCGACTCGACCAGCTTCCGCATCAAGTGCGAACAGGCGGCGCGTTCTCATTCATGAACGTGCTCGTCATGTTGGCTCTTGAATACACCCCTTTTGCGGTTTCGGTCTTACTCTGCCTCTCGTGAGACTGCAACACTGGGCACATATCAATCTCCTCCGTAGATTACGTCTCCTGATCTATGCTAGTTTTGTCAAGAGTTCTGAATCGATCCTGTTCCTTCAGGGGAGTCCGATCCATGCAATCTTCTCGTCATCACCCGCTGCGGTTGCTGCTCACTTTGATCATCGCCGCATGTTGTGCAAGCGCGGCGAGCATCACCAGCAACTGGCCGTCGTTTCGTGGCCCGCAGGCCTCCGGAGTCTCCGAGGGCCAGAATCTTCCGGATCGATGGGACGGCGTGAGCGGCGAAAACGTAAAATGGAAGAGGTCAATCCCCGGATTGGCGCACTCAAGCCCGGTCATATGGGGAGACCGCCTGTACGTCACAACTGCCATCAGCAGCTTGCCGAATGCCACCTTCAAGCACGGGCTCTACGGCGAAGGGGATGCCTCAACGGATCTTTCAATTCACCAGTGGAAGGTTTACTGCCTCGACAAGCGTTCCGGGAAGGTAGTGTGGGAGCGCATCGCATTTGAAGGCGTTCCCAAACAGAAGCGGCACATGAAGTCCACGTACGCCAGCTCAACGCCGGTCACGGACGGGAAGCGTGTCATCGCATTCTTTGGTTCGCAGGGACTGTACTGCTACGACGCAAACGGAAAACTGCTCTGGAAGCGAGACCTCGGCAAGCTCGATCTCGGCGCCTATGATGCTCCGGAATATGAATGGGGGACGGCAAGTTCGCCCATCATCTATAAGAACAAGGCGATCGTCCAATGCGACACGCAGAAAGAAGATTTTCTTCTGGCGGTCGACATCCAGACTGGCGAGATAGTATGGAAAGCCGAGCGCGACGAGCTGCCGTCCTGGGGCACTCCCACGATCTATCCAGGTCCCAACCGTGTTGAACTGGTCACCAATGCTTCAAACTATATCCGCGGGTATGATCCCGAGACCGGAAAGGAACTCTGGCGTTTGGGCGGGAGTTCAAAGATAACAGCGCCCACACCGGTTTTTTCCGAGGACCTGATTGTGGTAGCCAGCGGTCGGAGGCCCGAGGCGCCCATATTCGTGATTCGTGCCGGAGCGACCGGAGACATAACCCTGAGCGGGGGGCTCTCGTCCAGCGATCAAATCGCCTGGAGCAGGCAGCAGAGAGGGCCGTATATGCCGACGCCGCTCATCTACGGCGGATACTTGTATATTCTGGCGAATCAGGGCATTTTCGATTGCTATGAGCTCCGCACAGGGAAAGAGAGCTACCGCCAGCGCATCGCCCATCAGGGCGGAGGCTTCAGCGCGTCCCCGACAGCAGCGGATGGCCGGATTTATCTGCCGAGCGAGGATGGAGACATATTCGTAGTCAAGTCAGGAAAGGATTTTGCACTGCTCTCCACGAACCCGATGGGCGAGCGTCTGATGGCCACCCCGGCGCTATCCGATGGAACGATGTTTGTTCGCGGCGAACATAACCTCTTTGCCATAGGCCGCTGAAATGCAGGAAAGGGGACGGATCACCTTTCTCGTTTTTGGTTTTCCAGCAGCTTAATAGAACAGGGATATGGGATCTGTCCTCTATTGGGCGTTGCCAAGCCATCCCAATCGCCTCGATAATTCTGCATCTTTTCCGCCCTCAACCCATGATATCCTTCCCGCAGCAGCGAAAAGCCAATTGCTATCTGTTCATCAGGACCGACACTGGGAAGAGGTTTAGACGGGGGTTTTTATGAGAAACACGAATCGAGGAATCTTCACGATTGCATGTTGTGCGATCCTGCTCGGAGCAAACTGGGCCTCGGCGCAGGATTGGCCGCAGTGGCGCGGCGCCAACCGCGATGATAAGGTGTCCGGTTTCAAGGTGCCCGCAACCTGGCCCCAGCAGTTCACCCAAAAATGGAAGGTGACTGTCGGCGGCGGCGTCGACTCGACGCCCGCCCTGGTTGGTGACAAGCTCTACGTTTTCGCGCGCCAGGGTTCGGATGAGACCATACTTTGTCTCGACGCAGCCACGGGAAAAGAATTGTGGAAAAACAACTATGCCTGTCCGGCGGTCACCGGCCCTTCCGCAGCCATCCATTCAGGACCACGCAGCTCGCCGGCTGTCGCCAACGGTAAAGTCGTCACCCTCGGCGTCACCGGGATCGTCTCCTGCTTCGATGCCGCCAGCGGCAAGCTCCTCTGGCGCAAGGACGACTACCCCGGCCAGTATCCACAGTACTACACGGGAATGTCGCCAATTATCGTCGACGGGATGGCCGTCGTTCTGGTCGGCGGACCGAACAACGGTGGGATGGTCGCATATGACCTGACGAGCGGCGACCCGAAGTGGAAGTGGACCGACGACGGCGCTGCCTATGGATCGCCGATCCTCATGACTGTCGAGGGCACGAAGCAGCTCGTTGCGATCACCAACAAACTGGTCGTCGGCGTAGCCGCAGCCGATGGAAAGCTCCTGTGGCAGATCCCTTACCCGTTCTCGGGGATGGCTTACAACGCCGCCACGCCTATCATTGACGGTCAGACCGTCGTCATCGCCGGCCAGAACCGCGGCACTAAGGCCTTCCGGATTGAAAAGCAGGGCACTACCTTTGCAGTCAAGGATCTGTGGGCCAATGCGCAGCTTGGTGTCCAGTTCAACACGCCGGTGCTCAAGGACGGTTTTCTCTACGGCCTGTCGGATCGGGGCAATTTCTTCTGCATCAACGCCAAGACCGGTGAGACGGCCTGGACGGACACGGTGCGTCGCGCGAACTTTGGTGCGATCCTCGACGTCGGCCCGGTCCTCCTGGGTCTGACGCAGAATGGGACCCTGTCCGTGTTCCAACCCAGCGACAAAGCTTACACCGAGATCGCCAGCATCAAGGTCGCCGACACGCAGACCTATGCTCATCCCGTGCTCTCGGGAAATCGCATTTTCGTGCGTGATCAGGATTCCGTGACACTGTGGCTGGTTCAATAGATTCTTGCTTCACCATTCTTTGCGTCTTGGAGTCTTGGTGGTCTGCTCGTCAGAAGCAAGCCGCCAAGACGCGAGGAATCACAAGGCCAGACGGGCTATTGACTGACTATTTCGCCGTCGCCAGGACGATTTCGACGGGGACCCACATCCTCTGCATTTCCGTGCTTACAATCCGGAATCCCGCAGCCTCGAGGGCCTGGGCCGCGAAGATTGGGCGGCAGTCGAGCAGGTTCGGGAAATGCCGGTGCGCCCATTCGTAAGTGCGTACGAGGGCCGTCGCACGGCCTTCCTTTGACATGCTCGCCACGACGATCCTGCCTCCCGGTTGCAGGACACGCCTGCATTCGGCGAGAACTTCAGGAATGTCCGGCGTGTCGAACAACTCCAGGGCAAAACTCATGAAGATCGCGTCCATCACGGCTTCCCGAAATGGCAGGCGCATAGCATCACCGCAAATCAGTTCGACGAGATCATCGCATCCCTTCTTGCGCAGGACCCCTCGCGCCGTTCTAATCATCCCCGCGGAAAGGTCAATCCCGTAAACTCCGCCCTTAGGGCCGATAGCCGCTGCTAAAGAAGCAAGGCAGTGCCCGGTGCCGAAGCCAATCTCCAGCACTTTCTCCCCCGGCGTGGCGCCGAGCTTCTTCAGCCCGACAGCACGCACGGGCGCCTCGCTCCGTTCAGCCAAAAGGTCATAGATCCTGCTGATCTTGTCATAATAGGTCCTGGTTTCGTTCCTGGACTTCCGGACTCTCAGAACTCCCTCACCGCTCTTATGCGAACTGGATTCCGTTCTCATGTTCCGCCTGCTGGGCAATCAGGACGAGGATCGTCCCGATCTCACGGCTGATTATCAAACCGCCCAGCCACCAACGTCAAAAAAATGATCTTCTGTCGTATGGCAATTCAGACAGTGATGTGCGTCCCTTGGAGCGATGCCGTCGCATACCAAAAACGAACCACGAAGACCTCCAAGACCTCAAAGAACCAAGAGCTAAGGGGGCTTTGGCTGCGCCGAAGGCGAGTCCGCAGCGCCGCTGCGGAATCCAGTCTTGGCACGGGCATCGGGGACAAGCGCATGCAGGATGGGTGCGACAGGGAGGCCTGGGGATCTCACCGTACAATCGGGGCTCCAGGATAGCTTTTTCTGCGCGCTTGTTCCCGATGCCCGTGCCAAGAGTGGCAGCCAAAGCCCACTTCCGGTGTACCCTCCATCGCAATCCTGTGTAATCCCAGGTTCTTTGCGGTCTTCGAGGTCTTTGAGGTTCCAAAGGCATTCGGATGATTGGCACGCAGTGCCTGAATCACTGTTCGTGATAGACTCCTGGCATGCCAAAACGGATGCACGTAAGTCGGCTCATTTGGCGCAACCTTTCTTATTACTGGCGCACAAACCTCGCGGTCATAGCCGGGATTGCAACCGCCGTGGCTGTACTTTCGGGCGCCTTGCTGGTGGGTCAGTCTGTTCGGAACAGCTTGCGAGACTTGCTTTTTCAAAGAATTGGGGCCGCCGGATATGTAGTTTCGGCCGACCGCTTTTTCCGTGAGGATCTCGCCAGCGAACTAAGCCAGACCGCGGGAACCGGCATTTCCGCATCAGGCTGCCCGATCATCTTCGTCCAGGGAGTAGTAGTTCACGAAGAAACGGGCTTGCGCGCGCTCAATGTCAACGTCTATGGCGTCGACGAGAGGTTCTGGAGATTCCAGGACGTAGCAGGTCAGAAGGCTCCCATAGGCCGTTCCGCTCTAATCGGCACGGCGCTTGCGCAAAAACTAGGCGCCCGCGCGGGGGACGGCCTGCTGTTGAGGATCGAAACGCAGCAGGGAATTCCAAGGGAGTCACTGTACGGACGCCGCGAAAATGTCGGCAGGACAGTGCGGCTCGTCTGTGGTGAGATTCTGTCTGCGGAAAAGTTGGGAGAGTTCGCACTGCGACCCAGCCAGGGAAGCGTCTATTCCATTTTTGTGCCGATGCAGCGTCTTCAAGAGGATCTGGCACAGCCCTCAAGAGCGAACACGATCCTGCTGGATTCCAACTTCCGAGGAGACGAGCTTGAGAAGATTCACGACCTGTTGAAGAAGAGGTTTGACCTGGAGGATCTGGGTGTAAGGCTGCGGCCTCTGCCATCGCGGAGCGGAATTGCTGTCGAGAGCACACGCACCATCCTGGATGAGTCGGCAGCCCGGGCAGCTTTTGCGGCCGCCGCAAATGCCGGACTGAAAGCCTCAGGCGTCTTCACCTACCTCGCCAATTCCATCCGTGCCGGCGGTCGCGAGATTCCTTACTCCGTCATAACCGCCGCCGACCTCCAACAGGGCGCCATGACTTCCGTGCGCTGCATTCAAGGATTTCCCTTTCCATCCGGATCCGTTGATGCCGATGACGCAATCTGGCTCAACGATCAAGCCTGGCGAGACCTTGGGATCGCCATCGGGGAATCGGTAGAGGTTGATTATTATCTCTGGCAGGAAGAGGGACGCCTGGTAACGCGCACCGCACGTTTTCGTCTGGCGGGCGTGGTTTCCATTGGCGGCGACGTCGATGCCGCGCTTGCGCCCGATTTTCCAGGCATTACCAAGGCAAGGAGCATGAGGGCATGGGATCCGCCATTTCCACTGGATCTCCGCCGCATTCGCCCGCAAGACGAGGAGTACTGGAATCGTTACCGGACCACGCCCAAAGCATTTATCACGCTGAAAAAAGGACAGGAACTCTGGCAAACCCGCTTTGGAAAGCTCTCCTCAGTGCGCGTTGCATCTCCGCAAGGTGCAGACATGAATTCCACAATGGCAGGATTCGCAGCAAGCCTGCGCAACCGGCTCGATCCGGAGCAATGCGGATTCTCGGTGATCGACGTGAGGGAGCGGGGAGTGAACGCCTCTCAAGGATCAACGGACTTCGGAGAGTACTTTGTCTACTTCAGCTTCTTCCTGATCGCGGCGGCCATTCTTCTCTCAGCCTTGTTCTTCAGGTTGGGTGCCGAGCAACGGGTGCGTGAGATCGGGACCCTCCAGGCTCTGGGCTTCCCACCCAGCATGCTGCAACGCATTTTCCTCCTGGAGGGCGTGTTGCTTTCACTCGGAGGCAGCCTTCTCGGCCTGCTCGGGTCCGTCGGCTACGGCTGGCTTCTGGTTTTCGGCTTGCGCACCTGGTGGGTGGGAGCCGTCGGGACACGACGCCTCTACCTGCATGTTTCCTGGACGGATCTCGGCATCGGAGCGGCCGCTGGCATACTTACAGCTCTCGGAACAATCTTGTGGACGATGCGCGGCCTGCAGCGAAATTCGCCGCGCGCGCTTCTGGCAGGTGTTTTGGAGCCGCTCTCGGTTCGGACTCGGCGCGCCCGCGGCCTTGGATATGTATCATGCGCCGCCTTACTGGCCGCCTTTCTGATGCTCCTTGGCTCGACATTCGGGAAGATATCGGATGTCGAAGGCTTCTTTGGAGCCGGATGCCTCCTGCTGGTTTCGATGCTGAGCCTGACCGCTCTCTATTTGCGTCGCGCTGATCCAGGCCTGATCGCAGGACACGGCTGGCCGGCCTTTTTTCGCCTGGGAACCCGGAACGCCAGACACAGGCCGGGACGCAGCCTGCTTTGTGTCGCCCTAATTGCCTCCGCTACTTTCATCATCGTCTCGATGGAAGCTTTCCACCGGGATATGCAGGGCGTATCGCTCGAGTCTAAGTCGGGCACGGGAGGATACCCGCTCCTTGCCCAATCCGCACTCCCCGTCGTCTATGATCCTAACAGCACCGCAGGGCGTGAGGCCCTGGGGATCGCGGATTCGGAGGTTCCGGCCCTTGCGCAGGCTAAGTTCGTGCCATTTCGCTTGCGACCGGGGGATGACGCAAGCTGCCTAAATCTATACGTACCACAGGAACCGAGGATTCTGGGCGCCCCGCGCTCGTTTCTTGCCGGCGCGAGATTTTCATTTCAAGATTCCCTGTCGTCGACGCCGGCGCAAAAGCAGAATCCGTGGCTGCTCCTCGAATCTGAGGCGCAGAATGGAGCCATTCCCGCCATAGGCGATGCCAATACAATTGAATATATTCTCCACACGTCAGTGGGGCATGAATTCACCCTACACCGGGGTAACGGACCACCGGTTCGTCTGCGTCTGGTTGCAGCGCTGCGCGACAGCATTTTTCAAGGAGAACTGCTGATCTCGGAGGAGAACTTCCTACGAGCGTTTCCCGAACAGGAAGGATTCCGGTTCTTCCTCCTTGACGTGCCGCCTGCCAATCTTGCGTCCCTTATCCAACCCCTTGAGGAACGACTCGCCGACTGGGGCTTCAGCGTCGATTCGTCCCAGGAGCGGCTGGCAGCATACCACCAAGTCGAAAATGCCTACCTTTCAACCTTTCAGTCGCTGGGCGCGCTCGGCTTGATTCTAGGAACTGTCGGCGTCGCGACCGTTTTGCTGCGCAATGTGCTCGAGCGGCGCAAGGAACTGGCGCTTCTCCGCGCCGTGGGATACAGCAGACGGATTCTCTCGGCAATTATCTTAGTTGAAAACCTGGTGCTGGTGATCTGGGGTTTGGCATGTGGCACCATCTGCGCGTTGCTGGCGATCCTGCCGGCGCAGCACGCCCGCGGCGTTCCCTTCCCCGCAGCGATGGTCAGCCTGATCCTGATTGCGGTTCTGATCGTCGGGCTGACTTCTTCTCTCCTGGCAGTCCTCGCGGCCCTTCGTTCGCCGCTCCTCGATGCCCTTCGCTCCGAATGATAAGACGGTGCCGCGGGAGTGGAGATTCCCGGTGTGGTATGACCTTCTCCTGCCCGGCCGCCGGCGACAACTAGCACGTCAAGCTCTGAAATCCTCCTTTATGCGGGCGGCTCCATTGTTGCAGAATAGGTTCTGCCAAGGAGGCCAGACATGGGCGGTCTGTTTGGAGTTGCCTCGAAGGGGGATTGCACGTCGGACCTGTTTTACGGCACAGACTATCATTCGCACCTGGGCACGCGCCGCGGCGGGCTGGCAACCATGGAGAACGGGCGCATCAACCGCTACATCCACGATATCAGCAATGCCCAGTTCCGTTCCAAGTTCGAAGAAGATATCGTAGGGATGCGCGGCCGGAGGGGTATCGGCGTCATCAGCGACTTTGAGGATCAACCCCTGATTGTCGGCTCGCACCTCGGCACCTATGCCATCGTCACGGTAGGCGTGGTTCAGAATGCAGGCAAGCTCGTGAGCCGTGCCTTCCAGAAGCGAACGCACTTTTCCGAGATGAGCGGCGGCGAGATCAATCCTACCGAACTTGTCGCCACCCTCATCAACCAGGAGCCCACCTTTGCCGACGGCATCGAGCGGGCGCTTGCAGCCATCGAGGGCTCGTGCTCATTGCTTCTGCTCACCGACCACGGCATCTATGCAGGCCGGGACCGGCTGGGTCGCACCCCGGTCGTCGTCGGCAGAAAGGCAGGCGGGCTTGCGGTGACATCCGAAACCTGCGCCTTCCCCAATCTCGGTTATGAAACGGAACGATACCTGGGGCCGGGAGAGGTCGTGCTGGTCACTGAAGACGGCGTCGAGCAGAAGAAGGCGCCCGGGGCGAGACTCCAGATCTGCTCTTTCCTCTGGGTGTATTACGGCTACCCCGCTTCCAGTTACGAGGGCATCAATGTGGAGGCGACGAGGTACCGCTGCGGCGCCGAGCTTGCGCGCAACGACAGCGTGAAAGTGGACTGCGTGGCCGGCATACCAGACTCGGGTGTGGCGCACGCCATCGGTTACGCCAATACGGCCGGTGTTCCCTACGCACGGCCGTTTGTCAAGTACACGCCCACCTGGCCCCGCAGTTTCATGCCCACGGACCAGAGCGTGCGCGACCTGGTGGCCCGCATGAAGCTCATTCCGGTGCAGGAGCTCATCCAGGGCAAACGGCTTCTCTTTGCGGAAGACTCCATCGTGCGCGGCACGCAGCTGCAGGACACCATCCGCCGGATTTTTGACTGCGGCGCGCGAGAGGTCCATATGCGGCCCGCCTGCCCGCCGCTGATCTTCGGCTGCAAGTTCCTGAACTTTTCCCGCTCGCGGTCTGTGCTCGACCTCGCAGGACGCAAGGCTATCAAGGAACTCGAAGGCCGCAGCGACGCCCACCTGGAACGGTACTCCAATTCCTGCAGCGAAAAGCACTGCGCCATGGTGGAACGCATCCGCGCACGGCTCCAGTTGACTTCCCTCCGGTACCAGAAGCTGGAAGATCTCATCAAGGCCATCGGCCTGCCCAAAGACAAGCTCTGCACCTACTGTTGGGACGGTGCCGAGTGAACCGAGGAATCGCGGGCAATCGGCGCGTTTCGAAAATCTTCCTCAGCAGGTGCGCCCAAGTGCTTCGGGCTTCCTTTGCCGATAGGTTGCCGGCGGCCACGAGTCGCAGGCCACCAGCTCTTGGGCAGATTCATTGTCTCAGGTCGCGGTAATCCCGGATGCCGCAGAGAGCGAGATAGTTGGCATCGTGATAATTGTGCGCGCCATTGATGGCGGTGGGGATCACCGCGCTGATATCTCCCTTGCCCGCAAGCCAATCGACATACTGAAAGCCGACTTTATCTTCGTCGCCCGAGTGCTTCAAGATCAAAGCACGAACAGTCCAGCACCTCAGATCCGGCGCATCAGATGCTGCGCGTCTGTTTCGAGTATGATTGCAGGCTCCTGGGCGAGTTGAGCCGGTGCTTTTACGAGTCCATCGCAATGGCGATTAGATGGAAAGGGGCGTCATGCCGCCGCAATCCGAGAGCCTCTTCGGCGCACAAGGCCCTGGTTTTGAATTTCTGCCACCGGGGCTGCAAGTCCGATGCCCTGCCACGAAGGACTTCCTCATCGCTGCCGGGCTTGGGAATCGGCATCTCACCTTCCAACGAGCATGACTCTTCCGTCAAGGTCGCTGAACAGCGCTCGCTTCGCGCTGATCGCAACCGGAGTGTTCACGACTGTCACTCCGACACGATACTTCCAGCGCACTGTCCCGCTTTGTCCCTCCAGCGCATACACCCACCCGTTTTTGGTCCCGAAGAAAACGATCCCATCCTTCTCCACCGGCATGGATGGGTCAATGTCGTACCCGTACCCGCAATTTGAACTCCAGACGACCTCGGGCTTTTCCGCGGAAGCGGAGAATGCAACCACGGTGTCATTCATAGTGCGCGCATAAACCCGGGTGGCATCGCGCGAAAGACCCACAGTCTCGCGCACCTGGAACTGGTTCGAACGCCATACGGCCTTGCCGGTCGCGGCCTTCAGGGCCGTCATGTACCGATCCGGTGCGGCAACGAATACCTTGCCGCCAGCCGCCACGGGCCAGCATGCGGCAGGGGAGTAAAGGATGCCCGAGCTCCCGTTCGACCACTTCCACGCGAGCGATCCGTCGCGCGCATTCAAGGCATAAAGGTACGTGTCCCAGGCGCCGAATATCACCCTCCCTCCATAAACGAGCGGCTTCGTCTCGACGAATCCAGCCAGATCCTTGAATTCCCAGATTGCCCTTCCGGTCCCCAGTTCGATCGCGCGGAAAACGCGATCACTGCCGCCGATGTACACCACACCATTCGCGATCGTGGCCCCGCCAACTACCGGCGCGCCCGTAGCGATATGCCATGCCTCGCGGCCGCTCCTGACATCGATGCAGTAGATGTTCTTGTCCGTCGAGCCGAACACGGCCTTGCCGTCCGCTATGTCAGGCGTTGCGTAAACACTCGAACCCGTTCGGAAGCGCCAGCACTCTTTGCCGTTCTTGACCGAGAGGCAGTAGACGGTGCCGCTGGCATTGCCGACGACAAGATAATCCTTCCAGATCGCCGGTGTTGATGCGATGGTGTCGCCCGTGTTGATCTCCCAGCGGACCGCGACCCTGGACTGCGAGCGGTTGATCGAGAAGTCAGGACGTGGAAATACGGTTCTGTCTCCCCTGTAGTCATGCGGCCGGAGTTCGATCGTGTGCCACGCGGGCCCGGTTTCGGCGCCCGGAATCCGCTCGGTAAAGCGCATCGCGTCAGGTCCCACTTCAACAATCGTGTAACCGCCGGCCGGGGCCGCGGCACGCAGGTTGGACCGCCCCATGACGCCGGGCACTCCTTCAAAGCTCATTGCGCGGTTTGAATGCCCGTGCCCCACCAGCACCGCCTGGGTATTGCGCCGTTTCAACCGGTCGAGGACCGTGTACCAGTTATCAATGCTGTTGTCGAGCGGGTAGTGGGTGACAAAGATCAACGGCTGATACGCATCCGGCATTTTGCCTAATACCGAGTCGAACCATCTCAGGTCTTCGGGTGCGAAGTGCCCGTCGCCCATCTTCATGACGGGCCCCTGGTGCATTCCAATGAACCGATAGCCGGCATATTCGAATGCGAAACGATCGTCCTTGAAAAGTCGCCGGAAAGTCGTGCAGCCCGACTCCGACCATTTGGTGTCGTGATTGCCGGGCACAATGTAGTAGGGCTTTTCAAGGCCATCCAGGATGGCCTTGGCCTGCCCAAGCTCGGCATCGGATCCCATTTCCGTGATGTCGCCGGACAGCAGGACGAATGCGATGTCCTGCGTTGCATTGATGTCCCGCACGGAGGCTTCGAGATCGGCAGCGGCGTTGGAACTGCCGACGTGGGCGTCACTCAGCCAGGCAAACCGGAACCGCGTCTCGCGGCCGAAGGAAGTGCAGAAGATAAGTAGGCAGAAGGCGATCAGGTTAAGTCGGAAGAGCTTTCTCATAACGGGCCCATTTTCAGATAATTCAAAAAACGCCATGGATGACACGGATTTCATAGGACTCTTTCCCGACGCAGTCGGTTCAAGTCCAGCCACAGGTAGATCGCGGAGGCAAGTGCCAGGGTAGAGAGCAGTGTTCCGCTCCTCCATTCGCCGAACAACAGCTTCCCGGTTCCGAAAAGACACGAGTAAATCAGAACTATCCCCGCCACCCAATCCACAAACAACCGCGGATATCCTCTCGTCCCTGGCCGACATCATCCGCTGGGCGACAAAACCGCCGCCACCCGGTTCGGCGCCAGGATACCATGAAGCCCACCATAGCCCCGACATTGCCGAATAGATCGCCGTAACGGCAAGAGCAGCAATGAAGAATTTCGGGGACAGTCAGGTGACTCGCTCCATTTCAATTCGAAGCCCGCGGCCGCGCCCAACGAGCGAGATGAACTAGGACTGATATGCACTCTCATGCAACGTGGGCAGAGGATGCGCAACTTTTTCGGGCAATCGGTGTTATTGTTTCAAGAGGTTGTTGACGGACGTTCGGAAGACCGGAGGAGTCGTGATGATCAAGCCCTCTGTGTTGCAGGGACCTTGGCGGCATCGCTCACCCGACTCACGTATCCGGCAGGGGTTGACTCCAGTGGAAGGTGGATTCTCGACAAACCCAAGAGTGACACGTTTCGCTTTCAGTGCAAGGAGGCGGCATGAAACGACGCGATTTTCTGGGATCGGTGGGAAAAAGTACGGCTGCCGTCATTGTTGTCCGGAGCGAATTCTGGCGCATAGCCCGGGCCGCGGAGACCGCCTTCTCCGGCCCGAAACCGAACATCATCGTTATCCTTGTCGACGACCTGGGATACGCGGACCTCGGAATCCAGGATTCTACGGATATCCCCACACCAAATATAGACTCGATCGGGAAGAACGGCGTCCGTTTTACCCAGGGATACGTCTCCTGCCCGTTGTGCGCACCAACGCGAGCGGGACTTATGACCGGGCGCTATGCGCAACGCTTTGGCTTTGAGCATAATCCCGGTTCCCAGAATCAGGCCGAACAGGACTTCGGGCTTCCTTTGACAGAAACGACTCTGGCCGAAAGGCTCAAGAGATTGGGATACGTGACCGGAATTGTGGGGAAATGGCATCTGGGCTTCAAACCCGAGCTCCAACCCACGAAGCGCGGATTCGACGAGTTTTTCGGATTCCTGGGCGGCGCCCATCCCTACCTCCCGGGCAAGGGTCAGGCGCCGATTCTCCGCGGCACCAACCCGGTCGAAGAAAAAGAATATCTGACTGATGCGTTCGGCCGCGAAGCGACGGCGTTCATCGACAGGCATAAGAAGGATTCCTTCTTCCTGTATCTGCCGTTCAATGCCGTCCATGCGCCGATGCAAACCACGGAGAAATACCTCTCGAGATTCCCAAACATCAAAGACGAAACACGCCGGACTCACGCGGCCATGTTGTCAGCCCTCGATGACATGGTCGGCAAGGTCCTCGCCAAACTGCGCGAGGAGAGAATGGAAGAGAAGACCCTCATTATCCTCCTGAGCGACAACGGCGGGCCCACCCAGCAGACGACGTCGAGCAACGCACCACTGCGCGGTTTCAAGGCGCAGGTCCTCGAGGGCGGAATCCGAATCCCGTTCATGATCCAATGGAAAGGGAGGCTCCGGGCGGGCAAGATCGATGACCGGCCGATCATCTCACTCGACATTCATCCGACGGCCATCGCGGCAGCCGGTGAGGCCGTCGACCCGAGCTGGAAGCTCGATGGCGTGAACCTTCTCCCCTATCTCATGGACGCAAAGGGCGGAGTTCCGCACGAGACGCTATGCTGGCGCATGGAGCCGCAGTGGGCGATCCGCCACGGCAATCTGAAACTTCTCTGGTCGGGAGCCAACCAAGACGCGCTTTATAATTTGGCGCATGACCCCGGGGAAAGCAAAAACCTGGCCTCAGAGCGCCCGGAGGACGTCAAGAAGCTCAAAGCCCTGTACGACGCTTGGAACGATCAAATGCAGGAACCGAAGTGGCAGCGGAGCGGAGGCCGTCCTCCGGCCCGGGCTCAGTTGTTGAATCCGAACGCAAACTTGACGCCCGCTCAGATCAGAAGACAATTCGCAGCGCTCGATACGAATAAGGACGGGAAACTGACGGCGGCTGAGTGGCCGCGCCCGCGCGCGTTCAGGCTCATGGACATCAACAAGGATGGAGTCGTGACGCTCGAAGAGGCGCTGCAGTTCTTTAGGCGCCGCCAGAGATAAGAGGCCCGCATATATTTGAGCCATGACTCGAAACTACATGCAAGAAGGGATGCTCGCAACCCCCGCAGCCTCCCATGTGCTCGCGAAACTGATCAGACCGATGTGAAACCTCGACCGCCGAAATTCACTTGCTCTTAGTACCCCGACCGGATAGAAATAGCCGAAGGCCGGTTTTATGGCAAATCACCGGCCGGTCCCTTCCGGGAGGAATCCTCATGATGAAACGTGCGCCGATAATCGTCCTGTTTGTGTTGACTTCCTGCTTCTGTGCTTCGACCTTATTCCCGCCCACTGGCTTCAGCGCCGCAGGCGACTCCAACTGGCCGCAATGGCGTGGGCCTGAAAGTCAGGGCGTTTCGCTGGAAGCGAATCTGCCCGTAGAATGGAGCGACACGAAGAACGTTTTGTGGAAGACTCCGATTCCCGGCCAGGGTTTTTCGCAACCGATCATCTGGGACAAGAGAGTTTTCCTGACCACTGACATCGAAACAGGCCCAGCGCCCGCCGCGCACAAGGCCCCAGTGCATATGATGGAGGGCAAGGAGTTCACGCATCCCGATTGGTACGGCGTGGACAAGCTGCACGCCTTTAAGGTTCTCAGTCTCGACCGCGACACTGGGAAGATACTTTGGGAAAAGGCCGCATACGCAGGCACGGTATATGACTACCGCAGCCGGCGTGGAACCTACGCCGGGCCGACTCCGGTGACGGACGGTAGGTACGTGTATGCTTACTTCGGCTCGGAGGGCGTGTACTGCTATGACTTCGAGGGCAGACTGATCTGGCAGAAATCTCTCGGCGGCATTGGGACAGCGGGAATGGGCGTGGGCACCTCGCCGGTGCTGTATGAAGATCTTTTGATTCTGCTCTGCGATCAGGAATTCGACGGCAAGAATTCGTTCATCACGGCGCTTGACAAAAAGACCGGCAATGAAGTCTGGCGCGTGAAGCGGCAGGTCGGTGTGAGCTGGGCCACACCGGTGGTCGTGAAGATAAAACAGCGCACCGAACTGATTACCAGCGGCAACGAGTTCATCATTTCCTATGATCCGAAGACCGGAAAGGAATGGTGGCGCGCCGCGGGACTGAAGAGTCACGCGATTGCGACGCCGGTGGTCAAAGGCAACCTGGTCATCGTTTCCTCCGGGTTTCCTTCAAAGATAGTCAAGGCGATTCGCCTCGGCGGTTCAGGCGTGTTGGACGGCACGGACAAGATCGTCTGGACGTACAACAAGGGGACTGCCTACGTGCCATCGCCGATTCTGTACCGCGACTACGTATATCTGATGAGCGACGCTGGGATTCTGACCTGCCTGGAAGCGGAGACCGGAAAGCTCGTTTACGAAGGCGGGCGCGTGCCGGAGGCGACGCAGTTCTACGGCGCATCGCCGGTCGCGTTTGATGGCAAGATCCTGCTGACCTGCGACGACGGCGACACGTTCGTCATCAGGGCCGGGCCGAAACATGAGGTCATTGCCACCAATTCAATCGGCGAACCGTCGCGCACCTCGATCGCGATCAGCGACGGCAAACTGTTCATCCGTGGTGAAAAACACCTGTTCTGCGTCGGCGGCAAAACCGGCGCGGCCGCCAGCCGCTAAGGCGTCAACCAACTGCGCGCAGCGCTCTGGCGCGCTTCGCCGCCGCCTTGGGATGTTGCCAAACGAGAAAGCGGCGCCAGGACGCCGTACTCCAAAGCTCAAAAAATCAGTTTGAGGCCGAACTGCATCCGCCGTGGACTCTCCGCCGACAAGATGTGAGCGAAGGTGGGGGAGCCGAGAAAAATGTCCGGCAGATCAAAGTTCGTATGGTTGAAGGCATTAAAAAACTCAGCACGGAATTGAAGGGTGAGGCCTTCGCGCATGCGGGAATCCTTGATCATCGACAGGCTTACGTCCTGGCAGCCTGGACCGTCGAGGATGTTTCGGCCCGAGTTGCCGAAGCTTCCGTAGCTTGCCCGTGCAAAGGCTCCGGCATCAAACCATTGATCCGGCCCAGGATTTCGCAGTTCGCCGGACGCAAGCCGGTTCGGACGGTTGTTGGCGCCAAATCCCAAACTCGCAACACCGGTGTTGCTGTTATCGATCTCGGGAAGGAGGGCAACTGTGAAGGGCCTTCCGCTTTGCAGCGTGACAATCCCCTGCGCGGACCATCCGGTGAGCAGTGCTGTAAGAGAGCCGTGCTGTCCAAGAAAGAGTTTTCCGCGACCGATCGGGAGCTCATAGGAGTAGCCTGCGGAGAGCCGGTGCCGTATGTCGAAGTTCGACCGGCCCCTCTCAGCTCCAGGATTCGCGCTATTTTGCGGAAAATTCGCGTCACCGGCACTTGAAAAGAAAGTCGAGGTTTCATCCAGAGACTTTCCGTAAGTGTACGATATGAGGGCGCCAAAACCGGAAGGGAGCTGATGCTGGAAGCGAACTTGCAGACTGTTGTATGAGGAGCCGCCCCGCGACTCCATGAAAGTAATGTCGGCAAATTGGAGCACGGGCCTTGGATTGGGCCGGCGCGGACTGGCGCCGGCTTGATTGATGTCGCGCGCCGACAGGATCTTGGTACCCTTGGAACCCACATATGCAAGCTCAACCAAGCTAAACCTCCCGAGCTGGCGTTCAAGGGTAAGGCTCCATTGTTGGAAGTAGGGCGTGCGGAGATGCCGATCGAACCCAAGCGCGGATCCGGGAATCGCAAGCGGATAGTTGGGTGGAAAAGGATTTTGCAAGGTGAGAGGCAATCCCGGCAAGGGATAGTACAGTTTGAAGTCATAATAGGGCTCGTTGAAATAAAGTCCTTCCCCGGGAGCCAACGAGGCCTGATCGTAATAAATCCCATAGCCGGCGCGCACCAGGCTGCGATTTGCCGCACCCGGCGACCATGCAATGCCGACACGAGGTCCCCAATTGTTGCTGTCCGGCTCATAGCCGCTGCGGGGAACGCCGCCCTTCCCGACCGGCACTAGGGACTTTGTCAGCGTGTCGTACACATTTGCCTTGTCGTGTCGGTCGACCGGCGGAGAGTTGTACTCATACCGCATCCCGAGCGATAGCGTGACATTGCCTCGTACCCGGTAGCTGTCCTGCGCGAAGACGTTCCAGCTCCTGGTCCGCAAATGCTGCGGGTTGTCGAGGCGCGCGCCGCCGGAGTAAGTGATGAAGCCAAGCAGCAGATCTGCCAGGCCGTTGCCGGTGACCTGCCCGAAATCAGAAAAGGCAAGAAAACCACGCGACTGGACGTCCCGGAAGGCGTTCTGCTGCAGGGCGCGAAAATCGACACCAAACTTGAGCAGGTGCTTTCCCCTCGAGTAGCTGGCCGTATCCATGGCTTGAAAAACATTGGTAACGCTGTGCTGAGGATCGTTGTAATCATCTCCGAGCGGCGAGAAATTGGATATCGTGATGAAGCTCATCCCAAAATCTCGCGGGTTCGACGAAAGCTCCGGAAGACCTACCGTGCGGTTCAGGCTGCTCCCCATGTGCTCGTGAGAGGTTCCGGCGGCTACCCGGTTGAAAGTAAATCGCGCTTGATTAATGAGGGTCGAAGACAGTATGTGATCCTCGCCCAGCATGAAGTTCTGCGCCCGCCTCGGAATGCTGGTGCCGAAGCCCGGAACGCGGGCAAAAGTCGGTCCGGAAAAAGGCTCATACAGGTTGCGGTCGGAGAAGCTGTATCGGCCGACCACGCTGGACTTGTTTGTAGGGGAATGATCGAAGCGGACGTCGAACCGGTCATCGCGGTCGCGCAGGGCCGGCGAGGAAACGAAGTCTTGTCCCGGCACTTCCCTGTTGGGCAGCGGATAGAGGCTTGCGATTGCCTTTCCAATCGGGCTCATGCGTTCAGAGGGAATCCGGCCATTTGCAAATGGCAGCCCGGTGTAAGGATCCACCGGACGCGCAAAGATGCTTTGCGAAAAGTCGCCGGCTCTTTCCAGCTCGGTAGGAACATTGGAAACTTGTGTGATTCCCTCGCGCACCCTCCGCCCCTCATAGTCGGCAAAGAAGAACGCCTGATTTTTTCGCAGAGGTCCTCCGAGCGAAAAACCGAACTGGTTGCGTTGGTACCCGGGGGCGGCGTCTCCAGGGCGCGCAAAAAAATTGCGCGCGTCCAAAGCTGCATTGCGGAAGAACTCGTAGGCCGTACCGTGAAAATCATTGGTGCCTGATTTCATCGCCACGTTTACCTGCGCGCCCGCGCTGCGTCCAAAGGTGGCGTCGTACGTGCTGGTGACGATTTCGAATTCTCGAATTGCATCTACCGGCGGATTGACGGCGAAGGTGTTCAGTTTCGGATCGTTGTTGTAGGCTCCGTCCAGAATAAAGTTGTTGGAATCCTCGCGGGCGCCGCTGACGTTAATCGCGAAATCCCCGAGGACCGAGCCAGGCGAGCCTTGCGCTGCCGGTGCGGTTCCTGGAAGCAGGAGGCTCAGCTGGAGAGAGTTTCGCCCATCCAGAGGGAGACTGACGATCTGCCGGTTCTGGATCACCGTGCCCAACCCGGCGGCATCGGGCTCCACCAAGTCTTTCACGGCTGTAACGATGATCTGCTCAGCTGGCCCGCCGACCTGGAGAAGGACATTCACGCGCAGATTCTCCCCGACCTGCAGGCTGATGCCCTTTCCCACGTACTTTCGAAAACCGGGCATTTCCGCTTCGAGACGATAGGATCCCGGCGCAAGAGCGGAGAGCGCAAACTCCCCGTCGGCGCCGCTGAGGGTCCATCGGGTTTCACCGGTATCTTCGTTGATGGCCGATACATGAACATTCGCACAAGCGGAGCCCGAACTCATGACCACCTGGCCGCGAATGGCGCCACCGAGCGTCTGCGCCCAGACAATGGCAGGCTGGGTGTGGGTGAAGAGCACCAAGACCAGAAAAATCCCATGAGTCTTCATGGCATCAAGAGATTATTTGCGCCCAGTCTGGTTAGAAATCGCCAGCAGTCGGCTCTGCGTGCGGAAAATGAGCAAGCCTTCGGAGATCGCGGGGGTGGCCATGCAGACCTCCGCCATGGAATTCGTCGCTAGCAACTGGCATGCCGGACCGGCCTTAACCACATAGACGTCGCCGTCTTCGCTGGCAATGTACACTTTGCCGTCGGCTGCAACCGGAGATGCGGTGAAGGCGCTCGTGCCTCCGCCAAGGCGCTCCTGATAGAGACGATTGCCCGTCTTGGCCGCATAGCAACTCAGCACGCCATTCCACCTGCAGTTGTAAAGATAGTCGCGGTAGACGATCGGCGTCCCCATATAAGACCCATCCCTGTTTACGCTCCACGCAACGTACTGGTTGGCGCTCTGCTCTCCTTGAAGGGAAATATCGCCCGTTGCGCTCATCCGGATCGCATAAATGGGGGACATCGGGCCGTGGGCATTAGTTATGAAGACCATGTCGTTGAACACGACCGGAGTGGGCACGGGAATGTCCCCTCCGCCCCGCATCCTCCACAGCTCCTTCCCCGTCCTGGCGTCGTAACCGCCGATGCGTTTGTAGCCGTTGACGACGATCTGCACATTCCGGCCCGAAGCATAGATCGCGGGTGTGCTCCACGTTGGCACATCATCACGTGAGGTGCGCCAGATTTCGCTGCCATCCTGGACGTTGAATGCTGCGATGAACGAGCCTTTTTCCACGTCGCATTGCAGGATGATCATGTTCTCGTAAATGATCGGCGAGCTGCCGAATTCCCACTGCGCCGTCGGTGCCACGTAATAGCCCGAATCCAGGAAACCGAGATCTTTTGACCAAAGCAACTTGCCGTCCATGTCGTAACAGTAAAGCCCCTCGGAGCCGAAAAATGCCACGACGTGGCTTCCGTCCGTCACCAATGTCGAATTCGCGTGGGTCGACTTGGGATGTCTCTTGACCTTGGGCACGCCCGAGTGGGCGGTTCTCTCCCAGACAATCCTGCCGGTCTGCTTGTCGATGCAATACACGATCCAGCGATGGGTTGTGTCATCATTGACCGACCAAATGTCGCCATACAGGCCGGTTTTGAGCTTCGCCTGCACTTGCCCACCGATCGCCGAGGACAAGAAGATCCGGTTCTCCCACACGATCGGGCTGGAAAGACCCAGGCCCGGGATAGGAGTTTTCCAGCGAACGTTTTCCGATCCCTCAACGTTCCAAGTCGTCGGCAGTGAATAGCCCTCCGCAATTCCGCATGCGTTGGACCCTCGGAATGAAGGCCAGTTGGCATCCTGCGAAGGACTCTCTCTTCCTGCAGAGAGCGCCAATGCCAGAAGCAGTGCGACCAAGGGACTCAGTTTCAACATTCGACGAATCACCATCCAACTCCTCTCCCCCGCTGCCTCTAACGAGACATCTCGGAAATTACACGACTGGTTGAGAATAAATTGGTTCTCGTCACCATTTTGCATCTCGTTTCAAGGGGTCAGGGGTCAAGGGGTAGAGGGTCCGGAATTGTTCCTTCCCTTTGCCCCTCGATCCCTTTGCCCCTCGATCCCTTGAATTGGCGAGCGAAGCGAGCTAAGTTCTTCATAGAGAAAGATCACTGTGGCATGAGTCGACAATGTCTGCCCAAAATAAGATAAGTTCTTGACGCGGCGGCAGAACGTGGGGCAGACGGCCCGGGTTCCGTGGCGGCCCTCGCCACACGTCGCCCATGTCATGACAAGCCGAGTGAGTGTTTAGCTGCAGCTAGGGAAATCGAGCGTTTCTTGCTTTCAGCACGCTTGGCTTTGCGCAGCTCCAGCAGGTCTTCCGCATCGGCAAGGCGTTTCTGCAAGGCGACGAACTCCTCATAGGGAAGCACGGCAAATTGCCTCTTGCCGTCCTTCACCAAAATCTTGGCGTTCAGTGTCATGTTCGTCCTTTCAGCGATGCACTTCTTTCCGATGCAACAGGCGGTAGATTACCACGCTCTACTCCTCGGTTTCAAACAGGACGCGGAAATCGCCCACTCGCAACCGGTACTCGGGTGTGAAGTTGGTCAGTCTCTGCCGCGCGCGTCAAATTCGCGTGCGATATAAATGCGCAAGGCAACCCGATCCCGCTGGCAATCGGCCTGGCATCGATGACGCACCTGCCACTGTTGCTTGCCTCAGCGCTCTTGCTGACGTATAAAGCTTGCTAGATCCTGTGGCAAAATGACGCAGCCGGGAGGCGGCGCCTGCCGGGCATGCAGTCAGGAAAGAGCGCGCCGAGACGGGAGGAGGACATGGACGTTTTGACGCTGGCACGGCTGCAGTTTGCGCTGACGATCTCCTTTCATTACATTTTTCCTCCGCTTTCGATCGGCCTGGGCCTGATCCTGGTTGTCATGGAGGGAACTTACCTGGCCACCAAAAAGCCTCTTTATCATGCGATGACGCGCTTCTGGGTGAAGATCTTCGGGCTCGTCTTCGCAATCGGCGTCGCAAGCGGGATTGTGATGGAGTTCGAGTTTGGCACAAATTGGGCTGCCTACTCGCGCTTTGTCGGCGATGTTTTCGGTAGCGCGCTGGCAGCCGAGGGAATCTTCGCGTTCTTCCTGGAATCGGGATTTCTCGCGATTCTTCTTTTCGGGTGGGAGCGGGTCAGCCCGAAGATGCACTTCTTCTCTACCGTGATGGTGTCGCTTGGATCCATCTTCAGCGCGATCTGGATTATCGTGGCCAACTCGTGGCAGCAGACACCGGCCGGCTACCATCTGGTGCAGACAGCTGCCGGAACCAGGGCTGAGGTGCTTTCTTTTCGGAACGTCGTTCTGAATCCGTCCACGCTCGACCGGCTGAGCCACGTCTTGGTAGCCGCTTTCCTGACGGGCGCGTTTCTGGTTATCAGTGTCAGCGCGTTTTATGTGATCCGGCAACGTCACACCGAGTTTGCCCGGGCTTCACTGAGAATAGGACTCTTGATAGCGCTGGTAGCTGCTCCCCTCCAGCTCATTGTGGGTGACTTGAGCGCTCGAGGCGTGGTGCGGAACCAACCTGCCAAACTGGCGGCCTTTGAAGGCCATTATGCGGCAAGCGCCGCGGCAGCCCTGCACCTGTTTGGTTGGGTGAACGAACGGGACGAGCGGGTCGAGTTCTCCGTTGCCATTCCCGGCATGCTCAGTTGGCTGGTCTCCGGTGACTCTCAAAAACCGGTGATCGGCTTGAAGGCTTTCCCGCCTGAGGATCGGCCCCCGGTAAACCTTGTGTTCCAGGCGTATCATGCCATGGTCGCGATCGGCATCGCGCTCCTCGCGCTCAGCCTCTTCGGCGCATTCTACTGGTTCCGCGGAACGCTTTTTCGGACCCGGTGGCTGCTCTGGATCTATGTATTCGCGGTCGGCCTCCCGCAACTCGCAAACCAGCTCGGATGGATCTCGGCCGAAGTCGGACGCCAGCCGTGGATCGTGTATGGCCTGCTGCGCACCAGGGACGGCGTCTCCAAAGTTGTGGGAGCCGGGGAGACGCTCGCATCCCTGATACTGTTTTCTTTCGTCTACCTCTTGCTCTTCGCGCTATTCATCTACCTCCTGGACCATAGGATCAAACAGGGACCCATTGAGGAGGAATCAGGAATGGTGGGAAAGGCGGTGTCGCAATGATCCTCGACCTCAATACGATATGGTTTATTCTCGTAGGAGTTCTGCTGACCGGCTACGCGCTGCTGGACGGCTTCGATCTGGGAGCTGGCGCCTTGCACCTTCTTGCCCGAAAAGATGAAGAGCGGCGCATCATACTCAATGCCATCGGGCCGGTCTGGGATGGAAACGAAGTCTGGCTGGTGACCGGCGGAGGGGCGCTTTTCGCTGCGTTCCCGCACGTCTATGCCACGGTCTTCTCCGGCTTCTACCTGGCGCTCATGCTGCTGCTGGTGATGCTGATCTTCCGAGCCGTGGCCATCGAGTTCCGCGGCAAGCAGCCCATGCCGTGGTGGCGCAAAACCTGGGATACCAGTTTCAGCGTCACAAGCCTCGCTTCGGGGCTACTGCTGGGCGTGGCGCTGGGAAACATCGCGGCAGGTGTGCCTCTGGGCCCAGATCACGAATTTGCCGGAACCTTCCTCGGCCTGCTGAATCCGTATTCGCTTCTCGTGGGCGTTACCACTGTCGCTCTCTTCACGATGCACGGCGCAATTTATCTGGTTCTGAAAACCGAAGGCGCGCTGCACGACAAAGCCCGGGGCTGGGTTAACAATGCCATCATCTTCTTCATCATTTGCTACGCGGCCACCACGATGGCCACCCTGCTCTACGCGCCGCACATGACGGCTACGATCAAGGCTCATCCGATTTTGTTCGGCGTCGCGCTCCTCGACATGCTGGCAATCGCCAACATCCCGCGGGAGATCCATCACGGCCGCGACTTTCGCGCGTTTCTTTCATCGTGCGCAGCCATGGCAGCCCTGATGGCGCTCTTCGGCATCGGCATGTACCCCGATATCGTGGCAGCCTCGAACGGTCCTGCGAACAGCCTTACGATATACAATGCCGCATCTTCGGCAAAAACCCTCAGCATTATGCTGGTAATTGCGATTATCGGCGTGCCTTTGGTCTTGGCATACACGGCAAGCATATACTGGGTGTTTCGAGGCAAGGTGAAACTCGACCGGTTCAGCTATTGAAATTCGGCGACAGGCACCGAATTTCCTGCGCCGTCACCGAGACGGCTTGACCTGGCTCAGCAACAGGCAGAAAATAAGGGACCCCGCTGGAGCAGGACTTAACTTCACTTTGTCCGGGAGACGGCAGATGGAAGCTGCTGCGACTTTTCAGCCACCGAAAGTGAAACTCCGCAGGGAAGTGTCTGTCTGGGGGTCCTTTTGCTGGGGATATGCCGACGTCGGCGCGGACGTTTACGTCGCGCTGGGACTCGTTCTGGCGGCTGCGCAGGGAGCGACCCCGCTCGCATTTGCCATTGCCGGCACAGTCTATGTGTTTGTCGGCTTGGCATACACCGAAATGGCTGCGGCCTACCCGGTCGCCGGCGGAGGCCAGTACTTCACCCTTCGTGGGATGGGGGATTTCTGGGGCTTTATGGCCGGCGCGGCCCTGATGTTGGACTATACGATCGACATCGCTCTCTTTGCGATGGCCTCAGCCGGCTACGTCAACTTCTTCTTTCCTGCCGCCCGGGAGTTCGCAGTCAGCATCGGACCGTTCCCCAACGTAAATCTTGTTTGGCTGGCTGAAACATTTGTTTTCATCGCGTTCCTGGTCTTGCTGAATATCAAAGGAATGAGGGAGTCCTCTTTATTTAATGAAGTCCTCGGCGCGCTGGACATGACAATGGAATCATCCATCATCGTGTTGGGGTTCGCGTTCGCCTGGCGCCCAGACATGTTCTTGCACCAGTGGCACACACAGTTCCCCCCGACAAACCGTCTGCTTTACGCTGTAAGCATCGCGGTGATATCGTTTGTCGGACTCGAGTCGATATCCCAAGCGGCGCAGGAGACGGTCCGGCCCGCGGCGGTCTTGCCCCGCACATCGCTTGCCTTGATTATCATAGTGCTGTTGTTTGCCATGGCTTTCCCATGCGTCACGCTGGGCATCGTGCCCTGGCAGGACATCGCACAGCGGGAAGGAGATCCCGTGGCCGTCCTGGCGAGCCGGCTGCCCTACGTCGGCTTTCTCGCAGGCCCGATGGCAGCCGTTCTAGCTGCTACGATTGTGTTGATCTCTGCTAACGCCGGCGTGATGGGTTGCAGCCGGCTGGCCTACAGCATGAGCGAGCTGGGGTTGATTGGACGCTGGCTCTCGTTTGTCCATCCCAAGTTCCGTACCCCAGCCCGCGCGATCGTAGTGTTCGCCGGCCTTGCCGCTCTGGAAGCCACAGTCGGCTTCCTGAGCGGGCAAAAGGCCCTCGAAACCATAGCAAACATGTATGCATTTGGCGCTATGCTCGCCTATTTTCTGAGCAGCCTGGCAATGTTGGCTTTGCGCATCAAAGAGCCGCTCACACCTCGGCCCTATAAGGTTCCATTGAACATAAAGCTAGGCAACGCGGAGATACCCGTTGTGGGAATTCTCGCTGTGTTGGGCACGTTTGGAATGTTGGTGATTGTGCTCTGGACTCACGAGTTCGCGCGCGTCATTGGTCCGCTGTGGATCGTCGCATGGTTGGTCTATTATATCTGGTACCGGCGCAGCACAAAACGTCCAGTCTTCCGCAGCCTCCAGCGTGACTGGGACGCGCATCAGTTGGAGATACTCGCCGACACCGGCGAATGGGAGCTGTACGAACAATTCCGGAATCAGGTGGAGAGGAAGAAACGGATCTCAATCGCATCTCCAGTCGAGTGACATGAGCGGATTTCATGCATAAGTACCGGAAAATTGTTGCGGCGCTCCTCATGATCTTAGGGATCGCGATCCTGATGCGGGGTGTTCACTACAGCCTCACGGAGAGCCCGGGATGGCAGAACCTGTTGCTCTCCACAGTGGTAGGGGCACTGGTCTTTGCTCTTGGCCTTGCTCGCTGGCGCTACTGGCAACAGAGGTGACCGGAAATGCCGCATCCCTTGGGAGTCCTCATTAGTCTTTTCTTTATCGTGACGCTGGGACTGACGCTGTCTTGGATGCTGCGCCTGCCCCGGCCGATGGCGCAGGAGGTCGCCCGAGCGGTCTACTCCGTAGGGGCAGCGCGCTGCATTCTCGTGCCGATTCTCGATCTTTTTTACACGGAGAGAGCCGTGGAACTGGCATGCCGTCTCGGCAGACAGCAAGGCGCCACAATCGTGTTGGCTTATGTCGTGGAAGTACCGCGACTCCTCACGCTTGATTCGCCACTTCCCGCGGAAGTGGACAAACGGGCCCTGGATGCGATGAAGCACGCGCAGAGCATCGTCAAACGCCACGATCTGCCGGTGACCACAACGACGATTCGTGCGCGCGAGGCCAGCGAAAAGATCGGCGAAGCGGTCAAGATCTATCAGGCCGACGTGATTGTCCTGGGCATACAGACCGCCGAACATCGGGTGCCGGGCATCTTCACGCGAACCGCGGACGCTTTGACCAGGCGTCCGCCCTGTGAGGTCCTGATAGACAGCGTGCCCGAAACTGTGGTTGAGAAAGGCGAATAGAACATGCGTGCAGTCATACTAGGTTGTGGGCGAGTAGGGTCGACCCTGGCCCTAAAGCTGGAGGCCGAGGGGCATGAGGCCAACATCATCGACAAGGACCCAGGCGCTTTCCTGCGGCTGGGAGAACACTTCAAGGGTCAGACGATCGCGGGGATCGGCATCGGCGCGGAGGTATTGCGACAGGCCGGAATCGAGGGCGCGGAGGCCTTCCTGGCGGTTACCAACGGCGATAACTCCAACCTCATGGCATCGCAGATCGCCAAGGTCCGGTTTCACACGCCACGAGTGCTGGCGCGTATATACGATCCGCTGCGAGCAGAGGCATACCGCGAAACGGGAATCGAAACCCTCTGCATCACTACGCTCAGCACCGGCATCCTTTATGACCGAATCTTCGGCGGTGCCTTGCAGAGCCTGGAACCTTCTCAAGAACTGGATCGGCAGGTTCATCACCTCTACGCGGCCGACTTGCCGTCACCGCAGTGGGCAGCGACGAGACGTGCCGCAGGTAAGGGCAAGCGTCCCGAGTACATCATCATCGCAGGCGGCGGAAAGGTCGGCTACCAGCTCGGCCGGACCTTCCGGCGCCAAAGCACGGAGGTGCTGGTGCTGGAAAAACGGCCCCCGCGGTTCCAGTTGCTGCATGACGAGCTCGGCGAGTCCGTCTTCTTCGGTGACGCGTGTGAGATTCGCACTATGGTCCGCGTAGGCATGGAACGAGCGGATCTTGTGGTCGCCGTCACGGGCGAGGATGAAGACAACCTGGTGATTTGCCAGGTCGCCAAGCGGCTGTTCGGCGTGCCCAGAGTCATCTGTCGAGTCAACAACCCGAACAATGAGGATATCTTCCGCCTGCTGGGCATAGACGAAACCATCAGTGCCACGAGGTTGCTGTACAGGCTGATCGAGCAAGAGGCCACCACCGCGGAAGTAGTGCCGATGAGCCTGTTGGAGCGGGGGAACCTCGAAGTGGTTGAAGTGAGACTCGCCGAATCTTCCCCTGCAAGCGGCCGCAAAGTAAAAAAACTCACCCTGCCCGAGGGCTGTCTGTTGACGGCGATCGTGCACGGAAGCAAATCCCAGGTCGTTACCGGAGAGACCGTGCTGCATGCCAACGACAGAATCGTAGCATTGACAGAGCCGACCAATATCGAGGCCTTGCGCAAGGCTCTCCTTGGCTAACGTCTCGGAAATCACACAAGTACTTGAAAAAAAGATTCCAGACGCTTTCCTGCGATTGTGTTAAATCGTCAGGGGCAAAGGGGCAAAGGGGTTGAGTAGCAAATGGAGGAAAGCCATGTCGGCCCCCTTACGCCTCGATCCCTCTGCCCCTAGAGTCGGCGAGCGAAGCGAGCGAAGTTCGTTTGCCGGAGAGGATGGTTCGAGCGGCGCGGAAATCAGGCGCGAAGGAGATGCGCGCCAGGCAGCTGCACCGCCGGAGGCGCCTCACCGGCTACTCACGCCTGAGCGCAACTACGGGGTCGATTGACGTTGCGCGCCGTGCAGGAACGTAGGTCGCACCAATCGCTATGACGGCCATCAGCAGTGCCGCGGCCAGATACGTGGCTGGATCCGTCGTACGGATGCCGAACAGGAGGCCCGACAGAAACCTGCTCGCAGCCCACGCACCGACCAGTCCTAACGCAATGCCGAAGGCTGACAGCAGAATCCCTTGGCGAAGAATCAGGACGAGCAAATTCGAGCGCTGCGCGCCAAGCGCCATGCGGATGCCGATCTCGCGCGTGCATTGGGCAACGTTGTAAGAAAACACGCCGTAGATCCCTGCAGCCGCCAGCAACAGGGCCAACCCCGCAAAAAGTCCCAGGAGCGCTGCATAGAAACGAGGCTGCGCCACGGAATTTGAAACCTTCTGCTTTAAGGTTGAAATGTTGAAAATCGGAAGCTGGGAATCGAGCGCCGCTGCGCGAGCGCGCACGGACGGGACCAGTGCCAGGGGATCGCCACCCGTGCGCAAGACGACGTTCATTGCAGCCATCGGCCCGCCCAACATCAGCATGCGCGCGAACTGGCGGTGCGGCATGTACAATTCCGGTTGCGGCTCTGAATCCAGCCCCTGCGGCCTGACATCTGCCGCCACCCCGACGATTTCCCGCGGCCCAGCCAGGTTAACCTGCCGGCCAACGGGGTTCACACCGGAAAAATATCGGCGAACCATTGACTCGTTGATAATGACTACCGGGGAAGTATTCTCGCGGTCTTGATCCGTAAAATCACGGCCGTTAATCAAGCGAATCGCCATGGCCTGAAGAAAACCGGGGCTGATCAGGCGCAGGCCGGCGACAGGTTGAGAGGCCGGGTCCGTGCTCTGAGGCCCGCCGGGAACTTGAAAGGTCATGCGTATCATCGCAGACGACATGGGCATCAGATTCGTCGTTCCGGCCGATTGCACACCGGGCAGCCGGCGCACACCGTCCAACAGCTGGTCAAAAAAGGCAAGCTGCAAGTCCGGTTGAGGATAGCGCGCACGCGGAAGACTGACCTGAAGGGTCAAGACTCCTTCCGCTTTGTATCCCGGGTCTTGCTGAATCAAACGGATGAAGCTGTTGGCGAGCAAACCCGCTCCGACCAACAGGATCAGCGCCAGAGCAAATTCACCCACAACGAGTAGGCTCCGCATCTTGTTGCGCCCGAACAAATGGAGACCCGCTGACGCCTGTGCTTCACCTTCCTTCAACAGTTGCATCAAGTCGCCGCGAGCGCTCTTGAGCGCAGGAGCCAGCCCGAACAGCAGCCCGGTCAACAGAGAAAGCACCAGCGAAAAGCCTAGCGCGCGCCCATCAATGCGCACGTCCTCCAGATGCGGTATGTTGCCGGGGCTCAGCTTCGGCAACAACATGATGCCCCAGAATCCGAGCAGCAGACCCACCGCACCTCCCAGCAACGACAATATCACGCTTTCCGTCAGCATCTGCCGGACGATGCGCCACCGGCCGGCGCCTAGCGAAGCCCGGATTGAGATTTCCTTCTGTCGGTCGACGGCACGAGACAACAGCAGATTCGCGACATTGGCGCAAGCGACCAATAAGACCAGCCCCACCGCAGCCATTAGAACGAGAAGCGCCGGCCGAACCGGCCGGATTGATTGCTCCTGCAGTGTCGTCAGTTGAACCGCCCCGCCTCCCAGCTGAAACCCTTTCTCCGGCGGATGGGCCCCTTTTTGAAGCAGAGTGACGCCGCTCACTTGCACCCGCTGCAATATGGCCGTGCCCTCTGCTTGCGCCTGAGCGGCGGTCACGCCCGGCCTGAGCCTCGCAATCGCGGGCATCATCATTACTCGACGAACGTTTCCTTCCTGCTGCGGCTGATCGAGGACCAGCGGCACCCAGTACTCGGCCTGCTTGTTGGGAAACTCGAAGCCCGGCGGCATCACGCCGACCACCGCGTAGTCGTTGCCGTCGAGCTTAATGAACTTATTGACAACGTCCCGGTCCTGGCCAAACCGGTTCACCCAGGCAGGGTAACTGAGCAAGACGACCCGGTCTTTCCCTGCTTTTTCTTCATCAGGCTGGAGAACGCGACCGAGGAGCGGTTTCACACGCAACAACGGAAACAGCGCCGGGGAGACGCGTTCGCCCGTCAAACGCACCGGTTCCGACAGGCCCGTAAGAGTGGCAGTGTCGGGAGAGTACATTGCCATTTGCTCCAGCGTTTTCGTCGCACTGCGCCAGTTTTGAAAATCATCGGTCGAGATGGACGTCTTCTGCATTGCGCCTGCAATGTCGCGCGTCTGGGAGATGCTCACGATGGTATCCGGGTCCTGATACGGGGGCGGGGTCAGCAGCAGGGTGTTGACCACGCTGAAAATCGCCGTATTCGGGCCTATCCCCAGGGCCAGGGCAAGAACAGCGATCACCGCAAAGCCCGGGTTTCGCACCAGCATCCGTACCGCCTGGCGAGCGTCTTGCCAGAATGTCTCCATGATCACTCCTCCGATTGCTTTACCCCGCTCCCCGATTCATCCATAAGAAAGCACAGCGCCCTTATAACACGATATTTCTATTACGGCATAGGGTCCAAGTGGTTGCCATATTTCTCAAACCTCAGACCAACACCGGTGGACGCGGAACCGCTCGCGCGCGCGCTCTGCTTCCCCTTCATGCGTCGATGGGCACGCAACCGCGTATGTGGAACCGGGTTGGAGTTCTTCCAATACAACACGCCATCGGGTATTCTTGCGCTTGGCTACGCGATAGCCCCCCGTAGACAGCGCCCAATGATGGAGGACCCAATGGCACGTCACCCGCGCATCCCATGCATGATCACATCAGCCACGTTGCTGCTTGCTGCGTTGACTTTTGCTTCGGCAGCGGCGGCGCAGACCAAGCTGCTTCGTTTCCCTGCAATCCACGGCGACAAGGTGGCGTTCACCTATGCAGGCGACATTTGGATTGCCCCCGTGACCGGCGGTACCGCCACGCGACTGACCGCCCATCCGGGAGTGGAGGTCTTCGCCAAGTTCTCGCCCGACGGCAAGTGGATCGCTTTTACGGGCCAGTACGACGGTGATGAGCAGGTCTATGTTGTGCCGGCCACCGGCGGTATACCCAAACAACTCACGTACTATCCTGCCCGCGGGCCGCTGACTCCGCGCTGGGGCTGGGACAACCAGGTGTACGGTTGGACCAATGACGGCAAATCGATCCTGTTCCGGTCGCTCCGAGACTCCTGGACGCTTAGCGAGGACCATCTCTACACCGTGACAATGACCGGTGGGCCCGCAGAACAACTGCCCATGCCTGTGGCCGGCGCGGGCGACTTCTCTCCCGACGGCGCCAAGATTGTCTATTCCCCCCTGTTCCGCGACTTCCGCCCGGAAAAGCGCTACAGCGGTGGTCAGGCAAACGACTTATGGCTCTTCGATCTGAAGACCAACGCCGCCAAGCGCATCATCGCCAGCCCTCGCGCCGACCGCGATCCGATGTGGATCGGCAACACGATTTACTTCGATTCCGACCGGGACGGCACCTTCAACATTTACGCTTACGATGTTTCGAGCGGCAAGACGACCGAAGTCACCAACAGCAAAGTGTGGGACGTCCGCTGGCCCAGCTCCGATCACGCGGGTCGGATCGTGTATGAACTCAACGGCGAGTTGCAGATTCTCGACATCAAGTCGGGCAAGAGCACGCCGATTTCGATCACGGTGCCAGACGACGGCCTGTGGAAGCGAGCGTCGCGCGTGTCGGCTATAAATCAGATTGAGGACTATGAGCTCAGCCCCAAGGGGGAACGGGCGCTCTTCAGTGCGCGCGGCGACATCTTCACCGCGCCTATCGAGAAGGGCACAATTCGAAATCTGACGAACTCCTCCGGCGCACACGACAAATGGGCTCGCTGGTCGCCCGACGGGTCGAAGATCGCCTTCATCGCCGACATTAGCGGAGAAGAAGAGCTTTACGTTATCGCACAGGACGGCAGCGGCAAGCCTGAGCAACTCACAAACGGCGGTAAGGCCATGCGATACGCCCCGGAATGGTCCGCCGACGGCAAGCGCATCGCCTTCGGCGACAAGGACGGCAAGATATTCGTCTACTCTTTCGATGACAAGAAGCTCAACCAGATAGCCGATGCGTCACGCAACCAGGTGCTTGACTACACGTGGTCTCCCCGCGGCCACTACCTCTCGTTCAGCATGGAGGGCGCCAACAACTTCAGATCGATATACATTTGGAGTGAAAAAGACGGGCAGCTCCGGAAAATCACCGACGAGCTCTATAACGCAGACAACCCGGCGTGGGACCCCGACGGCAACTATCTCTTCTATCTGAGCGATCGCCAGTTTGCGCCACAGATCTCGACCGTCGAGTTCAACTACGCGACCAATCGAACGACCGGCATCTTCGCGTTGGCGCTGCGGAAGGACGTGAAGCATCCGTTTCCGGTGGAGAGCGACGAAGTAAGTGTCGGAGAAAAGCCCGAAGCAGCGAAGACTGCAGCCGCAAAGCCCGAGGAGAGCAATCCGACGGATATGACGATCGATTTTGACGGGCTCGCCCGCCGCGTGGCGCGCGTGCCCTCCGAGGCCGACAACTATGCGCTCCTGAGCGCAAAAAAAGGACATCTATTGTACGCAGTCGTGCCTGCGTACTATTACGGGCGCCAGTCTGACAAAAAAGCGGCCCTTCGGATCTACTCCGTTAAGGACCGAAAGGAGACTGCGCTGCTCGATGATATTGGCGGATACGCACTCTCGGCCGATGGCTCCAAGGTGCTCGTGCGCACCGGCGCCTCGTTTGTCGTAATGGATGCAACGCCCAACGGCGCCGGTTCGAAAAAGACCGTATCCACGGCAGGATTGATGGTCGATCGTGTTCCCGTCGAGGAATGGAACCAGATCTTCAATGAGGTCTGCCGCCGCTACCGCGACTGGTTTTATGTTGAAAACATGCACGGATATGATTGGGAGGCGTTGCGCAAGCAGTACGCGCCTCTGCTCCCGTACGTCGCGCACCGCTCAGACCTGAACTACGTAATCAGCGAGATGATTTCGGAACTGACCATTCAGCACACGTATGTCGAGGGCGGAGACTTCCAGATTCCTCCGCGGCCGAGAGTCGCACTGCCGGGCGCCCGATTTGCGCTGGACAAACAAACGGGCCGCTACCGCGTCACTAAGATCTTTACCGGCCAAAATGAAGAGGAGCAGTACCGTGCGCCGCTGACCGAAATCGGGGTGAATGTCTCGGTGGGCGACTATCTACTTGCCGTTGATGGCGTGGAGCTGAGGGCGGACGAGGACCCATACCGCCAGCTCCGCAACAAGGCGGATCGGCCGGTTCAGCTCACGGTGAACTCACGGCCGAGCATGGACGGCGCGCGCACGGTTTCGTACAATCCCATCGCCAGTGAGAGCGATTTGATCTATCTCGACTGGGTCACGGCAAACCGCAATCGGGTCACCGAGCTGTCGGGCGGCCGCATCGGCTATCTGCACGTGCCTGACATGAGCGCACAGGGAATCTATGAATTCATCAAGTATTACTACGGCCAAGTGAGCAAGGAAGCGCTGATCGTCGACGAGCGGGCCAACGGTGGCGGCAACGTTTCGCGCATGCTGATTGAGCGCCTGAGCCGCAAGTGGTTGGGCCTCAGCTATGACCGCACCGACGACCAGGGCAGCACCTATCCGGACGGCGTGTTCATCGGGCCCAAGGTCGCCCTACTCAACGAGAACTCGGCCTCGGACGGCGACATCTTCCCGGCAATGTTCCGGGAAGCAGGGCTCGGCCCGCTCATCGGCAAGCGCTCCTGGGGAGGTGTAGTCGGCATTTCGGGTCGCGGGCCGCTCATCGACGGCGGCATAATCTATGTTCCCGAATCGGGCTTCGCCAACACCAAGGGCGAATGGATCATTGAAGGCCACGGCGTCGATCCCGACATCGATGTCGAAAACGACCCGAAGTCGGTGATCGACGGCAAGGACCCTCAACTCGAACGGGCGATCGCTGAGTTGATGAAGAAGCTCCAGGCGAATCCGGTAAAGCTGCCGCCCAAGCCGGCAGGGCCGATCAAGACCGAGAAGAAGTAAAAAAATCGGTGGCAGGCGACTACCACCGATTTTTTGGCATATTCCTTCGGCAGACAACCCTGGGAGCAATCATGGCATCCAGAGAAGACTCCTCCAGTTTCAGCAAACGGTTGACGGAACTCGCAACGAAGTTCGAAGAGAAAGCTGGAGGCGGAGAGAGACGGGGCACAGGCCAGCGTCGATACAGGGACACAGTACTCCAGGACCTGAAAGAACTCTTCACACGGGACGTGACCCGGGAGGGACTCAGGAATCTCATCAAACGAGATGCCCGCGAGACGCTCCGCTTCTATACCCGCACTGTCGATTTCGAGTCCCTGCGGGGGCTTCCCTGGTATAAACGTCATCCAGCGGCAGCATGGAAAGTGTTCCTCGCTTTGGCCTACCGCCTCAGCCCTCCGAGACGAATTGCTCTTGCTCTAGGCATCATTGCTTTCATCATAGGCTGGATTCAGTTTCTCATGTTCCAAGTGCCCGGCACGAGAGGAGAATCCAAGAGCTCAGGCGGTTTGTGGCTGATGCTGTCCTTTGCTGTCTTTATATTGCTTCTGTTGATGGAACTGCGCGATAAGCTCGATCTCAAGGGAGACCTCGAGATTGCCCGCGAGATTCAATTCGGCTTCGTGCCTTCGGAGACTTTTCAAAGCGATGCGACGCTCATTCACAGCTATATGCGTCCTGCGAACACGGTCGGCGGGGACTATTACGACATCATCAAGTTTGAGGACCACCAGGTTGGTGTGGTCGTCGGCGATGTGTCTGGAAAAGGCATGCCCGCAGCACTCCTTATGGCCCTTCTCCTTGGAAGCTTGCGCACGCTCACGACTGCCGGGCTGCGGCGATCGGAGCTGATCGCCAAGCTTAACCAGTATCTCTGCACCAGCATTCCGTCTAATCGAATCGTCACCCTGTTTTATGGCGAGCTCGACACGGCAACCGGGGATCTATGCTACGTCAACGCAGGGCACAACGCACCGTTCCTGATGCGGCATGACAATAGCTTGGAGCGCCTCGCAACCACATCCCTCGTGCTCGGAGTCGACAGCAACGCCTCATTCGAAGCGAAAGAGACCCGGATTTTGCCGGGCGACGGATTGCTGCTGTTCACGGACGGCATCACTGAAGCGTTCAACGCCAAAGAAGAAGAGTATGGCGACGCAAGGTTGGCATCGTTCCTGCACAGGCACGCGCAGCTCCAGCCTGCGGAGCTCATCAAAGGCGTAGTGGACGACGTCCTCGGATTTTGTAGACCATGTTTGCCTGGAGATGACATTACGATGATGTCTATTACGCGCCAGGCGACGACATAAACGCGAGGAAACGAGTCTGGGCTTGGGTTCGGTTTTTACCGCGTCTTTTTTCATTGCGGTTTCATGTTAGGATGATCTAGCTGTCTGAATGCGGGTCAAGAAGTTGAGAATGCCATGGGGAGAGATCGCGGTGTCATGCGATTTTCAAACATAAAGTGCTGATGGGGAACCGGCGGCGATTCGAGTGCGCTACGGTGGGCCGCCTTGCTGCTGATCATCGTCAGCGTGGGCGTCGGCTCACTGCGCAGCCAGGAGGCTGAGCAGTCCGCGAAGCCCGTGCTGTACCTTATCGCGACCGCGCACCTGGACTCGCAATGGGACTGGACCGTGCAGGACACCATCCGCCAATTTGTGCCCAACACATTCTTCACCAACTTCAAATACTTCGAGCAGTATCCGCACTACACTTTCTCGTTCGAGGGCACGATCCACTACATGTGGTTTCAGGAATACTATCCCGAGGCCTGGCCCACTCTGCAGAAGTACGTGGCCGATGGACGCTGGCGCCTCGCGGGATCGTGGCTCAACGCCGCAGATGTGAACATCCCCTCGCCGGAATCGCTGATGCGGCAGGCGCTTTACGGGCAGCGATTCTTTCGACAGGAATTCAACAAGGAGAGCCAGGACGTTTGCCTCCCCGATTGATTGTTTCGGCTTCGGCTTTGCGCTCCCCTCGATTGCCGCTCATTCGGGTCTTTCGGCGTTTTCCACGCAGAAGCTGACCTGGGGATCGGCCGTGCCTATCCCCTTCTCGATCGGCCGGTGGAAGGGCGTGGACGGCAGTACCGTGGTGGCTGCGCTGAAGCCCGGAGATTATGTCACGCGCATCCGGAGCGATATTTCCGTCGATCCTCAATGGTCGAATGATCCCACGCCTCTTGGAACAGATCGTCAGGTTTTGTTCCGCTACTTCGGCACGGGCGATATAGGTGGCGCTCCCGATGCCGGATCGCTGGACTGGCTCGAAAAGGCAATGGCCCATCCGACCGTCATGGTCCACGTCTGCACGACTTCAGACACCGACTCGCAACCCGCACACTCGTGCACTGGTATCGGTCCAATCAGGACCCCGAGCGCAAACTTCCTCTCTTGTCCGCCTTCCTCGGCCATATGCACGTGGCTGATACGCACTGGTATTTAAGCGGTTCACCGGAGCTGATGCGCGAGGCGATGCGCCGGCTCGAGCACTGCTGGGAGGATCGGCCATGACGACCAACACCAGCCTCGCTCCCCTGTTGGAGTGCTTTTTCACACAGCGCCTGATGCAGCAGCGCCAGGCGAGTCCCCACACCATCAGTTCCTACCGCGATACCTTCCGTCAATTTCTGAAGTTCGCGCAGCAGCGGTTGCACAAAGCACCGTCACGTCTGAACTTCGAGGAGATCGAAGCCCCTTTGATCGTGGCGTTTCTGGATGGCCTGGAGAAGCATCACGGCCTGAGCGTTCGCAGCCGGAATCTGCGCCTCACCGCGCTCCATTCCTTCTTTCGGTATGCAGCGTTCGAGGCACCAGCCCACTCCGCACAGATCCAGCGGGTGCTCGCCATTCCCAGCAAGCGTTTCACGCGGACCATGGTCCAGTTTCTCACGCGTGCGGAAGTTGATGCCCTGCTGGCCGCTCCGGATCAGCGCTCCTGGTCCGGCCGGCGCGATCACGCCTTTCTCCTGGTGGCCGCTCAGACGGGTCTGCGCTTATCCGAGATGACAGGGCTCACACGCGAGGACCTCATCCTCGGACCCGGCGCTCACGTACGCGCAATCGGTAAGGGCCGCAAGGAACGCTGCACACCCATCGCTAAATCCACGCTCGGCGTGGTGAAAGCCTGGCTGCGTGAGCCGCAACGGGGTAGCAGTAACGTGCTGTTTCCCAGCGCCAAAGGCGAACGTCTCAGCGTCCATGGCGTGCAATACCTGCTGAACAAGCATCGCATGACGGCCTCCAAGGTGTGCCCGTCGTTGAAGCACAAACGCGTTACTGTTCACCGCTTGAGACACACGATGGCCATGGACCTTCTACAAGCAGGCGTCGATCGTTCTGTGATTGCATTGTGGCTGGGCCATGAGTCTGTGGAGACGACGCAGATCTATCTGGAGGCAACACTGGCGATGAAGGAGCAAGCTCTCGCCAAGATAACACCGCCCAATGGCAGAGCGGGCCGTTATCAACCCGGAGATCAACTACTCGGCTTCCTCAACAGCCTGTGGGATCGAAAAGACTATGTCGGGCGATACGCTCACCGCGTCCGCGCTGTGATCTGAATCTTCAGGTTGAGAGCCTCACATGTCCGATATCGCTCGACATAGTCAGGAAGGGTAGATAGTGGCGCCTATGTCGCTGGGAAGATAGGCGCCATACCTGCGCGCCTAATATCCTGCAAGCGACGGGCGATATTCGCAAGGTGGCCTTGTGACTCGGTCACGAGAGTATCCAAACAACAGAGGACTACCTGCGCGTGGACGTCACCCAGAGAATCGGAGTCCTCAAAGCGGCGATTCCACCACAGCTGCGGCCAGGCAAGTTTCGTCCTCCCGACAAGCTGATCGCCGCTCTCCGCGGCTAAAGAATATGCGGAGTGGATCGCGCCGGCCGGGACCGCAGAGCCTTGAAAAGCCGCAAGCTCACCAACGGCGATGCTCCCGTACTCAGCATATTCATCCACTCCGCATATCATCTCCGCTTGCAACTAAATGGCAACAAGAGGTCTTCGCGGCATGGGGAGCACGGAAGGCGGGCAAAACCACAGCGAAGGTCCCCGCAGTCCAAGTACTGTTCGACAACATGCCGGATGATGGGGCGCCAGTGGCACATCCCGGCAACGGGGAAGCCGTGCTGTTTTTCGTAGCGCTCGTCCGAGACGCGCTCGAGTTCGTCGAAGTTGTCCTCTACCAGGCGATACAGGCTGGTGGCCTGGGGGTTTCTGGGCCGATAGATTCCCTGGAGAATGCATTCCACAAGGAATCTAACTGCCCGATGGGCACGCGCGCCAATTTTATCTTGGGCTCAATCGCTCCTCATCGAATCGCGGAATGCGTCCATCGGAAGGATCAAAGATCCCGATCCCGGCGAACGTGCTTCTGCGTGTAGAGGGCGAAAAGCTCTACCACACCGTGTTCAAACCTGCGCATGCGCCGGGCACATCAGCGCATATGTGGTTTTGACATGCCCTATCCAGAGAGATAAAATGGGCGCCTTTCGGAACACCACGGAACACTATGGTGACTCTCGATCAGAAGAACGGCACGGCTGTTCAACGGCGGACGGAAGAGTACGTCCCGCCTCACTCATGGCGCACTTGGCTCATTGGACGGCCACTGCCAACTGCAGACGCTTCGCACCAGACGATTGGCAAAGCCGTCGGCCTCGCTGTGTTTTCCTCCGACGCTCTCTCCTCTACGGCTTACGCTACGCAGGAGATGCTGGTGGTGCTGGCGGCCGCCGGCACCATGGCATTGGGGGCAGTCATTCCTATATCGATTGCTATTGTCGCTCTGCTGGCGATCGTTACCCTCTCCTACGAACAAACGATTCACTCATACCCAAGTGGCGGCGGATCCTATATCGTAGCTCGCGACAACCTGGGCGAGCTGCCTGCCCGCGCTGCCGGGGCCGCTCTGATGACCGATTACATCCTTACCGTAGCGGTGTCGATGTCATCCGGAGTGGCTCAAATCGTCTCGGCGTATCAGAAATTGTTCCCCTACCGGGTGCACATCGCCGTCGGGCTGGTATTGTTCGTGATGATCATGAACCTGAGGGGTGTGAAGGAATCCGGCAGGGCCTTTGCGGTGCCGTCCTACTTTTTTGTCATATCGATGTATATTACAGTCGGAGTTGGGCTATTCCGATACCTGACCGGTTCGCTGGGAACAGTTACCGATCCTCCAGAGCTGCAAACACTGCCCACATTGCAAAATCTCACAGCTTTCCTGATCCTGCACGCCTTTGCCAACGGCACTTCCGCCCTTACCGGGATTGAGGCAATCTCCAACGGCGTCACCGCATTCAAGGAACCGCGCACGCGCAACGCGGGAATCACGCTCCTATGGATGTCTTCCATTCTGAGCAGCCTCTTCCTCGGCATTTCGTTCCTTGCCAAACACGTCGGCACCGTTCCCTCGGAGTATGAAACTGTTATCTCCCAGTTGTCTCGGACCGCATTTGGCGGTCAGGGCGTGTTCTATCTGTGCACCATCGCTGCCACTTCGGTCATTCTGATCATGGCGTGCAACACATCTTTTGCCGGCTTCCCGCGTTTGAGCGCAATGATGGCGGCCGACGGCTTCCTGCCGCGCCAGCTTACCTACCGTGGCAGCAGGCTGGTTTACTCACGCGGCATTATGGCTCTGGCCCTGATCGCTGCGGTTCTGATTGTTATTTTTAATGCCAGCGTCACCGGCCTGATTCCCTTATACGCCATAGGCGTATTCCTGTCCTTCACGCTGTCGCAGGCCGGCATGGCGCGCCGTTGGTGGAAGATAGGGCACCTCCAACCGGGCATCGAGGTGAAAGAGCGCGGTTCCACCCTGCGCCACCAGGCCAATTGGAGGATGAAAATGATCATCAACGGCTTCGGATCGCTTTGCACGGCCGTGGTGGTGATCGTCTTCTCCGTTACCAAGTTCTTTGAGGGAGCCTGGATCGTTCTGGTTTTGATCCCGCTCATGGTCGTGGTATTGCGGGGAATTCATAATCATTACCGGCGGCTTGAGCGAAGCCTCTCGCTGGAGAGCTTTGGTGAACCGCCCCCCGAACCTCGGCATCGCATCATACTACCGGTCAGCTCTGTTCATCAGGGAACGCTGGCTGCGCTCCGGTATGCCCAGATGCTCTCCGATGACGTCACAGCCGTACACGTGTCGATTGATCCAAATGAAGCGGAGAAAGTGCAGCAACAATGGACATCCTGGGGAAAAGGGGTGCGGCTCGTGATTCTGGAATCACCCTATCGCCTTTTTCTGGAGCCGCTGCTGCAATATATCGATGCCATCGCGTCGCAGCGTCAGCCGAACGAAACCATCACGATCATCGTGCCGCAGTTTGTGCCGAAGCGCTGGCTGTATAATGTGCTGCACACGCAGACTGCCATGATGCTAAGGCTGGTGCTCTTGTTCAAACGAGGGGTTGTCATCACCGATGTCCCTTATCAGGTAGAATGAGCATGACCATTGGAGCGAACTCTTCATGAACGTCATCGTCATCGGCTGCGGCCGTGTGGGTGCGGAAGTCGCGTACGACCTCTATCGCAAAGGTCACAAGGTCACGGTCATCGACCAGGACCAGGCGGCCTTCCGCAATCTGCCGGAGGATTTCCGCGGGCTCACCATGAGGGGAGACGTTCTGACCCAGGACGTCCTACTGCGGGCGGGGATTGAACACGCACAGGCTCTCGCCGCGGTAACCCCATCCGATTCGGTCAACACCGTGCTCGGACATGTCGCGCGTGTTGTGTTTAAGGTGCCGAATGTCGTAGTGCGAAATTACGATCCCCGCAAGAGCGCCCTGCACCAAGCTTTCGGTTTGCAGGTCATCAGCCCCGTCAGCATGGGCGCCCAGCGCATCGAAGAGATTTTGTCCGAAGCGCCCAAGCTCACCGTCGGCAAGACTGGCTATGGCGAAGTGAAGAAGCTTCAGGAGAGCTGATATGTTTGTCATCATTACCGGCGGCGGCCGCACGGGAACGCAACTTGCCTCCTACCTGATTGCGCAAAAGCACAAGGTCCATCTGATCGAGGATCGAATCGATGTGCTTGCCCGCATCCACCAGGAACTCCCTACCGAGGCGATATATCAAGGAGACCCGACGAGCCCTCACATGCTGGAGCTTGCAGGTATTCGTGAGTGCCAGGTGCTTGCCGCCTGCACCACAGTGGACGCCGACAACCTGGTCCTTTGCTACGTAGGGCGGGACCGCTACAACGTCCCCCGCACCATTGCCCGAATCAACAATCCCCGCAATGCCTGGCTGTTCGACAGGAAATTTCATGTGGACGTCGCCATTAACCAGGCCGACTTGATGGCCAAGCTCATCGCGGAAGAAATGTCGCTGGGTGACATGATGACCCTGGTGAAGCTGCGCAAGGGAGAGGTTGCGCTGGTGGAAGAGAAAATCTCACCTCAAGCGCCGGCGGTGGGAAAGATGGTCCGTGACCTTCGACTGCCGGCAAACTGCACCCTGGCGGCGATCATTCGGAAGGATGAGGTGCTGGCCGTGCGCGGTGAGACGGTCCTGCGAGCAGGAGATGAAGTGCTGGCCGTGGTCGCCAGCCGCCAGCAGGCCGCGCTGGAGGTGCTCTTTGGTCGTCCGAACGGCACCAACCACGCGGAACCGCAATCCAGCCCCAAATCCCACCCCGGACGAGCCGCAACATAGTAGTTTGCATTTTCCTGCTTGGAGCAGAGTAGCACCGGTTGGGGGGAAATCACCCGGAATTCTTCCACCGGGCAGGTCGGGTAGGGGTTTTCACCAAGCCAGAGGGAGCGAATCGGCGCAAAGCGTGAGGAGAAGCGTCCCTGGAGCTTGGAGGTCCCTTCTCCTCGCCCTTCGGCCGGGTGCACCTTTCTCATGACAGCCTGGATCTGTTGCGGCATGAATCTCAGGGCAACGTGTCGAACGCCTCAGTCGATACCATCAAACAGCTGGCTGGCGGCCTGCCAGGCAAGAAAATCGGCATCTGTTTCCAGGGATATGGAAGCCCGGGGCGGCGGCGGTCTCGCGGGTGGATTCCAGAGCTTGAGATGACGCAGGATTTTTTCAATGACGGGAGGGTCTTCGATGAAGCTGATGATGCGTAACCTTGCGCCGCATTTGGGGCAGGCGAGCGCATCCGCAGCCCAGACTTCCCGGATCAACCGAGCCCAGGCGCGTTTGCAGTGGCGGCGGAAGTCGTCCGGTTCCGGCTCGGGCGCAGAGACGGCCACGGGAGTGATGCCGGCGGCGCATTGCTGTTGCAGGCGGCGTTGTCCCCGGGCCTTGTTGCTGTAGTAGCCGCAATACCTTACAACCTGCTGTCTCTTTTCGGGGATAAAAGCGGTGAGGGCGGCCAAGGCATCCAAGGGGGAGAACCGTTCCGGGGCCGCGGGCGAGGGGTTCAAGCGTGAGGAGGGGCGGGGGTCGTAGGCGACGATGCCGGCGTCGCGGTCGTAGTGCAGGCGGGCAAGAGAGAACGCCGGGTGAATTACATAAGATGCAAGGCGCTCGCGGGCGGCACTGTCGGAGGCGGCGACACCGTCTCCTTCGTAAGGCGGAAAAGCCCGGGTGGTGAAAACGGTCCAGGATGTCGACGGTGGTCTCGCCGATCCGGCTAGAGGCGAGGAGGTTTTTGATGACATCGTAGCGGAACAGCATCATGAGCTGGCGGCTGTCGAGAGCTGGGATTGGTTCAAAGCTGCCGTCGGAGGACCAAACACCCCTGCTGGCGATGGCGTGGACATGCGGATGTCATGTGAAGCGTTGCGTAATGTGAAGCAGCCCGCATTTGAAACCGCGAAGCCCCCGCCAGTTAAGCCTTTTTGTTAGTTGAGCCGGTTGAATACTGCACATTATTTTTTGCTGATTCCGA